>Ga0172379_10008068_pt1 | contig 13406 bp, 18 predicted proteins | sample GrowelOW334metaG_FD_119756 | JGI IMG/M metagenome (GOLD analysis project Ga0172379, IMG submission 119756) | Groundwater microbial communities from an aquifer near a municipal landfill in Southern Ontario, Canada - Groundwater well OW334 metaG | ecosystem: Environmental > Aquatic > Deep... | reverse complement strand
GTCACTTTAAGCATCGACAGCAATATCCAATATATTGCGGAAAGGGAGATCGAAAGCCAAATAAAAAGATCCAGTGCTATTTCCGGGACATTGATAGTAATGAATGTAAAGACCGGAGAAATTTTAGCACTGGCGAGCAAGCCCGACTTTAACCCGAATGAATTCGGCAAAGCCAGTAATAAATTATGGCATCCCAGGTTCCTGGACCCGTATGAGCCGGGATCAACATTTAAAATTTTCACTGCGGCGGCTGGGATCGAGCAGGGGGTAATTAAGGCGGATTCAAAATTGAAAGCTTTGGATGAAATTGTTGTCGGAGGCAAAACGATCAAGAATTCGCATAAAATTGATTTTGGCGGACCTGCGATCTCTATTTCAAAAATGCTTGAGCAATCCGTGAATACCGCGACTTCCCAGGTCGGGCTTAAACTTGGACCGCAGAAATTTTACGACATGATCGCACGGTTTGGCTTTGGCGAGAGGACCGGTTTTGGAATGCTTAGCGAATCTCCGGGAATAGTCAAAGAGCCAAAGAACTGGTACAAATCCGATGTTGCAATGATAACTTTTGGACAGGGGATCGCCGTGACCCCGATGCAGCTTATTTCTGCAATTTCCGCTTTTGCCAATAATGGCAAGGTTGTGCGTCCTTGTTTGATCAAAAAAGTTGAAAGCGAAGACGGTAAATTCATGAAAATATATTCCGGCGAATGGCGCGGGAATGCAATCTCTGGCAAAACTGCCGCGGATATGAGGCAGCTGCTGCGCAATGTTGTGACAAAAGGATCCGGCAGGCGCGCAAGCATGGAAGGCTTTACTGTAGGGGGAAAAACCGGAACGGCGCAAAAAGCGGCTCCCGGCGGAAGAGGATATATGAAAGGAAATTTTATTGCTTCCTTTATCGGGATCGCTCCGATGAATGATCCGCAGATCGCCGCGCTGGTAATAATTGATGATCCTAAAGGATCGATCTGGGGGGAGAGCGTCTGCGGTCCGGTGTTTAAAAATGTGGTTGAATTTACGCTCCGTTATTTGAACACTAAACCGGACGTGTTATAATAAATTAATGAAACGAGTTCTTTCGGGTATCCAGCCGACAGGAAGGCTCCATCTGGGAAATCTGATCGGCGCTGTCAATAATTGGGTAAAACTCCAGCACGAACACGAGTGTTTCTTTTTTATTGCCGATTATCACGCGCTGACCACCGCTTATTCAGACACCAGCCATCTTAGGGACGATATTCATCAGCTTGCGATCGATCTTTTATCCGCCGGAATAGACCCTGAAAAATGCACGCTCTTTAAACAATCGGACATTCCCGAACATGCGGAGCTGCATCTGCTCTTTTCGATGCTGACGCCGATCCCATGGCTGGAGAGGGTCCCGACTTATAAAAGCAAGATCGATGAATTAAAAGAAAAAGATCTGGGAACTTTTGGTTTTCTGGGCTATCCGGTCCTGCAGGCGGCCGATATCCTTATTTATAAAGCGGATCTTGTTCCCGTCGGCGAAGATCAGCTTCCGCACCTTGAATTGACCAGAGAAATTGGCCGTCGCTTCAATTATTTATATAAAGAAATATTCCCGATGCCAAAAGACGCTTTGACCGCTTTTCCCGTTCTACCGGGCATCGACGGAAGGAAGATGAGCAAGACATACAAAAATGCAATTGCAATTTCCGACTCTCCTGAAACGGTAGAAAAAAAAGTAAAAGAGATGGTCACCGACCCTGCAAGAATAAAAAGAGATGATCTAGGGCATCCGGATGTCTGTCCCGTTTTCCGCTATTACCAGATCTTTGCCAAGGAGCAATGCGATAAGGTCTCCAGCGATTGCCGTGAGGCGAAAAGAGGATGCGTTGAGTGCAAAAAGGAACTCGCAAAAATACTTATCCAATATTTAGCGCCAATTTATGAAAAGCGTAAAATTTATGAAAAGGATAAAGCTTTGGTCGAGAAGATCCTGCTCAGAGGCGCCGAAAATGCAAAAAAAGTGGCGAAGAAAACATTAGATGAGGCAAAAAAAGCGATCGGACTGTTATGAGCGAAAATACTGCTTATCAAGTTAAAATTGATAATTACGAAGGACCCTTTGATCTTTTACTAAAAGCGATCGATGACGGAAACCTGGATATCTTTTCTGTTTCTCTTTCGCGGATAACCTATTCCTATTTTGAATATTGGAAAGCAACTCTCCCCAGCCTGATCAACGCATCCGATTTTTTGATCATGGCCGCCTACCTGATCGAATTAAAATCAAAAAATGTTCTGCCGAAAAGAGCCGATGAAATGCTGGGCAGCGCTTCCCAGGACGAGATCGAGAGCTCTTTAATAGACCATATTCAGGAGTATGAGATCTATAAGAAGATCGCAACGAATTTGCTCCAAAGAAAAGACGAATTCAAAAAAATATTTTCCAGGCACGAGGGTGAGTCGGTAGAGAACGAAATTAAATTAAAAGACGTATCGCTAAAAGATCTTGTCAGCGCTTTTAATAAAATATATAAAGAAGCGGCGGACAGGGAAAAAGTGGTCCAAATTCCGCGTGAAGAGATCACGCTGGAAAAAAGGATCGAGGAGATAAAAGGGCTGATAGAAAAAAATCCCGATGGAGTGCCGTTCGAGAATTTGTTTTTCAGGAGAACGCGCCTGGAAATAGTAGTTACTTTTCTTGCGATCCTGGAGCTGGCAAAACAGCAGATGATCTCGATCAAGCAGGGCCAAGAATTCGGCTCAATTTTAATTTTTCCAAAGGGAGTAAACGATGGAACAGAATGATCTTAAACAGGCGTTGGAGTCGATATTGTTTGTAGCGCGCAAGCCTCTTTCTTTAGAAGAGATATGCGAAGTAACGGGGAGCGGATTGGACGAGACACGTGCAGCGGCGGAAGAGCTTGTTGTCGAGTACGATAGCCGCGGAATAAAGATCTTTAAAGTGGCCGGCGGTTTTCTTATGGGAACTAGCCCGAAAATGGCAGAATTCGTCCAAAAAATATTGAGCCCCAAGATCGAGACGACGCTCTCACCCCGCGCGCTGGAAACGCTTGCCATAATTGCCTATAAACAACCGGTCACCCGCCTTGAGATCGAGAGGCTCCGAGGGGTAGATTCGACCGGCGTGATCGATTCTCTTTTAGCCAAGAAGCTTATAAAAGAGCTTGGAAGAAGTGATGCGCTTGGGCATCCTTTTTTATTTGGGACCACGGATGAATTTCTGCGGCATTTTGGGCTGCATGATCTGGATTCGCTTCCGGAATTGCCGGCGACGGAAGAGGAGCTTGCTCAAGTCCTTTCTTCGGCATTAATAAAGGCGGAAAGCCCCGCGGCAGTAGAGGCATAAAGATGGAAAATATAACTTTTGATGATTTTAAAAAACTGGATATTCGAGTTGCAGAAATTATGGAAGCGAGTGTGATCGAAGGGGCTGATAGGATATTTAAATTGCGGATAAACCTTGGAAGCGAAGAGAGAGAAATTGTTGCGGGAATAAAACAACATTATAATGCTGAAGAGTTGATCGGAAAAAAGATCGCGGTCCTTGCCAACCTTGAACCAAGGTTCATTCGCGGGATAAATTCGCACGGTATGCTTCTTGCCGCGTCGACGGAAGACAAAGGGCAGGTAACTGTTTTAACGCCGGATAGAAATATCGCGAACGGGTCTAAAATAGCTTAATTATTTTCGTTGACAACCCTTCTTTTGCAGACTATAATTTTTCCACGATGGCAGACCGAATTTTTGAGATCGGGGGAGCGGCATTAGATGTCACTGACCAGATGGCCAGGAAGCTGATCGATAATGTGGTCCATGCTGAAGTGGCGGGCTATCGCAAAGCCGAAGTTATAACAAATTCTTTCCCTTTTGAGCTCGATAAAGCAATGAATAAAAAATCCCCGATGAAACCACAGGTAGAAGATTCCTTTTATCCTGATATTTCCGGCACGCTCTCAAAAACCGGGGGAAAGCTTGATGTTGCGCTTGGCTGCGAAGGTTTTTTTGTCATAAGCGGACCATGGGGGGAAGGCTATACGCGGGATGGGAGATTTAAACTCGATAAGGATGGAAGACTTTTGACGGTAGCCGGCAACTTTCCGGTCATGGGGCAGGGAGGTCCCATCATCATTGTTCCGGGTACGGAGGTAGAATTTACGCAGAGCGGAGAAATTAAAGCCGGAGGCATTGTCGTGGATTCTCTGCAGATCTTAAATGCGAAAAACATAAAATCGCTTGACTCGATAAATGGCGCGGTCTTTCGAAAGAAAAGCATGAATGATGTGATGCTTAACGTCGAAAATCCAAGGATACTTTCAGGCTATTTTGAAACATCGAATATTTCGGTCATCGATGAAACGATGAAACAAATGATGCTGGAAAAGACGAACAATGCAATTACTGAATTTGTTCGCAACCGAAGCACTGAATTAGGCAAAGCAATTGATATGGGTAGAGTTAACTAACAGGAGGAAAAAATATGTTTCAGCCATTTTATGTAGCGGCAACCGGGCTTAGTTCGATCCAAGATGAGATATTGGATATAACAAATAATCTTTCAAATGCGAAAACGGTCGCCTTTAAAAAAGGGCGAACGGATATGGAGAGCTTGTTTTATATCGAAAAAAGTTTTAAAGATTATTTATACGAAGCAATGTCCGGCACAAATGTCCCTCCAGTCACCGTTGAATATGGAACGGGGGTAAGAGTCGCCGGCACTCCAAAAGATTTTACGCAAGGGTCGATCGATAGTACCGGGAATGCAATGGATTGCGCAATAAGCGGAGAAGGTTTTTTTCAGGTTAAAATGCCGGACGGAACGCTTGCCTATACCAGGGCGGGTAATTTCCATATAGATAATGACGGGAATATTGTGGACCCTAATGGACGGATGATCGATCCATCCATAGTTGTGCCAAAAGATGCAACAGCCGTCGTTATCTCGCAGAACGGCACGGTTGCGGTTTCGGTCAATAATTCCAGCTCCCTAACAGAATTGGGGCAGATCACTCTTTCAAGATTTACGAATCCGAGCGGATTAAAATCTCTCGGGCAAAATCTTTTTCAAGCATCCGAGGCCTCCGGTGATGCGGTCATTGGGATTGCTAATGCGGACGGTTTTGGCCAGATCAATCAATATTCGCTTGAACAGAGCAATGTCGACGTAATTTCAGAAATGATGAGGATGGTCATGGCGCAAAAAGTGTTTGATACGGTCTCTTCCGCGGTAAAAAGCTACCAGGGTATGTTGACCAGTCTTGAAAGAATGAACCAGGCTTAATGCTTAAGAATTGCTCATTGATATTTGCCTGTATTTTGATATCATTTAGCACGGTTGCAGCAATTGAAAATGTTTCAGAAAATAAGCTAGAAAAAGTAATTAAAAATTACATAACGGCCAAGGTCCCGAATGTTAAAATGGACGAGATCACCCTTGAATTTGCAGGGGATGAGAACATTGAAGAATTAAATATCGGGGATCCCGGGACAAAGGTAAAAGTTTTAGAAGTTATGCCCGGATTCAGGCCGGCCGGATGGATGATGTTTCCCATCGAGATTAAAAAAGGGAGATCGATCAAAAAAAAGTTCATCCGGATAAAAGTTGGAATATTCAGGGATGTCGCCGTATCCGTTGAATTGATAAAAAAACAGACCATTATTACGGAGGCCATGCTCAAGAAAGATAAACGCGATGTTTCTGTTCTCCCGAATAAATACTTTAGAAATTTGGATCCTTTGATCGGTAAAGAAACAAAGATTTCGATCCCGGTAAACAGCATTATTTATGATTGGATGATCAAGGAAGTTCCGCTCATAAGGAAAGGGAGCCAGGTTCAGGTTTTGTTTGCAAATGACGGCATCGAAGTTAGGTCGGCTGGGATCGCTCTTGAAGACGGTTATTTGGGCGCCGTGATAAAAGTTAAAAGAAAAGATTCGAGTAAAACAATAGATTGCAAAGTTCGAACGGATAAAGTAGTTGAATTTAGTCTTTAATAATGCGGGGGGATGCATGATCAATAAAAAAATGTTTTTAACTTTGAGCTTATTGAGCGTACTATTTGTTTTCCCCTCTTTTGGTAATTCTGTTTGGAATGAAAATACGGCCTCTCCATATTCTTCCCAAAAAGCCTATAAAATAGGCGATATTATAAATGTCATGATCGTTGAAACCTCAAGTGCCAAGAACCAGGCAGAAACAAAGACCAACGTAAAAGATGACTTAGGGATCCAATTTACGCATACTCTGCAGCGGCTCGCTCCGATCATTGGAACAAATACGCAGCTTGCCGGCCAAGCTGCAAATCAATATACCGGGAACGGGCAAACAACCAGAGGGAGTACGATGCAAGCCAGGATTTCGGCTTGGGTAACAGATGTTCTTCCGAATGGAAATCTTGCGATCAAGGGCCAGCATAAACTAGAAATCAATGATGAATTGCAAGAGATACACATTACCGGTATCGTTAGGCCAAAAGATATTTCGGGCGCGAACACGATCTATTCGTATCAAGTCGCCAGCGCGGAGCTTTCTGTTAAAGGGACCGGGACCGTCGCCGACTCGGAATCGCCGGGATGGATAACGCGATTCTTTAATTGGATATTCTAGCATGAAAATATTTAATATATTAATTTTTATAGTTTTATTTGTTTGCGGAGCTGTAAATGCTGAAAGCTCGCAGGTTAGATTAAAAGATATCGCCCACATTCTCGAAGCCAGGGATAATCAGATCATGGGCTTTGGGTTGGTGGTTGGGTTGAATAATTCTGGCGATCGGATGCAGAATTCTTACACCCAGCAAGCGATCGCCAATTTAATGTCGAGGATGGGGGTCGTTCCTCAGTCTGTCGACTTTAAAACAAGAAATGTGGCAGCTGTTATGGTCACCGCCAATCTTCCTCCATTCGTAAAACAAGGGCAGAAAATTGACGTTACCGTTTCTTCGGTTGGAGATGCGGTTTCCCTTCAAGGAGGGACGCTGCTTATTACACCTCTGCAGGGAGCGGACGATCAGGTTTATGCAGTGGCGCAGGGGAGTATGGTCGTTGGGCTTTTGCCGCAAACTCCGAATGTTCCTTACGTTAAACAAAGGCAGGTAACTACCGGAAGGATCTCGGGCGGAGGAATTGTTGAAAAAGAGATCCCGGTAACTTTAGTTAACAAAAATGTTCTTACTATAGTAATAAATGAACCTGATTTTACCACAGCCAAAAGAATGGCTGCCTCGCTTAAAGAAGAAGGAATAAATGCCGAGGCAAAAGATGCGGGAACGGTCCAGATCGGTATTTCAGGAGATGAAAATTTAGTTGAATTAATTTCACAAGTTGAAAATGTAAGAATTACACCAGATTCGATTGCTAGGATCGTGATCAATGAAAGGACCGGGACGATCGTAATGGGAGAGAATGTTGTGATCGCTCCTTGCGCCGTTTCTTTCTCCGGGATCGATGTTGTTATTAAAGACATGAATTTATATTCCGAAGGGACCTTGGATTATGAAGGAGCCAATGATGACAGATATTGGGCGAGGAGCTATGCTAAATTAAACAAGGATGAAGGTAAAATGGTCGCCTTGCCGCCGATGCCGACTCTTTCAAAATTGGTAAAAGCCCTTAATTCGATCGGAGCAACTCCGAAGGATATGATGGCGATCATTCAGGCAATGAAGAAAAGCGGCGCGATAAAAGCGGAGTTGGAGATCATATAAAATAATGGATGGACTAAATAGCCTTAATAAATCTGGAAATATGCTAAATACGATCAGCAGTATAAATAATTCTGGCGGGAATATTACTTCTAAAGAAGCCACCCGTGAGGAAAAAGTTAAACAAGATTTTATGGCGCTATTTTATAAGGAAATATTAAAACAGATAGTAAAAACACCGAACTTAAGCATGGATGAAGATGAAGATAGCGGAATATCTAATCCTGTTGCAACTTATTATAACGATCTGATGGTCGAGCAAATTGCAAAAGATTGGGTGCAAAAAGGGTATCTGCCGATCGATATGCTGGAGAGGAATAAATGATCAAGAAAAAAGAAGAACAAAAAGTTATGCCAAAATCGCTAGAGGCTTATATGCCTTTGGTGCATTCGATCGCTTCGATGGTTTCCGGCAAAGGGCTTCCTCCAAACATCGAGTATGATGACCTGGTTTCGGATGGGACGATCGGGTTGATGAAGGCCTGGGATAATTTTGACCCGAAACGGGGAGTAAAATTTGAAACCTATGCTTCTTATCGGGTTCGCGGCGAGCTTTTGGATGGATTGAAAAATTATAACCCGGTCCCTTATAGGGTCCAGGTAATGATAAGAAATCTTGCAAAAGATGGAGTTAAATCGGTAGTTAGGGATAAAAAACAGCTTGAAGAAGAAGAGCTGCTGGAGAAAAAGGAGCTTTCGGAAGACGAATTTAAGCTTGCGCTAAAAAGAATTAAAAAGATCGTATCGGCTTCGGCGCTGATGTATCTGTTGTCGATCCAGGAAATGTCCGATAGCGGGGTTGAGGCTCAAGTACAAACCGAAGCGACCCCTGATTCAGAGTCCGATTTTACCGAGCTTAAAATGCGGATCAGGTCCGAAGTATATAATTTACCGCCATTGCAAAAAAAAGTGATGGAACTATTTTTTCATAAAGGGCTGAGCCAAAAAGATATTGCTTCAAAATTAACATTATCGCGGCCGAAAGTATGCCGTTTGATCAATCGGTCGATCGAAATGTTAAAAAAGAGGTTGAAATGAACGAAGATTATAATGTTAATTCGATCTTTGGTGGAAATTATACGCAGCTTGAGAATGCGATGAAAATTGCAACGGCTCGGCAGGAGATAATTTCACAAAATATTGCAAACGTTAATACGCCTGGTTATGAGGCCCTAGATTTTGATGCCCAATTGATGAAAGCAGTTAAAAGGCAAAATGAAAAGCGCGTCATTTTGGAGCAGGAGATGGCGGCTTTAGTCCAAAATTCGACCGATTATTCAACGCTGGCAAAGATTTATACCAGTAAGCTTGGTACTTTAAGAACGATCGCTCGGCAGGGGAGATAAAAAATAAATGGGATTAAATCGTGCTATAGATATTAGTGTTTCCGGAATTGAATCCCAAAGGATCACCCAGGAGCTAATAGCTTCAAATCTGGCAAACCTTAATTCAACACGCACGATCTATGGCGGACCATATCGCAGAAAGTTTGCGGTTATGGAAGAAAAACCGCTTGTTTTCGCAGAATTTTTAGCGTCGGCTTCGAGCAAATATGATACCGGTGGCGGGGTTGAAGTCGTTAAAATTGAAGAAGATGATATGACCCCTTTTCCTAAAGTATATAATCCGAGCCACCCGGATGCCGATAAACAGGGGTTTGTTTCGATGCCGAACGTCAATTTGGCCAATGAACGGCTCGCGATGATGGATGCCTCAAAAGTTTATGACGCAAATATCGCGGCTTTTAATGCGACAAAAAAAATGATGCAGGATGCTTTGCAGATCCAATAAAGGGGGGTGCTTCTGATGGCAATAAGCCCAATTAGTCCGGCAGCAGCTGATCTAAGGTTAACACAGCTTTTAAATGATGACCCTTTTTCATCCGGCAGCAAGATCGATCAGGTCTCGCAAAATCAGGAGGTAAAGAGCCCTTTCATGAGCCGAGAGGAGAATGCTTTTGAAATGATCCTTTCAAAAGCGGTTGAATCTCTGAACAGCGTTAGCCAAGCTGAAAAGCAGGCAAATGACTTGATCACCAAATTCACGAAAGGCGAAGCGGATATTTCTCAAGTAATGATCGCGCAATCAAAAGCGGGGATCCAAGTGCAATTTGCAGTTACTACCGTCAATGCGGTCGTAAACACGCTCAAAGAAGTTACCCAGTTGCAGATTTAATTTAGGAGATAATTTAAGTTATGGCAGAAGCACCTGCAGCCTTTGATATGAGACGATTTTTCCTTCTGGGAGGGGTCCTTACCGTCCTGATATTTTCCGGTATATTCTTTCTCTCGCGGGGGTGCATGACGGCATCGGTAAAAGACTCCGGTTACACCACTATATATACCAATCTGGATCTGAAAGATGCGGCAAATGTTATAGCGAGGTTAAAAGAATTAAATATCCCGTACGAGATCCGTGAGCAAGGGCGCGTGATCGCAGTCCCCAAAGACAAATCGGATGCGGCAAGATTAGGTTTGGCAGAAAAAAATCTGCCAGCCGGCGGGGTTGTCGGTTGGGAAATATTTGATGCTTCAAAATTAGGTGCGACAGATTTTGATCGGCGGATACAATTGATCCGGGCAATATCGGGAGAACTGGCGCGCACGGTCCGTAGGATCGAAGGGGTTGAAGATGCTCGCGTGCAGGTAGTCATCCCTGAAACAAAATTATTTGCTTTGACCTCTTCACCGGTTACAGCCTCGGTCATGCTGCGGCTTCGTCCGTTGTTTGATATTTCCCCAAGCAAAATAAAAGGGATCGTTTACCTTGTCGCTAGTAGTGTTGAAAATCTCCAGCCGGAAAATGTGACCGTTGTGGATGAATCCGGCAAGATCCTTTCTTTGAATAATAAAGAAGCAATTATTGAAGAAGTTCTTCCCACTAAACCGCTTGCCCCAATTCCTGTGCCAAATGAACAGCCAAAAGAAGTTATTCTTGAAAAAATGCCGCAAACGATCGAAGCGGTTGTCACCGAAGAAAACAAGAACTGGCTGTCAAAAATCGGGATCAATCCTAAAAAAGAAGAGAAAATAAAAACTGAAAAAGTGATCGCTACGCCGGAAACGATCGCAAATATCAAAGTTCCTCCAAAGCCCAAAGAAATAGTTCCATATATTTCTGGATCTGAGAAGGTCAGGATGCGCATCCAGGCCAAAAAAGAGCTGGAACAGGAATTATCCGGCAGGGCGCAGGAGCTGGTAAACCGTTTTTATCCGATCAACAGTATAATCGTAAAAGTCGGCGTCAGGCTTAAGCCGTCAAAAACAATTGAAACGGACCGCAAAATGCTTAAGGTTGCAAAGATCTATGCGGTTGTTTTGATCGACAATCGTTTAGCTTTGGATAATAAATTAAAAAAAGCTACCTATTCAACGGTTGCAGCGGCGATCGGATATAACAAAGCGCGCGGAGATAAGATCGTTCTGCAGAAAGTTCCTTTTCACTTAGCTACAAACAATATTGGGAATCAGCCTGCTCCAAAAGTAAACCAGCCATCAAAGATCGGAAGAATTATTGCCGGGATCTTTACGATGCCGATCATTTTGTATGGCGGGATCGCTATCATTGTTATTTTGATCATCCTGGTGATAGTGAAAGCAATTTCAGGAAGGGGTGAAAAAGAATTTCTTCCAAGGGAGGAACAATCTAGCCAGCCGAACTTTGCTCCGGCGCCGGCGATGAATAGGGAAAAAAATCCTATCCTTGAACAGGTACGGGGCGCGGCGGAGAGCAACCCGCAGCAGGTTGCGGAATTGCTGAAATCATGGCTGACTGAAAAATAATGTTATCCGGAAGAGAAAAAGCCACAATATTTTTATCACTGCTTGGAACCGAGGCAGCTTCGCGCGTTCTGCGTTATTTGCCGGGTGAATTAGCCGATATTATTGCAACTGGGATCAATCAGCTCCCGTCGCCATCTCCCGAAGCTTTGAACGAGGTATTAAGAGATTACGAAGGGTATCTCGCGCTTCCAAGCGAGCGTTTTGAGGCTCCCAGGATCGCATCTCCCGCTCCAAAGCCTGTTCCTAAAAGGTCCTATTCATTTCTAATGTATGAGCGGCTGCAAACAGTGGCATTTCTGGTTTCAATGCTTTCTGAAGATGAAAAAGACGCTGCATTAAATGCAGTTCCGAAAGATAAAGAATTGGTCCGAAAATTAATGGGCGAAATAAAACAAAATTCTCTTACTTTGGCTATTCGGGATAAACTAAAAGAAGCTTATTTAGGAAAATTATTCTAATGGGACTGATCAAAAGAAACCAGCTTGAAGAAAAAGGGACGGTAATGATCGAAAAATCAGCCGTCATAATTAAAAAAAGACCTGTTCTTGCTCCTCCGATCCAAAATGACGATATTTCTATTGATGTGAACGAAGATGATATTTCTAAAGTAAATCACAGGCGCAATTGATCATTGAAAATGCAAGGAAAGAGGTTGGAAGGATCGAAGAAGAGGCCCGGGAAAAAGGATATAGCGAGGGGAAGCTTGAAGTATCCGAAAAACTAAAAGAAGCTTTAACCACTGTAAATGATGCGGTAAAAGAACGCAAGAAGATAATCAAAGACGCGGAAGCGGAAATATTAAGGCTCTCTCTTAAAGTTGCCGAACAGATTATACGCTCCGAAGTTTCTTTGCATAGAGATGTTTGCTTGAATATTGCCGCTGAAGCTATTGGCCGCGGTTCCGACCGGGAACAAATAATCGTTCGGGTTAACCGCGATGATGCCGAGTTTTTGAAGCGCTATAAGGATCGATTGGCCGGAATGCTTGATGGAGTAAAAAGCCTTTCGATCATTGAAGATTCTAATATTGAGGCAGGCGGATGCGTGATAGAAACCAATCTTGGCTTTATTGATGCTCGCATAGCTACAAAAATAAAATCGATCGAGGAAGCCCTAGAAAAAGCCAGCGAAGAGGGCCAATGAGCGAAAAAATCGATTTTGAAAAATACCACAGGGTGATCGACCGCACTGATCTTGTCCGCGTTATTGGAAAAGTCGTCCAGGTCGTCGGATTGATCATTGAAGCTCAAGTTGGCGGTGTTTCCGTTGGTGATCTATGCACCATAAGAATTGAAAAAGAGAACCGCGATGCATATGCAGAAGCGGTCGGTTTTCGCGAAGGAAGGGTTCTTTTAATGCCTCTTGGATCAACATCCGGCATAAGTCCGGGCGCCCAAGTTACTGCCGCCGGAAAACCTCTTATGGTAAAAGTTGGCAAAGAACTCTTAGGAAGAATATTGAACGGTCTTGGAGAGCCAATAGACGGAAAAGGTTCGATCCATGGCGAAGTTGAACGGCCTTTGGATGCTAATCCTCCGGACCCGGTAAAGCGGCCCAGGGTTGCGGATATAATGCGAGTTGGAGTGCGTGCAATTGATGGCCTTCTTACGATCGGAAAGGGGCAAAGGATCGGGATCTTTGCCGGTTCAGGTGTTGGTAAATCTACTATCATGGGTATGGTTGCCAGAAATGCGGAGGCCGATATCAACGTTATTTGTCTGGTCGGGGAACGGGGAAGGGAGGTCCGGGATTTTATCGAAGAGTCCCTTGGCGAAGAGGGATTAAAAAAATCAGTGGTCGTAGTAGCAACTTCTGATCAGCCTCCGTTGATCAGGCTTAAAGCGGCATTTGTCGCGACAGCAATTGCGGAATATTTTCGCGATCTGGACAATAAAGTAATTTTGATGATGGATTCGGTCACAAGATTTGC
>Ga0172379_10008067_pt1 | contig 13407 bp, 9 predicted proteins | sample GrowelOW334metaG_FD_119756 | JGI IMG/M metagenome (GOLD analysis project Ga0172379, IMG submission 119756) | Groundwater microbial communities from an aquifer near a municipal landfill in Southern Ontario, Canada - Groundwater well OW334 metaG | ecosystem: Environmental > Aquatic > Deep... | reverse complement strand
AATCAGGGTGTTGAGGTGAGCGGAGAGAAGGATGGCGGGAAGAGCTCTACTTATTTCAGAAACTGATGTTCCCGCCATCCTTCTCTCCGCTCACCTCTCAATATCAACAACATATCGTCATTGGTAACGCGAGGGACGAAGCGTGAAGCAATCTCAAGTTTATTATGAAAATTCTGACAAGTTGAATCGTGAAATACGACATTATACAACAGTACAATCGAAAATTTTGAAAAAATGTAGCTAAGTGGAAAATATTTTTGCAAATTTAACCATTTGGTTAAACTAAATGGTTAAATTTGCAAAAAGTAATTCTGAATATGGGTTCAGACAGTACCAAGGAGAAGATCATTCAGGCTGCCCAGCAGGTTTTCATCCGGAAAGGAATGGATGGCGCAAGAATGCAGGAGATTGCCGATGAAGCAGGTATCAACAAAGCCCTGTTGCATTACTATTTTCACACCAAGGAACAACTTTTCAATGAGGTCTTTTACGGGATTCTGAGTCAGCTAATACCCGGCCTGATCGCTATTTTTAAAGGAGAAGCCCTATTTCTCGTCAAGATTGAAGCCATTATTACCCAATATGACACCTATTTGTCGGAACATCCCTTTTTGCCTCAGTTTGTCATCAGGGAGATCAACCGTGATCCGGAGCAGCTTTCCAGATTCATGTCTGATCAGGGGCTTGATTTCAGTGTGGTTGAAGCGTTGATTGAAAAAGAGGTAGCCATGGGTAACATCCGGCCGATTTCTTTTCCACATTTATTTGCCAACATGATAGGAATGATTGTGATGCCTTACATCGGCAGGCCATTGTTTCAAAGAAAACTGTTCAGAAATGATCCTGTAAAATATGATCAGTTTTTAAAGGAGCGGAAGGCGGTAGTCAATTCATTTGTCAAGCAAGCTATGGGAGTGGAGAGTTGAAATTCGGGGAATAGGCTTTGTAGTACAAGGAATTACGAGTTAAAAAATTACTCAATATTTAAGACTAGAATGAAGAGAACATTGATTTTTTTATTGTTATTCTGCGCAATGACCGGATATGGGCAGGTAAGTTCTATAAATCTGGAAATGTGCTACCGGTTGGCCCGCGAAAATTATCCAAGGCTTTCAGATACGCTCAGGCAAAAGCAGATTACAGATCTAAAGCTGAAAAATTTCGGAACAGTCTGGAATCCTCAGCTTAATTTGAACGGTCAGGCCACCTACCAGAGTGAAGTGACCAAGGTGAGTGTTCCTATTCCTGGTGTGAATATCCCTTCGCCATCGAAGGATCAGTACAAAGTCTACCTCGACCTGAAGCAGACCATTTACGATAGAGGTGCCACCAATGCAAACAGTCTGGCAGAAAAATCAGGTTTGGCAGCCGACCGGCAGAATCTTGAGGTGGAGCTGTATGCCCTGAACGAAAAGGTCAATCAGATCTATTTTGCAGTTTTGCTGATGACGGAGAACGAATCCGTGATGAAACTGAAACAATCGGTGCTGGACGAGCGGATCAAGGTAGTGGAATCGGGTTATAAAAACGGAACTGTTACCTACCGGGACCTTGAGCTGTTGAAAGCAGAAAGGCTGCTGACAGACCAGCAGATCGGTGAGATTGAGTCGGAAAGAATTTCCGGACTGGGGGTGTTGGGTATTTTAACCAATCAGGCGTTTGACGGAAATACTATTCTGGCTGAACCTGTTGTCATTAAGAAAAGTGATTTGATTACCCGCCCGGAACTGAAATACTTCGATCTACTAGGAAATAAGATTGATCAGAATTCCCAGCTGCTTCAGAAAACAAGAAATCCTAAAATATTTGGGTTCGGTCAGGCTGGATACGGTCGCCCGGGTCTCAACATGTTGAAAAACACTTTTGACCCTTATTACCTGGTTGGATTGGGTGTTTCCTGGAACATCCTGGACTGGAAACAGACCGGTAGAAGCCGTGAAATACTGGAAGTTCAGAAACAGATGATCGGGAGTCAACGAGCGGTTTTTGACCAGAATCTCTCCATCGCACTTTTCAGGGCCAACGAGACCATTAAAAAAGCCGAACAGCTTCTGAAGGCTGATGAAGAGTTGGTATTGCTTAGGGAAAGCATTGCCAAACATTCGGCATCTCAGCTGGAGAACGGCACCATCACTTCGGCTGATTACATCGTTGACCTGAATGCTGTGACACAGGCAAATATCAACAAAAAGAGCCACAAGGTACAGCTCTATCAGGCGATAGCGAATTACAATACCCTTGCGGGAAAGCCGTGATTGGAATGACGGAGACGACTGGGACGACTGGGACGACGGAGATGACGGAAGAAGACTAGGGGACTGAGGGACTTGGAGAAGGGGCGATCGGAACTCAAAGCATTTCGAAGATTGAAACGGGGAAATGACGAAAAGGAGAAAATGAGAAGATGAGACGAAGAACCGGTTCCTGAGTTGATTCGCCGGGGAAATATTGAAACAGAGAAACGGTGAAGGGACAAGTGCAACTCCTGGGTTCAGCCACGTAGTGGCGAAATATTTGTTAGCCTGGGGTGCAGCGCAGCGGAACCCCGGGTAAAGAGAAGAAGAAAGACCACCGTCCGCGGTAGCATTTTCAAAGAGGATTTAATATCCTTTCGGACGGAAGGAACAAATAATTAAGGAAACCACAGGCCAACGGCTAATAGCTAACAGCCCAATGGCCAATTTTTTATAAAGGGAAATAAATTGAAATAAGATATACATAGTTTAAACAAAGAACAATGAGAACCAATAAATTACAAATTTTGATAGTCCTTTTTCTTGGGCTGGCCATTTTCTCCTGCAACAGCCAGAAGGATGGCTCCGATGCCTTTGGTAATTTTGAGGCAGACGACCAGCTCATCTCCTCCGAAATTGCCGGAAAATTGCTTAGCTGCAATTTTGAAGAGGGAATGACAATCTCGAAAGGGGCGGAGATCGCTGTAGTTGACACCCTCCCGATACAACTACAGATTTCGCAGTTGAAATCGCAACAGCTAACCATCCTTGCAAGGAAACAGAGTGTAAAGTCGCAGCTGGCGGTTGTTGAACAACAAAAGAAAAATCTTGAAGTGGACAGAGCCCGCGTCGACAATATGTTGAAAGATGGCGCTGCCACCCGGAAACAGAAGGATGACATTACAGGTAACCTGGAGTTGCTCGACAAACAAAAGGAGAGCACCCGTTCGCAGGAGACGGTTCTTACAGGCGAATCTGAGGTGTTGGATACCCAGTTGGCCCAACTGCAGGACAAATTGAACCGGTGCCGGATAGTTTCGCCCATCAATGGATTGGTCCTGGAACGTTACAAAAAGATCGGTGAGCTGGTTGGACAAGGGCAATCCCTTTGCCGTATAGCGGATGTGTCGAGCCTGAACCTGAGGGTTTTTGTGAGCGGGGACCAACTGCCACATCTCAAAATCGGACAAACAGTGAAAGTTCTGATCGATGCCACGGCTACCAAAAACAGAATGCTTGAGGGTACCGTTTCGTGGATCTCCTCCGAAGCCGAATTTACACCCAAGATCATCCAGACCAAAGCAGAAAGGGTTAAATTGGTTTATGCCGTAAAGATAAAGGTTGCCAACGACGGCGCCCTGAAAATCGGAATGCCGGGCGAAATTAAGTTTCTTGACTGATTATTCCATGATAAAAGTTTCAAATCTAGAAAAGAGCTACGGTGAGCTGAAAGCCCTGAAAGGGATCTCCCTGGAGGTTGAAAAGGGAGAGCTCTTCGGCCTGATCGGACCGGATGGCGCGGGAAAAACTACCCTGATGCGCATCCTGGTCACTTTGTTGCTCCCGGATAGTGGCTCCGCCACAATGGATGGGTTGGATGTCGTAGCTGATTTTCGCAAAATCAGGAAGATGGTTGGTTACATGCCCGGAAGGTTCTCTCTTTATCAAGATTTAACGGTGGAAGAGAACCTGCAGTTTTTTGCGACCGTGTTTGGTGGAACCATCGCGGCCAATTACCACTTGATCAAAGATATTTACATTCAGATTGAGCCTTTTAAGAACAGGCCTGCCGGAAAACTCTCCGGTGGGATGAAGCAGAAACTGGCGCTCTCCTGCTCCCTGATACACGCGCCCAAAGTGCTCATTCTGGATGAACCTACGACCGGCGTAGATGCTGTTTCCCGCAAAGAGTTCTGGGAGATGCTCAACAATCTGCGCCACCAGGGAATCACCATCCTGGTATCGACCCCGTACATGGATGAGGCCAACCTGTGCGACAGGGTCGCCCTGATCCAAAATGGGGCTATCCTCTCCATCGATTCGCCTAAAAATATTACCAAAAGCTTTGCAAAAAAGCTGTTTGGGGTGAAGGTCGAGAGAACTGCGCAAAGATTTGAATGCGTTGGTCTGCTAAAAGAAATGAAAGGGATCGATTCGGTTTTTTCTTTTGGGGAATCGATTCACATCACCAGTAATCAGAAAGATATCAATGAAGGCAGTGTTAAGGAATACCTGAACAACAAAGGGCAGCAGGGAATTGTGGTCAAAAAAATTGAAGCAAGTATTGAAGACGTATTCATGGAATTGATGCAAAGTAATGGACAATTGACAGTTGACAATTGACAGTTGACAATTGACAATGGACAATTGATTAAATATAGGAGAAATGAAAGAAAATGTAGTGATGGATAAGTCGTTTAAATTCGCATTGAATGTGATAAAAGCCAGTAGTTTCTTAATTCACGAGAAGCGCGAATTTATCCTTTCTAAACAACTGGTTCGAAGCGGTACTTCCATTGGTGCACTGATTAAGGAGGCTGAACATGCACAGTCGAAAGCAGATTTTATCAATAAAATGAACATTGCCCTCAAAGAGGCTAATGAAACAGAATATTGGCTCATGTTAATTAAGGAAAGCGATTACGGCTCAGAAGTCAATTATAAATCTTTATTGGAGGAATGTAAAGAGTTGATTCGCATGCTAGTAAGCATTGTTAAAACATCAAAAGATCTTTATGGCCCCAAAAAATAAATTGTACAAAACCCCTCATTGTCAATTGTCAATTTTCAATTGTCAATTAAACTATAATCTATGAACGTCGTAACCCCAGATAATAAACCGATAATTCGGGTAAAAGATTTGGTAAAAAAATTTGGCTCTTTCACCGCTGTCGATCATATATCTTTTGAGGTTAACAAAGGAGAAATTTTTGGTTTTCTTGGAGCAAACGGTGCAGGAAAAACCACTGCCATCCGGATGTTGTGCGGACTGCTTGAGCCAACTTCAGGAGCCCTCCGGGTCGCCGGTTTTGACGGATACCACCAGCGTGAAGCCATCAAAAGAAACATCGGTTACATGTCGCAGAAATTTTCGCTGTACGAAGATTTGACCGTCTACGAAAACTTCAGGCTCTATGCCGGTATATATGGTATTCCCCGGAAGGAAAGAATCCGGAAGACAGATGAACTTTTACAGAAATTAAACCTGGAGGAGAGCCGTAACAAGCTTGTTGCAGGTTTGCCATTGGGATGGAAACAGAAACTGGCTTTTTCATTGGCATTGTTTCACCAACCGGCCGTTGTTTTCCTGGATGAACCCTCCGGTGGGGTAGATCCGTTGACGCGCCGCACCTTCTGGGACCTGATTTACGAAGTTGCCCATCAGGGTATTACCATATTTGTTACGACCCACTACATGGATGAGGCTGAATACTGTAACAGGGTCGCAATCATGTCGGAAGGTAAGATCGTTGCGTTGGATACCCCGGCCGCACTAAAAGAGCGATACAAAAGCGATAGCATGGATGGGGTGTTTTTGAAGATTGCAAGAAACAAGGAATGAAAGAGTGCCTAAAGTATTTAAAGTGCCTAAAGTGCCTAGAGTACTTCGCCTCAATCTCAATTTGTTTGGAGTCCTTAACTTTAAATACTCTAGGCACTTTAAATACTTTAGGCACTTGTATAAGGAGGAAATAATTCAAAATTGAACGAATGAACCAGCTTCTAGGATTTGTCAAAAAAGAGTTCACCCATATTTTCAGGGATCCGCGCACCATGGTCATCCTGTTTGGGATACCCATCATTCAGCTGATGTTGTTTGGTTATGTCATTACGACAGAGATCAAAGATGCCCGGATTGCCATACTCGATCATTCGAACGACAATGTGACGAGAGAGATCAAAAACAAGATCCTATCGTCGGGATATTTCCGCCTGGAGGCCAATCTTATACAGGAGAATGAGATAGATCCAATTTTCAAGAAGGGTGATGTCAAAGAGGTGATCGTTTTTGAAAAGGGGTTTGCAGAAAATCTGGAACGGGAGGGAAAGGCCAATATTCAGGTTATTGCCGATGCATCCGATCCCAATACGGCGCAGATGCTTTACAACTACACCAATGGAATTATCCAGGATTACACCAAAAAGAAGTTTGCCGGGTTTACCATTCCTCTTCAGATAAAAAGCGAAGTGCGGATGCTCTACAACGAAAACATGGTGGGCGCCTTCATGTATGTTCCCGGCACCATGGCGTTGATCCTGATGCTGATCTCTGCGATGATGACCTCCATCACCATAGCCCGGGAGAAGGAGATGGGCACCATGGAGATCCTGCTCGTTTCACCTTTGAAAGCCACGCACATTATCCTCGGGAAAGTGGCGCCCTACCTGTTGCTTTCCCTTATCGACGCTTTTGTCGTTGTTTTCCTGGGGAATGTAGTGTTCGGGGTACCCATCCGGGGAAGCCTCTTTGTATTGGCATTTTTGGTCATCCTCTACATTTCCATGGCCTTATCGCTGGGGATTCTGATCTCAACAGTGGCCAATAGTCAGCAAGTAGCGCTATTTATTTCCGGATTTGCACTGATGCTGCCCACCATCCTGTTATCGGGCTTCATCTTTCCAATTGAGAATATGCCGGTGCCACTACAGATTTTGAGTAATTTCATGCCTCCCAGATGGTTTATCGATGCCCTTAAGCAGGTGATGCTCAAAGGGAATGGGTTTGCATATATTTGGCCAAATGTGTTGATATTAAGTGCTATGACCCTGTTTTTTCTGGGATTAAGTGTGAAAAAGTTTAGACTAAGATTAGAATAACAGCCTTATGAGAACGATCTTCTATTTGCTTCAAAAGGAGTTTATTCAGGTTTTCCGCAACAAAGCCATGTTGCCAATCATTTTCATCATGCCGCTGGTACAGATGCTGGTATTGGTGTTTGCAGCTACGATGGAGATTAAAAAGGTGGATATCACGGTAGTCGACCTGGATTTGAGTGAAACCTCTACCCGTCTGACTTCTAAAATTGAAGCCAGCACCTTCTTTCACCTCACCAGGGCCCAACTGTCGCCTGCCGAAACAGATCAGTTGTTGCTAAAAGGGAAGGCCGATCTGGTCGTCACCTTTCCACATGGATTTGAGCTGGACCTTAAGCGAAATGATCAGGCATCCATACAGATTTTGGTGGATGCGATCAACGGGTCGGCTGCCGAACTCTCCAATGCTTATCTGCAGACGGTGATCGGAAGTTATAACATGAAGATCAGGGCCGAGATGATGGGTGTTCCAAAATTTACCCCACCTCAGCAGGTATCGGTAATCCCATCCTACTGGTACAATCCGGAGTTGAATTTTAAATTTTACATGGCGCCCGGCGTATTGGTTATCCTGGTAACCATCATTGGTCTGTTTCTCTCTTCGCTCAACCTTGTCAGGGAGAAGGAGATGGGCACGATCGAACAGTTAAACGTTACTCCCATCAAAAAATACCATTTTATTATCGGGAAGATGATGCCTTTCCTCATCATCGCACTTCTGGACTTGACTTTCGGTTTGCTCGTAGCAAAACTGGTCTTTGGATTGCCTTTCAGGGGGAACATCCTCACACTGTACATCTTCACCTCGCTCTATCTCTTCCTGGTTATGAGCCTGGGACTTTTTGTGTCGGCCATCTCAGATACCCAGCAGCAGGTTTTGTTTGTGAGCTTCTTCTTTATGATTGTCTTCATCATCATGAGCGGTCTCTTCACACCGGTCGAGAGTATGCCGCTATGGGCCCAGAAACTCGATATGATCAATCCGGTTTACTACCTGATCAGGATCATCCGGAACGTTGTGCTGAAGGGCTCAGGGTTATTCGACATGACCAGGGAGCTGCTGTACCTCTCACTCTATGGATTGACCATGTTTTCACTGGCTGTCTGGCGTTACCGGAAAACTGTCTGATATTGATCTTTTTGAAATGGAGGCAGTATTGATTTTTTCTATCTTTACCACCTCGGATTCTATCAACTATTGACAGTGTTATGACATATAAAAAATATATTTATCTGCTGATAATCAGCATGATTTGTATTGGGCATTTCTCTCTAAGCGCCACTGATTTTACATCATCCGGTAACCGGAAATCCAGAAATTCCGGTGCAATTCAGGATACCCTTTCGTGGAGCCTCTCGATGGTGAAGAAGGTTCTCAATGGATCGGGTGAGTGGTTTATTACCAACCCATCGTTTCAAAAAAGCGTCAAAGGAGTAGTTAATTACGCCGAAAATGATCCCATTGACACGGTGATTGTGAACATGGGCCAGTTCTTGAAGTCAGATTCCATTCCACTAATTTTCAATCGTAAAGCCGAAAATATCCCTGACAAACGGGTTGTTCCAGGGTATCTTTTTTCAGAGGAGCTCGATCGGTTGGTGGAGAGCAGGCGTAAATCGGTAACAGACAGTCTTCGTAGGAGTTTGATCATAGTTCCCGAAAGTTATCTTTCTGAAGGTCTGTTGAAGACACCGGTTATTCCGGATAGAAACCCGATGCAAATGATATCGGACATGGAGAAAACCTTGCCTGCCGGATTTAACAACAAGTTCAACCGAGGTTGGGCAATGGTGAAACTTCCGGATAATGCCACAGTTGGAGAGATCGATACGATGAAAATGAAACTTTTCGTCTCAGTCCGGCAATTCTACAATGACTCCGTCCTTTTCTCCAGAAGGGATTCCCTGATACAAAGCTACCGCGAAAATGTCATCAACCAGAATGCCGGTGATGCGGCATCTCAGCGGAAAGGCTTTCTTCTGGATAAGAACAGGGGGTTATTGAACGCTTTCAACGAAGCAGAAGTTTCGAAAGTAAATGACAGTCTGCGGATAGCGTTGCGGTTTCTGACGGATCGTGCTGCCGGCGACTCATCGTTGGTGACCATTACCAACCTGAGCGGCTTGCAGGCAAAAATATGGACAGCGAATCAACCGATGAATCCAATACGCTTCTTTCTGAAAAATGAGCAAAACGATTCAGTCAGCGTGATGTTATCCAGCAATGGGAAACGCGGTATACGCATGGTGATCGATGATGGCGTTAAATTCATGCGTTTTACCCAGTCGCAAAAAAAGGAGATCACCTTCAAAACTAAAAAGCCGGATTCAAAATTGCAGCAGGTTAACCTCAAGCAAATTGATCCTCTCCCCTGGAAGCTTTTGGGAATGGGTACAGTCGGATTCACACAAACTTCGCTCTCCAACTGGGCCAAGGGAGGTGAAAGTTCATATTCGATGCTCTTGATCGAGAAGTATATCGCCAATTACAGCAAGAAAAAACTCAAATGGGAGAGTATGGCTGAGTTCAGGCTCGGGATCTTTAAATCCCAAACACGTGGGCTGGAGAAAAATGATGATAAGTTTGAGTTTCAGTCAAGGGTTGGCTATGAGGCATCCAAAAATTGGTATTATTCCGGTGAGACCAACTTCAGAACTCAAATTGCCAAGGGGTACAAATATCCTGATAAGGACAATCCCATTTCAAAGTTTATGGCTCCTGGCTACCTGACCACTTCGTTGGGTATGGATTACAAACCCAACAAGAATTTTTCTTTGTTTCTTTCCCCTTTCACATCAAAAATAACCTTTGTGAACGATACGGCTTTGATTAATCCAACGCATTACGGATTGGACCCTGGCAAGAGGCGGTTGTGGGAACCCGGCGCCATCGTGAAGCTGAACTGGCACCATACCATCATTGAGGACGTTATTTACGATACGCGGGCCGAAATTTTCAACAACTATAGATTCCCTTTCCAAAAATTCAATGTCGACTGGGAGCAGACCCTCGTATTGCAGGTTACCCAGCGCATCAGTACCCGGATCAACACCCAGCTGGTGTACGATTACAATGTCAAATTCCCGATCAAGGATGCCAATGGCGTAGAGGTAGCGCAACAAGCCAAGTGGCAGTTCAGAGAGCTGTTTACGGTAGGGTTTAATTACAAGTTCTGACGGATAGTAGAGCCGTCTGGGCGGACGGCTTTTTTGCCAGAAATTGGTATTGTACAGCCGTCCGGTTGGACGGCTCTTCAGGAGCATGGCTCCAATTTTGATGTGGCGACTTGAATATCGCAGCTGTGATGGTGAGTAGCCGCCCAACCGGGCGGCTGTACAAATTCTCATTTATTTCTCATTTTAGCCGTCCCGCCGGACGGCTCTACCTGACAATCGACCCCTTCGACCCCTTCGACAAGCTCAGGGACCGGTCCCCGCAGGTCTATTTAATTGCTCAAAATTCCCTTCGACCCTTCGACGAGCTCAGGGAAGTCCAAGCTCAGGGAAGTACAGCAAAGGGAGCATCCTCTTCACCAATATGGGGTTTAGCCACGTAGTGGCGGAATGTTTGTAGCCCGGGGTGAAGCGCAGCGTAACCCCGGGTAAATGAATGACGAAGAAAGAGCCGTCCGCGGTAGCATGCAGAGGAATGAGATTTGATCGTTTCGGACGAAAGGATCGAAGGATGGTAGAGGCGCCACCTAAACTCGAACCTTTCAACCCTTCGATAGTCTCAGAGCCCGGCAATCGAAAATCCAAATTCCAAAATCGTAACTTTCATTGCAACTTTCTTTGTACATTTAGCGAAACCAAACCCACGGCTGCAAAATAAATGGATTTACACATTCTAAAGCCCCGTAAAGCTTTAAACAAAGCGTTTCTGAAAGTGAAAACCAACAGAAACGAGATAGAGCTTTTCAAAGCCAATTTGATTGGTTTGCTGGATCAAATTGATGAAACCGAATCGGAGGAATTTCACAAGAACCTCGTTTCTGATTTTCTTAAAAACACCTGGTACTCTGCCACCCATTTTATCAATACCAAAGGCCGCAACGATCTTGTCATACACAACGCGCTCAATGCCGGGAGTACCGTTGGTGTTGTAATAGAAGCGAAGAAACCCACCAACAAGGCCGAGATGCTCCGGACCGACAGCATCAACACCAAAGCTTTTCAGGAACTTGTTTTATATTATTTGCGGGAACGAATTACCGCTAAAAACCTCGAAATAAAATACCTTGTTGCCACCAATATTTACGAATGGTTTATTTTCGATGCCAACCTTTTTGAAAAGGAGTTCGCGCAAAACAAAAACCTTATCAAACAATTCACCGATTTCGAAGAAGGCCGTCTTTCGGGCAAAACAACCGATTTCTTTTATAAACAAATTGCCGAACCAGCCATCGAAGCCATCAAACATGAGGTAACTTTTACCCATTTCGACATTCGTGATTACGATAAACCATTGCGCAATGCTGATAAAAAGGACGATAACCTATTAATCGCCCTTTACAAACTCCTTTCGCCCGAGCATCTTTTAAAGCTTCCGTTTGTCAACGACAGCAACAGCCTCGACAAAACTTTTTACGCTGAGCTTTTGCACATTATCGGTCTAACCGAAACCAAAGAGGGAAGCAAGAAGCTCATTCAACGCAAAAAGGAGGGCGAGCGAAATGCCGCCTCGCTCATAGAAAGCGCTATATTTCAATTGGATAACCTCGACAAAATCTCGCGCCTCGACAAGCCTTCGCAGTTTGGTGGAAGCAATGCCGAGCGACTGTTTAACGTAGCTTTGGAGTTGTCAATTACCTGGATTAACCGAATCCTTTTTCTCAAGCTTCTCGAAGCGCAACTGATAAAATACCACAAAGGCGATCAGTCGTTTGCTTTTCTCAATTGCGAAAAGGTCCAGAATTTTGATGATTTGAACAACCTGTTCTTCTCCGTGCTGGCCCGGAAAGAAGCCGACCGCAACGAGGAAGTAAAGAAACAGTTTGCCAACGTTCCCTATCTCAACAGTTCGTTGTTCGAGCCTACCGGGATTGAACATGCTTGTCTGTTTATCAGTCAGTTGAAAGACATGAAGCTGCCCCTTCTTTCTTCGACCGTTATCAAAAACAACAACGGACAAAAGCGATCTGGGGAACTGCTCACCATTGAATATATATTTGAGTTCCTCAATGCCTACGATTTTGCCAGCGAGGGCAGCGAGGAGATTCAGGAAGAGAACAAACGTCTCATCAATGCCTCCGTGTTGGGGCTTATCTTCGAAAAAATTAACGGGTACAAAGACGGTTCGTTCTTCACCCCTGGATTTATCACCATGTACATGTGCCGCGAAACCATCCGGCGCGCCGTGGTGCAAAAATTCAACGAAGCGGGTGCAAACCTTCAAGGTTTTCAAAACCTTGAAGGTTTAGATGACATTTATAATTCTATCGGACAGCATTTCACCAAAGACCAGGCCAACGATCTGATTAACAGCCTGAAGATTTGCGACCCTGCCGTGGGATCGGGGCACTTCCTGGTATCGGCGCTCAACGAAATGATTGCCATCAAAAGCGAGCTCAAAATATTGCGCGACCGGGAGGGGAAAACGCTCAGGGATTACCATGTGACGGTCGAAAACGACGAATTGATCGTAACCGACGACGATGGCGGACTGTTCGAATACAATCCCAAAAGCCGCGAGAGTCAGCGTATCCAGGAAACCCTTTTTCACGAGAAGCAAACCATCATCGAAAACTGTCTGTTTGGCGTGGACATCAACCCCAATTCCGTCAAAATCTGCCGCCTCCGCCTTTGGATCGAACTGCTGAAAAACGCCTATTACAAATCAATCCCTGAAATTTTGCCGGGAACGCCCGTACAGACGTTGCGTGCAACGTCTCTACCTTCGCAATTTCCTGAATTGGAAACCTTGCCCAACATCGACATCAACATCAAATGCGGCAACTCCCTCATCAGCCGCTACGCCCTCGATGCCGACATCAAAAAGGCGCTCAAAAGCAGCAAATGGACGATCGACAGTTACCGTCTTGCCGTTATGACCTACCGGAATGCCCAAAGCAAGGAGGAGAAGCGGGAGATGGAGAAACTCATCGCCCAAATAAAAAATGATTTCGAAAGCGATGTAGCCGCCAACGACAAAAGGGTTTTGAAGCTCAACAAGGCCAAAGGCGAACTGTTTGCCCTCACCACCCAAACTACCCTGTTCGACCGCACCAAGTCCGAAAAAGCCATTTGGGATAAACAGGTTAAAGCCCTCACCGATACCATTTTCAGCATCGAAACCGAGCTGGAAGGGATCCGCAGCAACAAGATCTACGAAAACGCCTTCGAATGGCGGTTCGAGTTT
>Ga0172379_10008066_pt1 | contig 13410 bp, 14 predicted proteins | sample GrowelOW334metaG_FD_119756 | JGI IMG/M metagenome (GOLD analysis project Ga0172379, IMG submission 119756) | Groundwater microbial communities from an aquifer near a municipal landfill in Southern Ontario, Canada - Groundwater well OW334 metaG | ecosystem: Environmental > Aquatic > Deep... | reverse complement strand
TCTTATCAGCCGCTTCAGCCAGAATTAATCTTCATCGCTATTCTCCCCGCCACTTCCCTCCACTCCTCTTCTCCCCATCCCTTTACAGTCATTGCCGGTGTCCCTACTCGTATTCCCGATGGTTTAAATGGACCCGCCGGGTCATGAGGTACAGTGTTAGCATTTACTATTATTCCCTCTTTTTCCAGCGCCTCCGCCACTTCTCTTCCTCTCCCTTCCCCTACTCCCACTACTATTAAATGATTTTCAGTTCCCCATACTTTTAGTCCTGCACTTTTTAATCCCTCAGCCAAAAACTTGGCGTTCACCACTACTTTTTGGGCATATTCTTTGTACTCCGGCCTCATTGCCTTTTTCATAGCAATAGCGATACCGGCAATATTATTTATGTGCGGTCCCCCCTGCAGTCCTGGGAAAACCGCTCTGTCTATTTTTTTACTCAATTCGCCATCTTTGGCCAAACCTTTAGCTGTCACTCCAATCACCGCCCCCCTTGGCCCCCGCAACATTTTATGAGTTGTACTCATAATTACATGAGCAAAAGGCACCGGACTTGGGTGCTGCCCTCCGGCAATCAACCCCGACAAATGAGATATATCAGCCACCAGCCACGCCCCAACTGACTGGGCCATCATTCCAAATTTCTCCCAGTCAATAACCCAGGGGTATGCTGTTGACCCTACCATTAACACCTTTGGTTTTTCTGCTTCAATCAGTTTGCTCACCTCCTCATAATCAATTCTCCCCTCTTGGTCCACGTCAAACTGAATACTCTGATAATAATGTCCCGAAAAAGTCACTTTTGGATGACCGTGGGTCAAGTGGCCCCCAGCCGATAATTTCAACCCGGCAATTTTTTCACCGGGGTTGGCCAAGGCCATTAATATTGCCGCATTAGCCGGCGACCCGGAATAAGCCTGAACGTTAGCCATCTCCACCCCAAACAGTTTCTTGGTTCGCTCAATTGCTATTTGCTCAATCTGGTCAATTATTCTGTTCCCCTGATAATACCGTTTCCCGGGGTACCCTTCGGCGTATTTATTGGTCAAACAACTGCCTAAAGCGTCGAGCACTTCCGGGTAAGTAAAGTTCTCAGATGGTATTAAGGTCGCCTCCCTCCCCTGCCTCTCTTCTTCCAAAACAATTAAATCTACAATTTTATCCATTTTATTATTCTAATCCAACTACCTTAATAATGTTAGATAATTTTGCTCTCAAACCACGTAAATACATCAACCAATTTGTTGACTGGTCACCAAACCTTGCTTCAATGTCACTCAGGACAGGATACCTTCCCTTTTGGTCCGGGTATCTCAAGAAATTCATTACCTCCTGTTGCGTCAAAGTCAATTTATTCATAATTTCTCCCCATCTTTTTTCCACCTGGGGTAATATCTCAATAATTGGTACAGGATATGCTCTATGTAGCATTACAGTTCCGTCCCAACCTACCAACCTCTTATCTTTTCCCGTCAAAATCCTATCAGCAATTTCCAAAACAGAATATGCCACACAAGTGCTTACGCCCAATTTTCTGCCAACATTATCTAAGCACAATAAATTTCCATCTTCGTCTTTTAGATTTAAAACCACATCAAGTACTTCTTTTTCCCTATCCGTTAATTGCTGCCAAAATCGATCTTTATCAACTTCTGTTAATTGTCCCAACATTTTCCACACCACCACCCGAATAGCACTACTGTCCAATAATCCATTATCCGTTTTTAATAAACTCAAGCCTTTTAAGGCTCGATCAACCGCTCCAACTAAGTCAAGCATATCAACGGGTTTCTCGTTACTACTACCCAAAAGAGATCGTTTCAGTTCTCTTACTCCCATTTTCAAATTTGCAAACATCGTTTCCTGACTAATCTCTGCTTTGCGACCAATTTCATAAAACGACAATTCAGGAGCAAACACTCCAGCAGCCCTTAACCCCGCCAATAACATTCTTGGACGTTTGAATAAAATAATTCTTTCTAAAACAGCGTCGATACCAAATTTTCCGATCAATTCTTGTATATCCTGAAAAGGAGCAGATCTGCCGCCATAAGGTTCAATGTTCCCTGGATTATGGACAACCCAACCATCTTTATTGGCCACATCAACTAAATTATCTACTAACCATTCTCCCCTCTTTAATTCCAATTGATCATGTAAAACCATTTCCGCACCCCTCAACGACGGATCCCAGTGATTATAAACATAATCACTTATCTGGCCCCTTAACCCCCCACTCGTTTCTTCTGTTACCCGCCACCCATCAACTCCAATTTTTAACGCTTCATCTGTCATCTGGGCTACCAGTAATTCCATCTTATTCCCCCAAGTAAAAAAACCGTCAACATCTGGAACAAAAGTAACAACACGCCTCCATCCATCTCCTTTGTACCGAAGATCACCTTGTCTTGCCCTTAAGCGATAATTAGGCAACTCCCCTATTTCACTTCTAAAGTCCTCCATTTGAAAAAATGCCCCATTAGTTCCATTTTCTCTATTATTTGAATTCACCCGCGGATTTTACACTATTTTGATCTATTTATCATCTACGCTACCATCGATATTACCTCTTAATCGAGCTTCCGCCTTGGCTTATCGGCACATCTTCTCCACTCATTCTGATCCCCCAACCCTTTAATTCTGTAATTACAATCCGCCCAAGGTCGAGTACATACCTCTCGAAAACAAGACAAATTTTTCTCCACACTTCCTACCGATACCCCTCTAATTCTTGGTAAATCAAAACAAAACGGCTTTGGACCTTCGTACCCCACCAGCACACCATCAAACACCATCATTAAATCATCAACTACTTTACTCGGCTCCTGGTTAGCCCCCACCACATACCATCTTTCCCTCATCGCCAATTCCTGATGTAATCTTCTCACTTCATTCCACTTTTGGCTATCTGATTCAAGTTTATGACCTGGTTCAATTCCGCTAACAAACCTATTTCCGTCAAGTAATATTGCCAAATCCGGTTTCAATAATCCTTGATTATAATCAATTAGTTTTTTTAGCGTTACCCCTAATGCCTGCCCCCAACACATACCTGTCCCCACATAATCTTCCGCCAGCACTGTCACTCCTCGACCCAAATCCGCCAACAAAGCTGGCTGTCTTTCCCACCTATTTTGAGCGTATAAATCCTGTGCCTGGTCTGCCGTCAATCCCTCCGGATTACCTAACCTCAAATATGCGTTAATTCTTATTCCTTTGGGTAAACTGTAATCTGGATATTTAACCCTCAAAACCGTCCACCCATCACACTTCAGTCTTTCCTCCAAGCCTTTCAGGGCCGTTGACTTACCTAAATTGTTAGCCCCATAAACAGCCACGAATTTACCCCTTTCCATTTTGAGTTATTCGAGATTGTAACACTGCTCCCGGTATTTTTTCATACCTGCCGCAGCTCATCTTCCCCTCCCAGCACATTTTTTGAGTAAGGCACGTTGCTCCCGCGTGGGCAAAAATCAGAGGTGCTTTACTCCGAACCAGTTTAAACATTTCCCCCGCCATCTCCCTTATCTCCCACTGAGCTCTCAGGCACAATCTTTTTTCAAAAAAGTGTAGAAGCTCTCGGGCGTTCATGGTAAATGCTATTTTTGTCTCAAGTGACTGGGGTTGTAAATACCGAGCGTCCTCAGCCTTTATCCCCGCCTCGGTAGCCTCCAAATATAATTTGTTTACTTCCACCAAAATCTTTTTCCACTTTTTTAAAATTTCTTTGTTAACCGCCACTTCTTTGGGTATTACATATTTCGCCCCTCCCCTTTTTAAATACCTTCCCGATTGAATTGAAAATGATGCCAATCGGTGCCGAATTAACTGAATTTCCGTTACCCGGCTTACCCCTTCAACAGCAAAAGTAAAACTGGCGTGCTCAAGTGTTGAAGTGTGTCCAGAACCTAACACCATTTCAATCAGTTTTTTAATTTCCTCCTGACTCTGGCGTCGGGTTAATTCCTTAGCCCCAATCGGTGAATAACACTGGCGAATTGCCGCCGCACATACCTGCTGAGCGTTCTTAGTGTATGACAATAATTTAACTTTCATCTTTCACAAAATTCAAGTAACCCATACTAGGAGTTGGCCCCAACTGCCCCCCATACTTACTCCCAAGTCTTTTATCTCCATATCCAATTTCCACCACACCACTCATGGTTAAAAAACATATTTGGGCCACTTTCATTCCTCCATAAATTCTAATTGGCAACCGGGAAACATTTGTTATTTCAAAAGTAAGTTGTCCCTCAAAACCGGGGTCCACAAATCCCGCTGTAGCGTGAATCAGTAACCCTAGCCGCCCCAATGAACTTTTCCCCTCCAACTTTCCAGCCAAGTCCAAGGGAATTTTAAATTTTTCAGTCGTCGAACCTAAAATAAATTCACCAGGGTGAACCACAAAACCACTGTCTTCAATATTCACCTTCCTTGTTACGTCAATTTTTTGTCGAACATCAATCTCCGATGCCTGATAGTTATCAAAGACCAATACTTCACTCATTAGGTGAAGATCATAGCTAGAGGGCTGAACGCAACTTGCCTCAAACGGTTCAATTCCCAAATCAGTCTTCACCCTAGTCTTAATATCCCTATCGGTCAAAATCATTCTCCTAATTTATCGGCTTTCTGGTCATCCAACAATCACACACTCTATATCACCCGACTATTATGCGGTGATTAATCGTCCTTGTAACCTCGACAGTCACATCCTATATTTTCTTGATGTTTGCGTGCTTTAAAAAGTGGCCGTAAACCAGGTTCTACCTTAGGTAAATTCGTAGAAACTTTTCTGTTTGTTAGTACTTCTATTGGATTTCCCGCAGTCATTTAAGAGATTATATCATCTGGATTTTTGTCTAGCCACAATAAGGGACATCCGCCAACACAATAACCCCAATATTTACACTCAACACATTTTTTTGTCGGATATTTGAACAATTTTTTCCTAAATTTATATGCTAAACCACTGTTAGAAAACTTAACAAAATCTGTTACCTTAGACTTCCCTTCAACATTAATATTTTTCTCTCCAATTCCATATCCAGCAAAATGAGTGCAAGGCAAAATACTACCACTACCATCAAAGGCAATCCCTGTCCCCCAATACATATGGCAACCAAAATTTACCCAACCTTTATCCATTAATTCCTCAACAATTTTTTGATTAAATAAGCATAAAGGTACTGTCCCAGTAATGCCCAACTGCCCCCTGCCTTCACTTATCACTTTTAAATACAACTTTTCTACGTTTTCAACAGCTTTAGCCAAATTTGGTGTATAAGTCCATTCAGCTTGTGATTTTTCATTCAGCTGGGGAATAGCAAAATTAAAATCAATAGTTTTCACACCCCAAGAAGTAAGCAATCTGTATATTCCCTCCAAATTATTACAATTTAAGGTTGATATGGTGGTTAAGGTTTCGGTTTTAATTCCTAAATTTAAAGCGTTTTTAATCCCAACTTCTGTTTCTTTAAAACTCCGGGCTCCGGTAATCAAATTATGACTTTCCTTATCCCAACCTTCTACTGAAACCACTACCCTATCTAACCCAGCGTGAATTATATTTTTTGTATAGTCAACATTAGACAACCTTCTTCCGTTAGTAACCAAAGTTGCGTCAATCTCTAAATGCTTTAAAGTCTCAATCAATTTTACTAAATCTTTATACAACGTCGGTTCCCCACCAATTAATATGCAATTACTCGCACCCGCTTTTTTCATTTTTTCAGCCAAATCCCGAGCATATCCTAAACTCATTTCACTAGTTCCCTCTAACTTTGCTTCTTTTAAATAACAAAATTGACAACGATTGTTGCAAACGTTATTTAAAATTAACCAAAAAGAGTTTATTTTATTAATTTTCACTTGTCATTGAACCTATGTTTTCTCCCATTAACTACTTTTAAAAGCACCAAATTGTACTCTTCTAGCTCCCATATTTCCATTTACTATTTCACCCTCTGATTGATCCTTATAGACATGTGTCCCAATCATTTTTTATACCGATATTCTTTACCCACCTATCTGCTTTCTGTATTGCCTACAACCCATCACTCCAGTTACCGCCGCCACCCCCATTCCCAGAGCAGCTGCCAAGTCCGTTCTTCCCACTGCCCAAAAAGCGTACCCTGCCGTCGCTCCACCGATTATAACCATATTTCCCGCCCCCTCAACCAAGCTAATTACCTTTTCTCGACGAAACACCGCTCTTCTTAAACGAACTGCTTCCTCTCTATTCATGCGCCGATTATAGCATTACCTCAGTTCATAGACTACAGTTACAGTTTTATACACCGTCCCGCTTCCCGGTTCCATTGGTGTTCCGCCGCCCCCGCCCTCTGCCATCGACCGATACATCGGAACAACCGTTCCGTTTTGAATTCCCTCGCTCACACTTATTACCTTCCCCAAGCTCCTCCCGGCCGCCTTAGCCGCAATTTCCGCTTTAGCCTTAGCCTGAGTCATGGCCCCGTCAAACAATCCATTTTCCGCCTCTCCAGTGTCATCCAATTGAAAATTTGGTCCGTAGACATTGTTTGCCCCACTGTTAGCCAAAATTCCTGCCAATTCCGTCGCTTTTTCAATATTTCGCAGTTTCATTTCAATCGAACTGCTCACCCGCCACTGTCCTTTTCGAAATTTCTGAACTCCCCCCTCATAATAACTTTCCTCCTGCTGATAATAGCTTAAATTCTGGGTTGTTATATCTTTTTCTTCAATTCCAAAGTCTTTGGCTGCTTTTACTAATTCCTCCATTTTAGTATTAATCTCTTTTGTTGCCTCATTTTTATCGTTATTTATTACGTCAATTCCGGCAGTGAATGTTGCCAATTGATTAGCCACCTGGGTTTTTGCTTCTCCAGTCACTGTCACCGTTTCCGCCGGCTGCCAGGCTACCTTGCCCCAGTTAACTAATCTAAACGGCAGTAAAAACACTGCCGCGATTAACAACCCAGCTACCATAATTATGTTTTTCATTAGTTAATTCTAATCTATAATTTTGTTAACCTCAACCCATATCGCCCAAATTCCACCAGTTTCGAATTCTTTGCCCCTCATCGTTTAACCCCTCCATCATTACCCAGCTAAGACTACCATTTTCAATGCCAATTCCCACAGTAGCACTAGGCATTTCATCTTGAAGTCTTCTCATCACCGCCACTCCCACTCTTCCCTCCTCTTCCCAAGCCACCATCAAACCCACCGCGCCGCAAATTTCCAACGCGTCCGTTTGTCGGTTTACTTCCACTCTATTAGCTCCGTTAAACCACTCCCCAATAACCCTCAACTCTGGTCTTAAGTCATCATTCATTACAAATTGACCTCTTTCAATAATCCAACTGGTACGAATCCAATCGTCGTCGACTAGAATTTGGGTAGTGTGTGGCCACCAGTCTTTAATTACCTCAAGTTCCTCCACTACCCAGCTTATCTCATTAAAATAGCCCCATACCCCTCGACTACTTTCTGGCTCTTTCTTAACCTCCCTAATTCCCAGTTCTCCACCAGGCCCTTTCCAGCCCCCCGCCTTATCTTTCGGCACCAACGGCTCAACTTTATTAATCCGCCCGTCAAACTCGTTGAACCTTGTCACAAATCATATTTTCCTCGCCCTCTGTGTGAATTAGATTAAATTCCCGTTAATCTTTTTAGCTTTTACAAGCTGGACACTCTCCCTTCTTTTTCATATAAACCTTATGGCAGTTTTTACATTCCACCAGTCTTGAATCCAATTCTCCAACAATAGTTGTCATTCCAAATATTTGGTTAAACACTCCCCCTCCAACCCCCATTCCTCCCAACACCGACCCCCCATGATTCCCCCCTGCCTCCAAATAAATATTTCTCTGAGCCAACCTGGTTTCCAGCCAGTATTGGAACTGATAATCACTCATGGCCATTCTCACCTCATTTGGTAATTTTGCCAATTCTTCACCAACCACTGCTTCCATTTCTTTTTGACTCCGTTGAACGTCACCGTTTTCTATTGAATCCCACACTTCAGGCATATCTACTGTTTGTCGCATCACCTCAAACACTTCATCATCTCCTTTTTTAAACCCCAAAGGAGTTGATCTTAAATCATCAAAGCAAAAAACCAACCCCGGCGTTTCACACCCTAACTTCATCTGGGCCTTAGCAATAGTCAAGCACTCTTCTCCGGTATGGACGGGTGCCTTTATTCCCCAGCCGCTTAAACGTATACCATTGTCAATTTCCCCAATTCTTAATAAACAAAATCTCGATTGAGGATAATTACTTATTCCTCCTTTGGGGCTAATCCAAAAAACCCATTTACATCCTCTATCAAACAAATCTATCATCGCTTCCATCCCCAAATTTTCCAATTGTCCTAATTTTTCTCTTATGTCTACTCCCAATTCTGGTCCTCTTTCACGGGTTACTACAAATTCATAATGATTTACATTATCAACCAATGCTACCCCCTTCTGATTTTCCCGAACAGCCATTGTCGCTTCCTGCAAATTGCTTTTTTGGGCGCTAATCACAGGAGTAACACCAATACATTCATGTGACTGATACATATTTACTCTTTGCTCGAAAGATTTGCATTGGTCGGGCTGTCACCGTAGCGGCACTGCTTGGGAATTCCACCCAATTCAAAAAACTTACAACTTCTCCCCCGCGTACCTCCCTAAGGTAAACAAATAATCAGATAACCGATTAAACCAAATTAATATGTTTTTATCTACCTCTCTTGTTTGGCTCAAACTCACTACCCGTCTTTCCACCCGTCGGGCCACCGTCCGGGCCCAGTTTAAGTAAACAGCCCCCTGCTTTTCAAATACTAAAAACTCATTTATTTCCCCAAGCTCCTCTTCCATTTTTTTTATTTGAGTTTCCATTTCTCTAATATCTTGATCCAAATTGATACTTTGCTTACCTGTTCCCAACCAACCCATTATGGCCCACAAATCTTTCGTCATCTTATTAATAATTCCCTTAACATAGGTAACATTAATATTAACGGCTATTATTTGTAAGATCGCTTGCAGTTCATCAATTTGTCCCAATGCTTCTATTAATATGTCATCCTTGTATACCTTTTTCCCTCCAATTCCCGTCTGCCCCTTGTCCCCCATTTTTGTCACTACACTCATGAGCATTTAGAGTAACCACAATAAGCGTTACTACATTTCAAACAACCCTCTAGGGCATATAACGGGCTACCACAATCCGGGCAGCCTACAAATTTGCTCTCCCCTTCTGCCTGTCTCTCCCGAATTTCGGCCAATACTCTGGTCCCCATGGGTTCGGCTACAGCCACCTCTTTGGTCGCTTCTTGTGCGCCAGGAATTTCAATTTTTGCTTTCTCCTCCTCAAACATCGACAACTGTTCGCCTCTCGATATTTCTAAAAGTGACTTACCAACAGCGTCAAACATCGACAGCGTCGCCATTGTCCCCAACCCTACTTTTTGCCCGCAACTTATCCCCACCAACTCGTCTGCTACTTCATCCAATTCCGCTCCGTATTTAAGCGCCAGCGATGCCAACCGTCCGGTTACTTCTGCCGCCCCTGCCATATAACCCCCTGATTTACCTAAATTTACAAACACCTCAACCGGTCCGTCCCCTTCTTCAAAAAATACCGAAGTATAAACTTTACCCGCATCACACGACTTTCGTAAGCGTACCCCTCGTGCCGCCTCCGGTGTCTTCTTTTTAGCCGCCAAAGTAGGAGCAGCAACGGCCTTTTCCTCAGTTTTCACCTGTTGAATTACTTCCTTCTCCCGACTGCCGCTTCTATATATAGTAATTCCCTTGGTTCCGAGTTTATAAGCCAACAAATACGCCTTTCTCACTTCCTCAACTGTCGCCTCCCGTGGAAAATTAATTGTTTTACTCACCGCGTTGTCAGTATATTTCTGAAACGCTGCTTGTAGTCGCACGTGCCACTCCGGGCTAATTTCTAGTGCCGTCCGGTATATTTCTATTAAATCTTGGGGTATTTGCTCAAGCCCAGTCAACTTACCTTCGTTTTTCACAATACTGGCCAGTATTTCCTCACTATAAATTCCTCGTTTTTTCAAGTCTTCCACCAGCACAGGGTTAACAATGTACAACACTTTTCCCTCGACCGTATTCTTTTGGTACCCCAGTCCAAACGCCGGCTCAATTCCGGAACTGGTGTCAGCAATCATCGAAATGGTGCCCGTAGGAGCTATGGTTGTTAAGGCCATATTCCTTGGCCTATAATCAGTCCCGGCATATTCACTTTCTTCCCACGAGGGAAAAGTTCCCCGGGTCTTGCCTAATTCAACCGTCGCCTCTCTGGCTTTCTCCCTCACAAATTTCATAAACTTGTGAGCCCACTCTTCTCCCGCCTCCGAGTCATACCTTACGCCTAGTTTGTAGAGTGCGTCCGCAAATCCCATCACCCCCAGTCCCACTCTTCGGTATTTAGACACAGTTTCCCTAATTTCCGGTACCGGAAATTCATTTATTTCTACCACGTTGTCCAAAAAGTGAATTCCCAGTTTAACCGCTTCCCCCAGTCCTTCCCAATCCACTGGCCCGTCATTGCGAGGACGCCGATTGCTTTCGAGGGACGTGGCAATCTCATTTACGGCTTGATTCACATCACTCGCCTTAACAAACTGTGCCAAATTTATACTCCCCAAATTACACGCATCATATGGCAGTAACGGCTGCTCTCCACACGGATTAGTTGCCTCAATTCTCCCTAGTTTTGGCACTGGGTTACTGGTTACCTCATTCATCCGGTCAATAAACACCAGTCCTGGGTCCCCATACTGCCAAGCCAATCGGGTTATTAAATTAAAAACCTTGCGTGCATTCAATTTCATGGTTACTTCTCCGTTTCTGGGATTAACCAGCCCATATCCTTCTCCTTCTTTTGTCGCCCGAGCCCACTCATATAACTTTTTTACCCCCTCCTCAACCTTCCGTAGCCTAACATCTACATCTCTTAAACCTTGTGCTTCTCTTATTTCCTCAACCACTGACTCCGGAATGCTCTCATCCTCACAAAAAGCACCATCTAGCTCCACCCGTTCCATAAACGAGTTCGTAATTGCCAGGGAAATGTTAAAGTTAGTTAGTGAATACTCGTCCAGTTTTACTACGGCAAACCTCAACACGTCAGGATGATCTACAGACAGCATCCCCATGTTCGCTCCCCGTCGCACGCCGCCCTGCTTCACCTGCCCCGTCACGTCGTTGTATGCCTGCATAAATGACACCGGCCCCACAGTAGTTCCTCCCGATGTTGAAATATAATCTCCACTCGGTCTTAAGCGTGAAAAGGAAAACCCGGTCCCGCCTCCACTCTTATGTATCATAGCCATATCCGTCATGGTCTTCATAATTGAAACCATCGAGTCATCTATTGGCAAAACAAAACAAGCCGATAGTTGTTGATGAGCTTTTCCAGCGTTAACCAAACACGGTGTGTTAGGAAAAAACTTTTGGGCAGCCAACAATCTATATATTTCCCTGGCCCTACTCTCCACCTGCGCCTCACTGGCTCCAAATTTAGCGTCACCCAAAGCCACGTTGTACGCCACCCGCCAAAAAATATCCCCGACTTTCTCCAGCGTTTCTCCCGCTTCATTTTTCATCGAGTACCTGGTCTCCGCAATATAACGGGCATTGTCGGACAGTATTGGCACCGATTCTCCGGTTACCAATGGATAAGTTTTTAAATTTTGACTGTCCATTTTTTTACTTTTCTTTTTTGTAACTACTAATTAATGTTTCAAACTCGTCTACAGTTTTTACGTTTTGGTATATGGTCGCAAACCGAATGTAAGCCACTGGGTCCACATCGCGCAGTTTCTCCATCACCAACTTACCAATTTCCCGGCTCGGTATTTCTACACTCTCCCAATTCAAAAGTCTCATTTCCACCTCGTCAATTAACTTACTGCGTTCCTCAGCTGTTAGTTTCCAACACGCCTTCTCAAAACACTTCTCCAACTTTTCTCGACGATAGTCCTCCATCCGCCCGTCTTTTTTAACCACTTTCAAATTAATTGTTTCCACCTTCTCATACGTCGTAAATCTCTTAACACACTTAACACATTCCCGCCGACGGCGGGTCGCCTTACCCTCAAGCGCATCCCGGCTCTCCAAAACATTACTTTCATCAAATCCACAATATGGGCAAAGCATGGGCTAATTTATTAATAATTAAGCTTAACGCTACAAATAGCGAATAGAACACATAATACCCACCACCCATAGCGCCCGTCAACTAGAAGTTTTTATATCAATTCCTCCCCTTTCCCTCTCAAATTTTCCCAAAACCTATGAACACATTATTTACCCACTACTCTTTCCAACTCTTTTCCAGCCACCCTGCTCACCCCTCTCCCAATATCGCCAAGCCATTAAGTTATTAAACGCAGGCTCTCCCAAATACTGGTGGTATACCTCCAGTCTGGCCTGTCTTTCCTGGTGATTTTGCGAATAGTAAATAATCTTATTCATATGAGTTCCGGGGTATATTAACAATGGCCTTATTCCCGGTTCTAAAATTTCACCAAGCCATGTTAACTTTTCCGCAACCATCACCCTTCTCATATCATTTTCCACGGCCATATAACCATTTGAAAGCTCAACTGTACTAGTTCCGATTACTGCTAATTGCGCCATTACTTTTAAAAATTTTCTCCTGCTTACATTATTTTTAGTGTTACCTTCCAAATTACTAAACTCGTCATTCGTTTTAACAGCCACCGCACCACCCCCTAACCCAGTCGCTACCGCCCCTTTCACAAACGAAGCTATAAATTCAGAACCACAAGCCGGATCTAAAACCATTACTCTACCGCAACTTTGATTTAAACCGGTCTGGCTCAACCATGTAAATAAGGCGTTCCGTTTTTCATAACTCTTAATAGTCCCACCCACTAAAGGTACCCCAGTTAAGTTTTCATATTCGGGAGGAAAGTATTCCGGAATTATTAAACCGTACTGTTGTACATATCTCTCTATCTCTTGCTGATGTATCTCCAAGCTGTCCCTGTCATGCTCTGTTTTTAGTCCGGCAATCTTCACAGACCCCACCGAAAAATTAACTAATTCAAAGCTATTCTGGCCGGTTTCCTGCGATTGGTTAACGGCCAAACCCGCTGCCCCTAATGCCAAAGCTGGAGGCAAACTCATTAGAAACCTTCTTCTTGAATTACCACCCTCTTGGCTGTCTTCTCCCATATACACTATAGTACATCGCACTGATTCCGATTTCAAAATATTGTACTAGTCACAATCTTTATAACTAACGACTTTAATATATAATACCCTCATGTCCAAAGTCCTTAAGTTTCTGCGCGAAGTCGTCGCTGAATTTAAAAACATCACCTGGCCCAAACGCGACGCTTTAATAAACCTAACGATTGTGGTAATATCCTTTTCG
>Ga0172379_10008065_pt1 | contig 13410 bp, 4 predicted proteins | sample GrowelOW334metaG_FD_119756 | JGI IMG/M metagenome (GOLD analysis project Ga0172379, IMG submission 119756) | Groundwater microbial communities from an aquifer near a municipal landfill in Southern Ontario, Canada - Groundwater well OW334 metaG | ecosystem: Environmental > Aquatic > Deep... | reverse complement strand
TTTGTGCCGCTTGAACCGGGCAAAACCCTGCAAAATGGAAAGCTAAAAGTTGTGCGTCAGCTGGCTTTTGGTGGCCTCTCGGCTATTTACCTGGTGCAAAAGAACGAAACAGAAATGTTCGTTTTAAAAGAAGCGGTGGTGCCACCAAGCGCAGAGCCAGAAGTGCGAAAAATGGCCGAGCATCATTTAGTTAGAGAAGCCAAAATGCTATTTGGGCTGCGTCACCCAAACATCGCTAGAGTACTTGATCACTTTGTTGAAGACGACCGTCATTACTTGCTTATGGAATATATCCACGGTCAAGACTTGCGTCAATTTGTCAAACAAAATGGTGCCTGTAGCGAAAAACCAGTACTAAATTGGGCCATGAGAATTGCCGAGATTTTGCAGTTTCTTCATAGCCAAAACCCACCAGTGGTGCACCGCGATCTCACACCGGACAACCTAGTCCTGAAGAATGACGGCACTGTGGTCTTGATCGATTTTGGCGCTTCCAACGAGTTTGTCGGCACTGCCACAGGAACCCTAGTGGGCAAACAAGCTTATATCGCACCTGAGCAGTTGCGGGGCAAGACTGTACCTCAGAGTGATTTGTATGCTCTTGGTGGCACTTTGCACTATCTGCTCACAGGTAGAGACCCCGTGCCCCTTTGCCAGGCAGACATTCGAGCAATTCTCCCCGATATTTCAGACGACATGGAAAATCTTGTAATGCTTTTAACGGCCTTCGAGAAACAAGATCGAATGGCTAGTGCAGAGCAACTTATTGAGCACCTACGCACTTTAGAAGCGAAAGACAACATTCCCGCACTAGCTGCGGCGGTATCCGGCGAATCAAGCAAATCCGCACCAGCAGCAAGTGACGAGGCAGGGCATGAGCATTAAAGATGACAATAATAATTTCGATGGCAAAAATAAAAGTAATAAACCCATCCCACAAGTAAAACTTGCAGAAGCACCAGAACGCGAAAAAATTGAACTGCGGTCCGAGGCAAACAGTGACGAAGGGCCGACCACAGAGCTACTAGCAAAAATTGTCGAAACTGAAGCAGAGTCGGCAGCTGTTCTGGCCGGGCGCGACCAGAAAACAAGTTCAGAACTTGCAGAACGAGCAAATTCTGGGGCTGATACTACAGCCGAAACTAAAGCTGAACTTGAGGTTGAGTCAAAAGCCGAAAGCAGGACTGAGCTTAAGTCTCAATCTAAGACGAATGAGGCAGAGCCACTACCGCCAATGCCCAAAATGATGTTTGGTGTGCTCACTGCAACGATTTCAATTTTGGCTTTTCTTATCATTCCCTCAGAGATAAGCTCCACCCATGGAGTAAGCAATCCGCTTACATCAGCCAGCGTGATCGTTTCTGCAATATTCTTTGTATTGCATCTAGTTTGGTTCTTCATCAGTCAAAAACAACTAGTAAAGCACACTGTGCCACTATTGCCAGAATCAGCCAAGGCCGCTGAAAGTAGAACCGCCCTGCTGACCCTATTGCCGATAGCGTGGGTCTCTATTGTTGTCTATTTCTTTAGCCAGATACTCTACCTAAGTGCGTTTCCGATATTGCCAATCCTGCCTTGGCTGATGGTCATTTCTTTGATCTATTTCATAGCGGCCATGGGCTACTGGCCATCCAAACTAAAAAAACTTTGCTCAGAGCAACAGAAGAAAAGCTTCCCCAACCCATTGACTGGCGTACTTCTAAGTTGCTTCATGACGGTTCCGTGCATCTGGTATTGGCGCAAAGCGCTGGTGGCCGTTAACAAACCAGATATACAAGTACCATTTAAGTTACAGAGCAAAGTTATTGACCGCGACAAAATGGTCATTCGCTACCGGCCTTTTATAGCCATCGAGCGCTGGTTCAAACACAGACATAAAACCACTAGCAAGAAAGAACGGTATATCAATGCGGCGATTGCAATCACCATCAACGCGGTTTTGTTGCAACTATTTTGCTATTTCTTTCCAACCATGGCAGCCGATATAGGCAAGATTCTTGACCCTAATAATTTTCAACTAAATCAGAACAATCACAATGTCATTGGCAGCTTCTTTACGATCACCAATCATATGTTCTTGATCCTAATGGGTGCTATGACAGCGACAATTGCTGCCATGGGTGCTATTTTCGTCTTCAAACAGCCTACTAACTATGAATTTACACCTTTGGGCTTTAGATCTTTTCGTTGGCTTGGCGAAAAGAAAATCGAAAGTGAGCTCGTACCCTGGAATTCGCTTACCTCAATCGAACTCAATACCAAAACCCAAAGGGGTCAAATAAGCGCCTCAGAACTCCAATTCAATCTGAGCAGTGGCAATCCAGTGAAGCTAAGTATGGGGGCTGTTGAGTCAGTTGAAGATCGTGAAATAATTCTCGACGCCATTGAACGTTGGGCACCGGGCGTAAGCAGATCAGCGGCGCTTGTGCAGGCATTGCAACCGCCAGTGGACCACAGCTATACAGAGATGTGGCTGCAAGCACTGTCGGCGCCACCACAGAGAGATAGACTTAAGCCTCTGACAGAAGATATTGTGCTTAATGACGGCCGCTACAGAGTCAAACGCGCACTCGGTGTGGGCGGGCAAGGGGCAGCATATGCGGCCTATGATCAAGCCAGTGGAGACACTGTAGTTCTCAAAGAATTTCTCTTGCCAATATATGTTGATATAAGTATTCGCAAAGATGTGTTAGAAAGTTTTGAGAGCGAAGCACGAATATTGAAACATCTCAATCACGATCAAGTTGTTAAATTACAAGACTTCTTCGTTGAAGATCATAGGGCTTATTTAGTTTTAGAACACATCGATGGCAAGTCGCTGCGCGAGATTGTCGCTAAAGCAGGCCCTCTTTCAGAAGAGCGGGTGCGCGAGTTAAGTCGACAAATGTGCGCAATCTTGAGCTATCTACACAGCCAAGAACCAAAAGTAGTGCACCGTGACTTCACCCCAGAAAATTTGATCTTGCGTAATGACGGCATACTCAAACTAATTGATTTCAATGTTGCTCGACAAGTAGAGTCGAATGCCACCGGTTCAGTAGTGGGCAAACCAGCCTACCTGCCCCCAGAACAGTTTCGCGGCCAACCAGTGAGCCAAAGTGATATTTACGGTATGGGGGCAACGCTCTCATATCTACTTACAGGCAAAGAGCCAGAACCAATAAGCGTTTCTCATCCTCGAGAACTGAACAAAGGCGTCTCGCGCTCACTCGATCAAATTGTAGCCAAAGCAACGGCCATCAATTTGAAAGATCGTTACGCCAACTGCGAACAAATTCTAAAAGACTTAGATGCAGCAGCAGATGCCTCTGGTAATGATGATGATCAAAATGATAGCCATGATAATGACGACAAAAGCAGCGGAAGCGGAAGCATTAATGCCACAGACAGTCATTCCAAAGCACCAGATGCAAAACAAGAACTAAAGCAAAATCCAGCACCTGAGCAAAGGCAAGAACCGCCTCAAGCTACATTTTCTGCAGCAGCTCCTTTCAAGTTAAAGGAAACACCTACCGACAATGTCACTCTCAAAATTGTAGAAAGTGCCCATCTTGTCAGCAACGGGCAGCTTGCTTTAGCGGATGGCGACGATCACGAACAGGTTTCGACGAACCAGCATCCACTTACCTACTCAAGCCAACAAAGCTCAAACCGCAATAATTCTCAGAGTGCACAAGGCAGTACCAATCAACTATCGACGCAAATAAATAAAACTAGCAAGACTATTTCGATCGCAAGTATTGTAGCTACGATTGGCGCCTTTGTCTCTTGGCTCACTATCACAATCGCTATCGCCTGGCTTCTCATACCTGGCTCGCCAGCCTGGTTTGATAGTAAGGCGGCCTTGCATACCCATGGCCATGATGCAGTAGTGGCATATTACAAAAATGATATGACCAAAGCCTTGGCAGAGTGTAACAAGTGCATCGCCATTGATCCAAACTGCGCTCTCGCTTATTTCGGCAGGGCCTATTGCACCACTACGTCTTCCAAGTCCGGCGAAGTAGTAGGCCAAGAAGCATATGAACGTGCTCTGCCAGATTTAGCAAAAGCAGTTGAACTTGCACCTGACGACTATGCAGTACAAGCAGCCTATGGCAGCGCCCTTTCTCAAACTGGCCGATATGCCCAAGCTGAAGCAGCATTCGAAAAGGCACAACTAATTGAGCACTCTGCCATTGTGCCAGCATTTGTCGAAACTATCTTTCACGCCAAAGACGTTAGTTTACGCAGCGGAAAATATGAAATTGCCAAAGCCCAGCTCTACCAAATGCGCTATCAAGATGCACTCAAATTCTATGACACTCTCAAAGACAACCGCTACTATAGCTACGGCTGCCAAGTCACAGATCAAATAACAGCATATGAATTGGCGCATCAGCCGGCAGTGGCACTCGCACGCAGCCAAGATCCAATGAAGTATTACGATGAGAAGCAGAAGGTCGGACAATCACTATTTCCAATAATGATGCACAGAGGGGCTTTAGAAAGAGCTTTAGCGGCGACGAAGAAGGACAGCACCTCTCTGCCAGCCATGAACCTTTTCTACGATGGCCTAGGTCTCCACGGCATGGGCAGATACGATCAAGCTGTGCAGAAGCTCAGTGAGGCTATTAAGTTAAAGCCTGACTATGTCGACTTTTACCTATTTAGAGGTTCTTGCAATCGCTATCTACACAAATATGACTTAGCACTCGCCGATTTTCAAACGGCCCTTAAGATGCAACCTAAGAACGAATACGCCCTATACATGCAACAGCAGGTGCTAGACAATCTCAGTGGCAAGAGTACACCGAAGAAAATGAATTGGAGAAAACCGGAGTAACAGTAGCAGGTAGTAACAGTAGTAAATTAGTGTATTCGCACACCAGAGAGAGCTCTACGAAGTGCGGCCACAGTGGCAGGCGATGATGTATCAGTCAAAATCTCCAAATCTCTCAAAGACTTGAATTCTTTCAAGATCGGTATTGCATCTTTGCCAATTTGACATTCGCGAAGATTGAGACTTGTTAGCTTTTCTAAGGAGCTAAGTGCCAATAGGTCTACTGCCGCGATCTTAGTCGTTGAAAGATCAATGCGGCGTAAGTTTGCCAATTTTGCAATGAGAAGATAGTCCTCGTGACTCAAGCTAGCACCAGAAAGCTTGAGATACGCCAAGTCTGGAGACGCCTGCAGCTTTTTCAGAAAGGGGCTTGGATCTTTTGGACTGCTCCAATAAAGCTGAACTAACTTCGACCAGCAATTGGCGCTGGCTAACATGGTTCCACTGAGATAACTACTTGAAGCGTCAAAAGTACGAAGGTTCTTAAACTTATTGAAACTGGCAACAGAAGTTGGCGTAAGTTCGGTGTTAGCTATCACTGAGAGGAAATCTATATTGGGAAGGTTGGTGACAGCCTGCAATACTTTGTCGTCACCAGCGTTGGGATAAATGAGCACACCGTGTAAATCCTCTGGCCCAAAGCGCTTCATATACTGAGGGTATTTTCCTACCAATCGCGATGGCATAAAAGTCAGTGGGGTACCGTACCGACATTCTATTACGCCCCTAGCGTCGACTCCCGGGTCACCATGCTCAATGTAGAGTTTGCCAATCACAACATCTGTTGGAAAATTGAAAGAAATCATGCGTTGGCCTTTTACAACTTTAACGGTTGCATATTTTGCCGTCTCAAACTGCGACCCTTTAGGATCTGATTGATCAGCAGAGAATGTTCCAATATTCTGACTAGCATCTCCAACAATGGCTACAAAATTGTCATAGCCGCTATCAGACTGCTGTTTGACATGATCGCTGGCAGCCACTGTCGCTGATGGACCACGGCCTGAAGCAACATCAATTAGGTTATCAGCGCTGGTATGGCTATAGCTGTCTGTTGCAGTCTTTGTTTCATCCGCCCGTGTCGCTGACTGAGAAACCGAGGCCGACACTGCTTCTGGTGTCGATTTGGTCTGCAGCAAGAAATATGCCGCCAGCATGCCGCCACCTAACAGCAGCGCCAATGTAACTAACAATCGCAGTGGTAATCCACCGGATTCGCTCTGTTCGGATGATTGAGGGTTGGTTGCGGATGAAAAAGAGCGAGTGTAAACAAGAACATCTTTTCCTTCGACAATACGCTCTAGGTCTAAAGACAACTCTTTAGCCGACTGATAGCGATCTTGAGGCAATTTAGCCAAACATTTAGCCAGTACAAGCTCAAGCGAAGGAGGGAAATCGCAGTCAGATGAAACATCTGAAAGGCGGGGAGGATCGCGATCTTGATGCATTGTCACTGTTTCTACAGAACTGCGCCCCTCAAAAGGAACATAACCCGTTAAGACTTCGAACAATGAGCAACCAATAGAATAAATATCAGAACGGGCATCAACTACATCGCCTTCGCATTGTTCTGGGCTCATATAATACGGACTACCGAAGACCTCACCAGTAGAAGTCAAAGATTGAGCTATGCCGGACCTTGTTGTCACCAGTTTAGAAATACCAAAATCTAGTATCTTCACTTGCTCCGCACTACCTGTAGTGGAAATCATGATATTGCCCGGCTTAAGATCGCGGTGAATAATACCATTGCGGTGGGCATAGGCTAAGCCACTCAGCACTTCGATAAAAATAGGCAATGCCTGCTCGAACGAAAGCGGCCCGTCCTCAATTAAGATTTCCTCTAAATTTCGACCGACCAAATAGTCCATCGAATAGAAAGGCAATGAGCGATCGTGAATACCAAGATCATATACTTTTACCAATGTAGCGTGGTTAAGCACAGCCAAAGTCTTGGCCTCAGCCTGAAATCGTAACCAACTTTGCTCATTTACCAATTCAGGTGCAAGTATTTTTAGAGCAACTTGTTTGCGCAACGAAGTTTGCTCTGCAAGGTAGACCACTCCCATACCGCCCATGCCAATCACTTTAACGATTCTAAAAGAGCCTCCGATAATGCTATCGGCCGGCAGCACCTTCTGCGCGCCAGATTGCCCGGACTGACCAGCACTCGTTAGTGCCAACTGGGTAAACTGCTTTCTTTGCGTCAAGCGTTGAGCCGTGGCAGTACGCTGAGAGGAGACACCCGGGGCTTTTTTGGACACTGCTGGCCCAGCACACTGACAGCGTAGTTCTTTAAAAAGAAAGGAAGTAAACGAGCCCACCCGACGACTGGCGGGGCGGGATTTGCCGCAGTTCGAACAGACATGGTTGTCGGTCACAACAGCTGGTCGGGTGCGATTGCACTGACAATAATTATGTTGAAAGAAATACGAGGTGACAGAACCAGCGCGATTGGCTAGAGGGGCTTTGCCACAGGTTTTACAGAGCTTGTCACTCATCTCTCGAATTGCCTTTTGCCAATCATTTAAGGTCCGCCCAGCCATAAACTCTAACGTGAGGTAGGCCTTTTATCAACTTCATTTTGAACTCAGGAGAAGAATTAGAGCGCAGCATTTTCAATTCACGCAAGTTTGGCATATTCTTCAAAATTGGAATTGCGCGCGGGCCCAAACCACAGGCATGAATATCGAGGTAGGTCACATTCGGCAGTGAGGCGACGGCCTGCAAATCTTCTAGGGTCATTGTGTTAGCTGGAATAATCAGCGTCTTTAAACTGGTCAACTTGCTGACAAGCCGGTAATCACTACTTTTCAGATCTACAGAAGACAATGTTAGTGCAGTCAATTGACCACAAGATTGCAACTTTTGCAAAAAGGCTTCAGGCCGCACTGCGCCGAACCAAGCTATTTTTTCAATGTGCTGCCAACAATCTGCAGTGGCCAGAGCCTCACCGGGCAACTGGCTATTAACAAGAGAGAACGTAACTAAGTTTTTGAATCTTCTGACAGACTGGAAACCACTCGCAGTCAAGCCGCCTGAGCCGCTCATATTCAAATGTTTGATGCCAGGGATACTGGCTGTAGCAGCGACAACTTGGTTTGCTCTGGTCGGAACAAATATGAATAACGAGTCAATATCTCCAAGGCGAAACCGTTTCGCGTATTGGGGATAAGCAGCAACGATCGGAACCGGCATAAATGCCACCGCAGCATCAGCAGGTATATCAATCACGCCGATGGCATTCTGTGGTTTAGGATCGGAACCAACTTGTATTTTGCCAATTAAGAGATCGGTAGGGAATTTAAAACGGCGAAGCCTCACACCATTCTCGACCACAGAAGTTGAATACATAAAAGTTTCTTTCTCAGAGCCCTTTGGCGTTTGAGGAAGTCGATAACGATCTGCGATTGTTTCCAGCGACTGCTCATCGGCTGCGCTGTCATTGACTTGTTTCAATTCGCCAGGAATAGACTCATCAAAGGCTGTCAAAGCAGTGCTAGAGGTGGTAGATGAACGGCCAGAGGCGACAATAGGTGGCACGCTAGCAGAGCGCTCTACTGGCCTCGCAGCGAAGAACGCGACTGCACCTGCGATTGCAATAAGAAGAGTGGCACCAACTATGATTGGTACAAGTAACCCGGACGAAGTTTTTCTAGCCTTCTCGCGCCCCCCAGAAGCCTCACGAGTTGCAAAAGCTGCAGCCGAGACTTTAGAAGAATTCTTAGCGTAAATATCAGTGGAAGTGTTGGCCAGCACAGGCTTGCCTTCTAGAACACGGTTGAGATCGAGGGCCATCTCTTTTGCCGATTGATAACGGTCACTTGGTCGCTTGGCTAAGCATTTAGCCAGTACGCTATCGAGCGATGACGGATACTTTAAGTCAGGACTCAATTCGCTTAACTTCGGCGGCTCCTCCTCTTGGTGCATCATTACAGTTTCTATAAATTCATCGCCTTCGAAAGGTACAAATCCTGTTAACGCCTCAATAAGAGTGCAGCCCACTGAGTAAATATCAGATCTTCCATCTACTGCACCGCCAGAGCACTGCTCAGGGCTCATATAAAACGGACTGCCAAATATTTCGCCGACAGCTGTCAAACTCTGCGAACTAGCAGCATGGGGTCCAACTAATTTAGAAATACCAAAATCCAAAATCTTGACTGCCCCGACACCATTTATGGTGCAAAGCATGATATTGCCTGGTTTAATATCGCGGTGAATAATGCCATTGCGATGGGCGTAGGCGAGACCATCAAGTACTTCAATAAAAACATGCAACGCTTGCCTCAGCTCAAGCGGGCCAGTTGTTGCCAATACTTCTTCGAGACTCTCTCCTGCTAGAAAGTCCATCGAATAGTAAGGAATCGAGTTGTCGTGAATTCCTAGGTCATATACTTTTACCAGAGAGCTGTGATTGAGACCGGCCAAAGTTTTCGCTTCAGCGCGAAAACGCTGCCAGCTCTGCTCGTTAACAAGCTCGGGAGCAAGTATTTTCAAAGCAACCGGCTTCTTCAAAGACAACTGCTCAGCCAAATAGACAACACCCATACCACCCAGGCCGATCATAGAATCAATGCGAAACGCGCCACCAATCACGGCACCACGATCGAAAAGTACAGTTGTATTAGAAGTTGTATTAGAATTTGCATTTGCACTTACTTCGCGGGTTACTTTCGACTTTCTAAAGCTCTCAGTAAACTGCTTACGCTGAGCCGCCCGAATGGCAGTGCGTGAGCGCGTCTTAGTGTGACGACGACTGCCGGCGCCCCCAGAGCTATCATCAAAGCTGCTATTAGATCTACCTGCTAGTTTAGAAGATGAACCAGCGCAGGTGCAACGTAATTCCTTAAACAGAAAAGCAGTTAAAGACCCTGCTCTTCTTGTAGTAGGTCGGCTTTTTCCACAATTAGAACAAACCTGTTCTGCACCATCGACAATGCGCGCCCTTGAGTCAACCACGCCATTACTAGACGAACTCTTGTTATGACATTGGCAATAGTTGTGCTGAAAAAAGTAAGAAGTAACTGACCCAGCCCGAGTGGCGAGGGGTGGTTTGCCGCAGGTTTTACAAACTGTTTCCATAGTCAAACCAGCTCAATTTAATGCACTAAAATCCCAGTAAATTCTTTACTAAAAGTGCTACGTTCCTGCTTTGAATTAGGTCCAGCCGATACAACTTGTACCTCTCGCAGGCTCTTAAATCTCTTTAGCTCCTTCAGCGCGTTTTTGTCGGCACCGCACCCCTGAAGGTTTAGATACTGCAGCTGGGGCAGTTTAGAGAGTTCAATCAAATCATTTGCACTGACTTTGTTACCGCTAATATTGAGACCACGCAAATTTGTTAGACGAGAAATCAACGTATAGTCATGACTTGTCAATTTTGTTTTTGTCAGTGTCATTCCTTTCAAATCTGGCGAACTCTGCAGCTCTTTTAAAAATGGCCCTAAACCATAGACCTCACTGAGATCTAATTTCTCAAGGTTATGCCAGCATTTAGCATCAGCCAAATCGGCGCCACTGACTCCTATACCTTTGGCCTTAAAGCTAGTCAACGACCTAAGGCGACGTAGAGAGCTAACTACAGGAGCGGGCTTAAAATCATCATTACCGCAAAGATTCAGATATTTCAAATCTGGAATATACGAGACGGCTTCAACTAATTTGTTGCGGCAAAGATACGGCCACAAAGCCACCCGAGAGACATCGCCGGGGCGAAAACGCTTCATATACTGCGGATAATTTTCGATCGATCGATAGGGCACGAAGGTGTACTTAGGCACTAGGCTAAGATCGATGGTGCCGGTGGCCTCTACTGCCAATTCGCCACCCGCCTCAAAGCGACCAATTATGATGTCATTTGGAAACTTGAATCGTCTAACTTTGACTCCATTAACTACTTCCAAACTCGAATACTTGAAAGTTTCGTTCTGTGAGCCTTTAGGTGGCTTCAGCTCTCCTCCGAACGAACCCAAGTGATTAGCACTCATGTTAATTACACTGTTGAATTCTTTTCGATCACTCGACTCAAGGGCACTAAAATCAGTTCCCCCGCTTTTGAAGACAGACATACCGGCATCAGCATCCATCTTGCCTAGATTGGTATCATCGTTATCTGTGTTTTCTTCTGGCACTGCAGTACCGTTCGTAGATGCAAACCCTTGGCTGGTTTTGTTCGATACAGAGTTGGCAACAGAATTAGTACTAGAGGCAACAGCTTTGTTAGCGTTTGCTTCTCGAAAGCTATTTTTGACCATCCACTCTGGCGGTCGAGAGACAAAGAACAGTACAGCCGGCACAATAATCGCCACAGCGACCAGAACAATTGACAGTGACTTCAACGTGCGCGCAGACTTCTCTTCTGGTTCTTCTTCACCCTCATCAGAATCATTGCCCGACTGATTGTTGGCACCGACTGGAGATGAGGTGTTAAACAACGGGCCACTGAGAGTCGTTTCGCCCATGCGCGCACTACGGCCAGCCGCAATAGAATCACCACCAGTAGAACGCGGGTCAAACCTTCCAGTATTCGAAACGCTCTGTGCACCAAACGTTGGTTCCTGCCCTCGCGCCACAGCCGCCAAATCTGCCACCACATGTTCCATCGATTGATAGCGATCATCAGGCATTTTCGCCAGCATCTTTTCTAAAATCTGTTGAATTTCAGGTGGGTAGCCAACTTCAGATGTATCGTTAACAATAGGAACTGCTGCACTCTGGTGCATCATCATAACTTCAACGGCAGAACCTGCAATAAATGGTGGCTCATTAGCTAGAGCCTCAAACAAAGTCACCCCTAAAGAATAGATATCAGTACGTGGGTCCAAAGGCTGCGCCATACTTTGCTCGGGGCTCATATACAAGGGGCTGCCGAAAACCTCACCAGCAGTGGTTAACTTCTGAGCCCCATACTGTGAATCAGTCAACTTAGCGATGCCAAAGTCAACAATTTTTACTGTCGCACCCATAGAATCAGGAGTATTCAACAAGACAATATTGCCCGGCTTGACGTCGCGGTGAATCATCCCTTTAGAGTGCGCATAGCCAAGGCCTGCGGCCGCTTGCTGAAAGATACTGAGCAAAACTGACAGCGGTGGTGAACCATGATCTTGCAACTTTTCACCAAGATTAGTGCCGACCAATAAGTCCATCACATAAAACGGAATTGGCGCCACTCCATCGCTCTGATGCAAAGCAAAATTATGAATTCCGACAACATTTGGATGCGACATCTTTGCAATCGCTTGAGCCTCAATCTGAAAGCGACGCCAAGATGTATCAGAAACCTGATCGGCGCCGAGAGTTTTCAGAGCATATTCGCGCCCCAAAATATTGTGCTTGGCGCGATAAACAAAGCCCATGGCTCCTCGACCGAGATAATCGATAATCTCATACGAACCACCCACCAGAGTACCGGCCGAAAACTCGGCCCCCTGGGGTATTGGTCGGCCATAAGCTCCATCTGGCGCTTGCGGCGGCTGGTCGTCTTCACCGGCAGAAATAGCTGAACTCTCTCATAATTGACAAGCGCACGGCTACTATCATAGCCGAAAGCTAAAACTCTCAATCATTATTGGGCTACAATTACGGGGTTCCCAGAATTGAGCCAATCATGCAATTAAAAGTCTCTGCTGCTGCCTTTCGTTCCCTCTTTCTCAGTTTTTCAATTCTCATCAGTACAAGCTCGGTCTTCGCTGCTACCGACGCCAACAGCGACAAAAATGAGACCAAAACGGCCAATCAAGAACCTAAATCAGAAGCAAAAAACGAAATAAAGCCAGAGTCTCAGGTAGACAGTCAAGCTGACCAAGCCTTGAAGAAAATGTCAGATTTCTATGCTGCTCTCAAATCGTTCAAAACAGTGCTTGAGTACAAATTGACTGCGCGCATGGCCGCAGAAAAAGATGAGCGCAAAACTAGTTTTAAAATATTCGCTCAGCGACCAAACAAACTTGCGATAACTATTTCTGGCAGCGACAAAGACAAATACAACGGCAGCGAAGTGCGCATGGACGGTGACAAGCGCTATCTTTACAATCCTCGTGCAGGCTACATTAGCGGCAAAGCCACCAGTGATTTCTTTGAATCTTTTCGTGACCGAGAGTTCTTCTTCGCTACAGGCTTTAACTTCGGCGGCCTCAATGCTCTTGAGTGCTTACTTGCAGATGATCCCTACAAGTTTATGCAAAAAGTCTATGGCATTACCGGCAGCAGTTTCGTAGGAAAAGAAACCATAGACGGAGTTGAGTGTGACCACATCAAATTAAAAGCCCCAAAAATGGCTTGGGATATGTGGATTGAGAATGGCAAAACCCCGTGGCTCAGACGTATAGCACCAGATCTAGGCAAAATGACAGGCGACCAGAATGTTTCTATCGCCTTTGACTACACACAGCTATCAGATGGCAAAATTGCCAGCAGCGAATTTAAATTTACTCCGCCCGCTGCATCCAAAGAAATCAAAACCTTCTTTGCAGAAAAGCTAGAAGAGCGTAGCCGCTCATCGGCAGCCGAAGTAGAAGAGCATGAGCTGTTGAAAAAAGAAGCACCAGCAATCGAGTTGAGCACCTTAGATGGTGGCAAATTCG
>Ga0172379_10008064_pt1 | contig 13411 bp, 4 predicted proteins | sample GrowelOW334metaG_FD_119756 | JGI IMG/M metagenome (GOLD analysis project Ga0172379, IMG submission 119756) | Groundwater microbial communities from an aquifer near a municipal landfill in Southern Ontario, Canada - Groundwater well OW334 metaG | ecosystem: Environmental > Aquatic > Deep... | reverse complement strand
GATCCTTTCCTCTGATAATGTGGGGCGGTGTGCGACTGCCCCTGGAATTTCCCAAGTGAAAATTTCCGAACTGGATTTCGAAAAGGCAGACATACGGCAGGTGATGAAAACCCTTTCAGAGATCGGGAACAGAAATATCATACTGGACAAGGAAGTGACCGGCGAATGCACCATTTACCTGCGGGATGTTTCCTGGCCGGAGGCGCTGGTCGCAGTTATGAAAATGAACGATCTGGTTGCCTATGAAGACCGTGGATTCATCAAAGTTCTCAAAAGAATTGATTTTGAAAACCAGCAGAAACTCCTTCTTGAAAAACAGAGGCTTCTGAAACGTGAGAAACCTCTGAAAGTCCAGGTTATCAAAATCCATCACTCCAATGCAGCGGATATGAAAAACACCCTCGATCCTCTTCTCGGAAAACAGGATCAGCCTTCGGTGGACCGTCGGACGAATTCCCTGGTGTTTACTGTGTCGGATTCCAGTTTTGCGGTTGTCCAGAATATTGTACAGGAGTTGGATACCGAAACGAAACAGATATCGATCGAAGTAAAAATGGTTACTGTCGATTCAAATTTTTCGAGCGAACTGGGGATTAACTGGACTGCTACAAATAAAAATAATTCCTTAACTCAGCAGACTATTACCGCTACCGGCAAACTCCTTAATATTACATCGTCGGGGACTGTCTCCAATACGGCTCTTAACGCCACGCTCGCTTCGCTCATCGACAAGAACAAAGCGGAGGTTGTCTCGCGGCCTCATATAACTACGCAGGACAACGAGCCGGCCAATATCAGTTCCGGCAGTCAGGTACCCTATGTCACTTACGACCAGGCGCGGAACACTATTGTCCAGCTTTTTGATGCATCCACCGCTCTCAGGGTTACTCCTCATGTACTCACCGATGACCGTATACTCCTTGACGTGGAAGCTATTAGAAGGACGGCCTCGGGAGTGGGTATCGGGCTGAGTATTTCAGAGGAAAAAGCTGAGGTCAAAATGATAACGTCAAACGGCGAGACCGCAGTTATCGGTGGTATGAGGCAGATGCAGGAAACGAAACAAGACCAGGGAATTCCGATATTACAGGACATTCCGCTTGTCGGGACATTATTCAAATATACCAAGCGGGAAACAAAGAAAACCGACCTGATTATATTCATCACTCCCAGAATCGAAGCGCCGATGAGCACTCTGGTTATGCCTTCCGGACAATAAGCCGGAAGTCAGGGGAAAGGAAGAATATTAAGGTATTTTCATTATTTCAACAAAGGATTTATATCAGACTCACCGGATAGACTGAAAAGGTTTGGGAGATTCAGCGGATTGAATCTCGGCATGGTATTTTGATCTGTCTGAACAGATAACATGTTTTGTTTTCCATATTCTGGCTTCAGAACGTATTATTTTTATTGTTCTGATATACTATTTTTACCCAAGTGTGTACTGTTTTCCACCGGAGCAGATTATGAGAAAGAAAAGTGGCAATGAATATGCGAAAGCAACCTGGCTGATTGTTTTTTTCCTGACCGCTATGATTTTTGCGTTCTCCTGCGAACAGACGACCGGTCCGGGAGACACAACCGTTTCGGTGAAAAACAGACTGCTTATCTATTCAGGCGCAACATCGGTACCTGCCAATGGCGGTTCAACCAGTGTTCTGGTCAAAGTTTATTCCGGAACCGATACCACAAAAACAGTCAGCGGCGTCCAGGTGCAATTCTCGACCAATCTTGGGTCGGTACAGATTCAGAATAATGTCACTGACGCCAATGGATTAGCCCGCGCCACAGTCTTCGGCGGTTCAAAAACAGGCAGTATGGGTGTTACCGCTTCGATTGAAAACTTCTCCAATACGGTTTTCGTTTCGGTAACTCCAGGAGCGGGACTTGTTTTTGCCAGTCCTTCGGAAATCCTTGCCGACAGTTTTACACAATCAAAGATCACAGCAACAGTTATTGATTCTCTCGGGCAGCCTTCTCCGGGTGCTCTGGTCAAATTTGCAGCAACAGCCGGAACCATTACACCGCAGTCCTACACGGATGAAAAAGGAATTGCGGAAGCGCTGCTTCGAAGCTCCGCCTCAATCACCGATGTTTCCGCTGTTGTGACCGCTACGACCGAAGGAGTCGGGAAACTGGCTCTCCTGACCGCCAAACCCGCAGAGGTAAAGGTAAAACAGCCCGATTCTGTTTCCAAACCTGTCGTCATTTCATCCATACTTGGCACTGTTACGGTAATTTTCAAAGGTGTCACCGTTTCCGGGTCGGTTGGTAAAACCACAGTATTCGCCAACAACGCCGATTCTACCCTTGTGAATGTGACGGTCAAGGAAACGACTACCGGGACACCTGTGCCGAAAGCGCATCTTACCTTTACTTCAAGTCTCGGTGTTCTTCGCGCAAAAGAAGCCGATACCGACAACAACGGTAATGCACAGGTGATTTTCTTTGGTGCGAATGTATCCGGAACCGCAGTTCTTACCGCAGCGTATGCTCCGGTTCTTGCCTATACAACGGAACTGTCTCTGACAAAACAGCTCTTTATGGAATTGATGAGCAGCCCCTCCACACTTTCCGCCAACGGTACAGATGTTTCAACTATCAAGGCACAGATAACCGATGCCGACGGAAATCCCATCCAGGGAGAGAAAGTCTATTTTTCCACTAGTCTCGGAACGGTTCAGCCTTCCGGGGTCACGGATCTCTGGGGAAATGCATCAGTCAGCCTGAAAAGCCCCCGTCAGAACGGTACTGCTGAAATTCATGCGAAGTATCAAACAATCGAGAAAGTAACATACGTGCAGTTTACCGGCGCCGAGGTAAAAATCCAGGCCACCCCGATGATTCTGGTGGCCAACAATACCGACCGGTCTGCACTCACTATCAGTATGACCGATGCTTCCGGTTCCCCGGTAGTAGGAGGGGTTGTCACTCTCTCTACTGTGAAAGGTACTCTCATTTCCGGTGACGGGAAAACCGGCGGAGTTTCTATCGTAGACTCTACTTCAACTTCCGGTAAAATTACCGCCTACCTGAAATCCGGTGATCCCGGAGATGCCGTTGTTACTGTTGCCGCGCCTGGAATTTCGGAAAATATTACGGTTATTTTTACAGATTATACTTTCTCGCTCGCCTCCGAAAAGCCCGAAATTCTGGCCGGAGGGACAAAGGTGCTTGTCACCGCCAGCCTTGTTAACAAAAACGGCACTGTGACCCCGATAAATCTTGCCGATGTCAATTTCTCAACAACGCTCGGTACTATCGTTCCCAAAGAACGTACTTCCGATGGCCGTGTAACAGCGGAACTGACCAGTTCCAAATCAGCCGGAACAGCTACTGTTACCGCATCATTAAAGACTCCCCCCATCAGTTCATCGATATCGATCCCCTTTGTTGCTGCGGAGGCCGATTCTGTGTTTATCAAGGCCGATAAATTGTCGGTGCCGCTCGGAGGGGGCGCTGTTGATATCAGGGCTACCCTGTATGATGTTACAGGGAATGCGAAAGCCGGCTCAACAGTTACATTCACGATACTCAAAGGTCCCGGCGGCGGGGAACAAATTACTCCCGCTTCGGCTGTAACCAACGAACAGGGGCAGGCAACGGTGACTTTCAGTTCCGGGAATCGCGGAACTGAGATCGATGGAGTCGAGATTCAGGCTCAGGTAGGAAATAAAACCTCAAATATTGTGAAATTGACCATCGCCGGTGAACCGCATTCGGTTATCGTCGGTTTCAATAGTTCCTTTGTAACGAACAATGACGGGACGCTGGGGGTTGGTGTTACCGCGATCGTTTCTGATGTAAACCGCAACAAAGTGGTAGATAATACAGCAGTTAATTTCTCCATCAGAGGGGACGTCGGGGTGATCGAGGGGCAGGTGCTTACTCTCGGCGGTGTTGCCTCGACTATGCTGATCTATTCACCTTCGGATGCGGGAAAGGAAGTTGAGGTAGTCGCCTCTTCCGGAGGAATCTCTGAATCAGGCAGGCTCGTCCTTCCGGGAAAGGCCGGCACAATAGGCAAACTGCAGCTTTCAACAGACAAGACTCAAATGCTGGCAGATGGTGTAGATGTAGTTTCGGTAACCGTATTCCTGACCGGAACCGATGGCGAACCGCTTTCAAATCAGACCGTTTACTGCAGTGCCAGTACCGGCAAGATCGATCCCTCTGCCATTACAGGAGATGCATCTTCCACCGATTCCTCTCCCGGCAAGGCAAAAGTAGTGTATACCGGGCCTGCGCTCAGGAACGACAGTACATCAATGATCAAAGTATGGGCAGAAGGGTATTCCGATACTGCGAAAGTAGAAATACAGCTTAAAGGGATTTCGATGAGTGTGTCAGCCACTCCCGATATCCTTCCGGCTGACGGTCAGTCAAAATCCACAATCAGTGTTTTGATCAAGGAAACCACTACCCAGATACCCATTGCTGACCGTGAGGTGCGTTTTGGCGCTTCAGACGGCTTTATCGGCGGAAAATCAACGACAGATGACAGCGGTGTGGCCAGGACGACATATACATCCGGGTTCACCTCCGGGACAGCGGATATCATGGTGAGTTTCGGCGCGACAATGGTCGAGACCACACACATCACCATTTACGCAGTGAAAGCCCAGGGTATAGAGGTTTTTGCCAGCCCGAGCCAGATACCTGCAAACGGCATCAGCACCTCGACTATTACCGCGCTTCTGCGGGATGACCGAAACAATCCTATTGTCGGGGAGCGAATACAGTTCACAACCATACTCGGCACTATTACCGCCTCCGACACGACAGATGCCAGCGGCCGTGCAGAAGCTGTTCTGGTTAGTGAGCGTCGCAACGGAACCGCTATCGTTACAGCAGAATTCAAGGATTGGACAAAAGTAATTCCGGTCAATTTTACCGGAGTAAAACTTGACGTTACTGCGACACCGGAAAATCTGTTCGCCGGTGCGGATGAAAAAACGAATGTGACTGCAATTGTCAAAGATGCTGCGGAAGTACCCATTGTCGGGGAACCGGTCGTATTCGACTGGTATCTCAATGGGACGAAGAAAAATTCAAAAACGGCAGCTACTGATGTCCAGGGCCGTGCAACCATCGATTTCTCGGAAAGCGTGGCGGGACGGTATGTGATTTTGGCAAGTTCGGCTGGAGCGACAGATTCTACTTCGGTTACATTCAATAAAATTCAGTTTGTTATCGAAGACACAAAACCGGACTCCATTGCTACCGGCGGAGCAACGCTTCCGGTGAGCGTGATGCTTTATAATACTGAAACAAAACTGCCGCTTTCCGGGCAGACTATAGAGTTTTACACCACCCTTGGGACTATCGATAAAACATCGGTTACCGACAGCAGCGGCAAAGCGTCTGTTTCACTGAAAAGCGGAAACACCGCCGGAACCGCTACGGTCCTTGCTACAACCCAGTATCAGGGGCAGAGAGTCTCTGCCGAGAAGCATTTTACATTCATCAACAGCGGGCCTGATTCTGTGAATCTCACCCTCGACGCCAATATTGTCGCAGTGGGCGGCAGCAGTTCAAGGCTTATCGCTCTTGTCACCGATTCAAGCGGAAATCCCGTTCCTGATGTTCTGGTGAGTTTCAGAATTCTCAAAGGACCCGCCGGAGGTGAATTCATACAGCCCATTTCCGCAACCACCGGAGCTTCTGGTATAGCATCGACATACCTGTATTCCGGACAGGTGCCCAGTACCTTTGAGGCTGTTCAGGTACAGGCGCTGGTCGGCAGTATCAGTTCCAATGCAGGGAAACTGACCATTGCCGGCGCCCCGGAAACCATTAAACCAAGCTATCCAACGACGGTGGAACTTGGTAAAATCGACAATGGCGACGGGACATTCACCCTGCCCATTTCGGCAACGGTTCTTGATATCAATTCGAATTTCGTGGTGGATGGAACCACGGTGTATTTTAAGATTGATCCGCCTGAAGGCGTTGTGCTCAGCCCTGCGAAGACAGTGAATAGTGTTGCTGTTTCGCAAATTACCTATCCCGCGACATCAGCGGGAATCGCGGTGGAGCTTACCGCCGCCGCAGGCGGTAAGGAAGGGAAAATACGGATTCCGCTTCCTGGATTCACTGTCTCTTACCTCTCATTGACCGTTTCACCGAAAAGCATTGTGGCGGACGGGAAATCCACCTGCGAACTCCGGGCAACGCTGTTTGATAATACCGGATCATCAAAATTTGTCCCGGATGGCACCACAGTTTCATTTACAACCGATGGTGGAACACTGAATCCTATTGTCGCTACCACAAAAGATGGTATGGCTGTCACAACGCTTACCAGCGACAAATCGCCGAAATATGTGACAATCACCGCACAGTCGGGTTCCTCAAGAGATGTTACGTCTGTCAGATTTGAAGAAATCGTTTCTTATCTTACAGTGACCACAACGCCGAAGAGTATAAAGGCGGACGGCGTTTCCAGTTGTGATATAATAGCAACCCTTTTCAACAGCATCGGCGAACTGGTTCCCGACGGCACGCCTGTATCGTTCACTTCCGAAGGCGGGACGCTTGGGAATGTTGTATCCACAACAGTGAATGGTGTTGCAACGACAAAACTTACCAGCGATACTACAGCGAAAGATGTTTCCGTAAAAGCTCTTTCCGGAAGCGCCAGCGGCACTGCACTGGTAACTTTCGAGGAAGTCATTTACTATCCGACTCTGACAGCTTCACCGGATGCTATTCTTGCGGACGGCAAATCCACCAGTCAGATAACGATCACTCTTAAAGATGATACCGGACGCAGCGCCCCGGATGGTACATTGTTGTCATTTACTTCAAGCGGCCTTGAGGGGGCCACGATCAATCCGCTTTCGGTTGCCACAAAAGACGGTGTTGCCACATTGACGTTGACCAGTGGAACGACAGCCGGAGATTTGACTATAACCGTTCAGGCGGGCAAATCAAGCGGCATGGTGACAGTGAAGATTAATGAGCCGGTTTCGTACATTACAACGACAGTGACACCTTCCATCATGCTGGCCGACGGAAAATCTATCGCTGAGGTTCAAGTAGTAGTGAAAGATAAAACCGGTGTTATTGTGCCCGATGGAACCCTGGTCACCTTCTCGACAACCGGCGGTTCTCTCAGCACAAAGGTTAGTTCAACCCTCGGCGGAACGGCCACAGCACTTCTTACAGCATCCACTACTGCCGGAGATATTGTGGTTACTGCGCAGTCCGGTCAGCTTACCGATACTGCAAGAGTGAAATTCAATGAGATCGTTGCATACCTTACTGCGTCAGCAACGCCGAACAGCATAGTCGCGGACGGTAAATCCACCTGCGAGATAAAGGCGGTAGTGAGAGATTATACGGGAACCTTTGTCCCTGATGGCACTCTGGTGTCTTTCGCCGCCGACAATGGCGCTCTGGACTCTGAGGTTGCCACAACAACAAACGGTTTCGCTATAGTCCATCTGACCAGCGGAACTACTCCAACTGATGTGAATGTTACGGTTAAGTCCGGCTCTATTGAAGATAAAACCAAGGTTGTTTTTGAGGAAGCAGGAGTAAATATAAATCAGGTTTACGACATCGTTATGTCTGCAACAAACTCGACCATCGAAGCTGACGGTATCACTGCGACCACAATAACTGCACAGCTTCGCAAGTACAATGGTGATCCCATAGATGTGCCTACTTCGGTGGTATTCAGTACTGATATCGGCGAAGTGTCCAAGTTTGTGCAGTCAGATGCTACAGGCCGTGCGACAGCGCAATTCACCTCCGGACTCATCGGAACTGCCACCATAACCGCAACTGTCGGAACCATCAAAGGTTATATAAATATAACCGTAGTGCCCGGCAAACCGCAGGCTATACAACTCAGCTTTACTCCGACAACGGTAGGTGTGCAGAAATCCGGCCGTAATGAAACCCTGCTCATCAAAGCTGATGTCAAGGACAACAAGAATAATTCTGTCACTGACGGCAACATGATTAAATTCGAGCTGGTCGGCGCTTATGACTCCGGAGTTTCGATCACACCCAGCGGCGCCACCAAGTATATGTCGATACCGGTTCCGACTGTGAATGGCTTTGCGACTGTTTCGTTCCACTCCGGTACCCGTGCCGGAGCAATAAGGGTCAAAGCTACCGTGGTTGATTCTTCGGGAGTTGCGATTAATCCGGTTATATCCAGTGAAACAACCCAGTTCATGGTTATTTCCGGGCCGGCATTCCTTGATACAAGCAACCTGAATGATCCGTTCACAAATTCGCATATAACGGTTGCAGGCGCGCCTCGCAATATATTCGCCGGTGAACTGGGGACAGACAACAGCAAATCTACAATCCGTGTGCTTATCAATGATCGGTACAATAACCCGGTGCCAGAGGGAACGGCTGTTTATTTCACCACCACCGGAGGCACGATCGATACCCGTACAGGGTTCACCGATGCGCAGGGAATGGCCACGGTAACACTGTTTGCCGGGAATCCATTCCCGACAGTGGCAAATTCGTCATCGGTCGAAAACCCGAATGCCTCGCTCGGCGGCCCGGCCAGGTTCACCATGCCTCTATATGATTATGACGGGGATGGAGATCAGAATGACGGCATTGCAATAGTTACTGCTTACACCCAGGGAGTCGATCAGCTTGACCGTCAGGTTACTTCATGGAATTATGTGCCGATTGTTTTCTCGAAACAGATCGATGTGAATACCGGATTTTCCGTATTACCGGCGACCAGTACTCTCCTCAACGGGCAATCGACCGATATCAATATTATCGTTATGGATATCAACGGTAATCCTGTGGCAGGAGGCTCAGCCATCGAGATCACTTCGTCGCTGGGTTCAATCTCTACCACCAAGATCACGACAAACTCTCCGGGTACAACGACGTATAAAGTGAGTTTGACGAATAATCTGGATCCTTTGAAGGACATCGCCCAGAATACTGTGATCACGGTGAAGCTGACCGGCCCGAACGGGGAATATATTAAACAGTCAACACCGATATTCATGAGTTTAGCTTCTCCATGAGAATGAAGTAAGCAGGGATATAAGGAACCGGTTGCATAATACTATCTGAAATGGGAAAGTTTTTCTGGAAATAAAGGGGAAATCAGATGAAGAGTATTCTGATAAGTATTCTCACGCTATTTTTATTCGTCCCCGCCAAAATAAATGCGGAGCTCTTTACCAATCCTTCGGCAAACATTGGCAGGAAGAATCTGGTTGTCGGAGCGGAATATTCCGCCACAAAAAACGAATATAATCTGGATACAAAGAATCTCCCCGTGCAATCGGAGCGCGCTCTCCTTAAGGCGACCACCGGGCTGACAGACTGGCTGGATATCTATGTTAAAGGGGGAGGGGCGCGCCTTCTCCTCGATTATCGGGAGATTGATACATCGGTGATCGAAAATTTCGATTCGAAAATGCAGTTCGGTTTTGGCGCCGGCGCCCGTGTGCGTCTTTTGAATTATGTTAATTCCGGAACTCAGGTATTCCTGCAGGGCGGGGGATTCTTTTTCAAAAACACAGGAACCATAGAGAAATCAAACAACATAACTCAGACAACAACCGACCGTTCTATCAAATGGCTCGACTTGAATGCAGGAATTGGAGTCTCTAAACGCATCGATTATGCGGAATTTAATTTCGGGATCGGTTTATCGGATATCAAGTGGTGGCTGGATGATACCATTAAGCAAAAAATAATTGGCGGAGGAACCGCAAGTGGGCAGTCGAAAAGGGATTCTTTCGAGGTCAGGAACCCTCTTTTTGGCTTTTTTGGAGTTGATTTTGTTCTTCCCCTCGAATATCGTCTGTCTGCTCAGGTCGGAATCCGGAGCGCGAAATCAGCGGAATTTACCGTTGCGATCAGTCAGGGGCTGGAAAAATAATAAGGATGAAAGATCAAGGATGAAAAATGGTCTCTCGCAGAGGCGCAAAGTAAGAGAAAAAAAACTATAATCATGAGAGTTAATTGCAAAAGTCTGTATTTGAAGGCAGCCCCTTTTCTGTCCTCCGGACATCCTTCCCCCGGAGGGGGCAGGACACATCTTTATCGTGCCTGCGAAGCAGCTAACACTGTGGAGCAACAACGTCCCTTGCCCCCTTTGGGGGAAAGGGATTGAGGGTTAGGGGGCTGAAGTAATAAAACTTATCATTTTTTCGTTTCCAAAAAGACTTTTGCAATGAGATCATGATTGAGAGATTTACCCGTTCGAAATATACCGAGCTTTGACATCTATACTCTTTACAGCAATTTAACCCTCCCAGAGTTTCATTTCATCAAAAGCATTCTTCCCAGTGCAACGGCAGTTCCGGTTTCGACGCGATAAAAATAAACTCCGGAAGTCAGCCCTTTTCCATCCAGTTTCAGTTCATGCGCCCCTTTTTGCTCTTCTCCGCGGCAGATAATTACCTTAAAAAATTTAAACCTTCATCCGTTTTTTCTTTCCACGGCCACCAGTCAGGTTCACTGGCGGTGAACGACAGGATTTCCTCGCGGGTGGGATGTTTCAAAGTAAGCGAGTAGCTCATGAGCGCGATTTTATCTTTTCCCATGTCGAATACCGAACCGTACTTGCTGTCTCCAAGAACCGGATGCCCGGTCTGGCTCAACTGGGCGCGAATCTGATGTTTACGGCCGGTTACGAGGGTAATCTCAACCAGTGATTTTTCCACCCTAGCGTGGAGAGATCGATATTTGAGAATCGCCTGCTTCGCTTCGGGTTCCGATACCTCTGCTTTCAGTGTTTTATCGCCTGCCCGTACCAGATAATCTTCAAGAACACCTTCCCCTTCGAGGAAACCTTCCACAACACCATGATAGATCTTTTCCATCTCACTTTTTCGAATTTGAGAGGAAAGCCGTGATGCCGCTTTGGAGGTTTTTGCGAACACGATCACTCCGCTTACCGGACGGTCCAGACGGTGCACCATTCCAAGGAACACATTCCCTTTTTTGTCGCAGCTTTCACGGATATATCTCCGGCACATTTCAAGGAGGCAGTCTTCTCCGCTTTTGTCAGACTGGGTAAGTACGCCAGCGGGTTTATCGACCACGAGAAGATGGTTATCTTCGTAAAGCATGGCGAGCGGTTTAACGGGAAGGGAGTTTGACATTATTCTTTCCGGGGGTTATATTGGTTTATACGCGGTAGCTCTGAACTCGATTCAGGCAATGAATGCCTGCGAAAACTGCTTTTTTTAGCGACTTTCAAGTAATCCTGTTCTGGGATTCACCCAGCCATACCATAATCTAAGAAATACCTGTTCCGGTTACAAGCGGGTACTTTATGCTTCGATCTAAAACGACTTCTCAAAAAAAGTTTTCTAAACCCGCTGGAATCACGGTGACCGAAAGCAAAGCATCGCTCGGGCATTTGCTCAAAGAAGCGGAAATTCCACTGGACAACCGTCAGCTCGATCTTCTCTGGCGGTTTCATCAACTTCTTCGCAGACACAATGAAGAGTACGATCTGACACGCCTCAGAAGTTTCCATGATATTGTGGTAAAACACTACATAGACTGCATGATTGTTCCGACTCTGATCAAACTGCCGTCGCCGCTCCTTGATATCGGAACCGGCGCCGGCTTTCCGGGGATTCCCTTGAAAATAGCGCTCCCCGATTGTGAAATCATCCTCTCCGAATCACGGTCGAAGCGGGTCGAATTTCTGGAACTGGTTGTGAAAGAGCTTGGTTTGAAAGGCATCCGTGTTTATGGAAGGGGCATTCTCCCCGGCAGGATGGAGGAGAAAGTGGCCGGCGTCATTACACGCGCCCTTGAAACAGCGGAAAAGACGCTTGAACGGGTGGAAGATATTCTCGATCCCGGTGGACAGGTCATTCTCATGAAAGGGCCTCATAGTGATGAAGAAACCGCCGAAGCCCTTCATTTAAGAAATGAATTCTATGCTTTGAATAAAAATATTTCCTATACCCTGCCCGGAACGCATTACCGGCGGAAACTGGTGATTTTCGAAAAGATTAATTCACCTCAAAAAAAACTGAAAAAAGACCAGGATAACGAATTGAATACCGACATCGAAATTTCCAGCGCCGCCAATCCCTCGTTCAAGGAATGGAAATCGCTTCTATCCGGCAGAGGAATCAAGAAAACCGGCCTGGCGCTGGTTTCGGGTTCCAAGATTATCACCGAGATTGTCAGATTGAATCCCGGCATTATCCACGCTGTTGTTTTTTCTGAACGTTTTTCTCGGGAACCCGAGAATTTACCCGCAGCGATAAAACGATATCGGCTTTCCGGGGAATTGTTCCGCGAACTGGATGTTCATGGTACCGATTATCCTCTTCTGGTTGTGAATGTTCCTGAAATGCCGTGGTTCGAAAAGGCCGCTTCCCGGCCGGGTGCAGTTCTCCTTATACCGTTCCAGGATCCTGTAAATGTGGGATCGGTTATACGGTCAGCGGCGGCATTCGGTATCAAGGCGGTCGTCCTTCTCGAAGAGGCGGCGACACCATTTCATCCCAAAAGCCTTCGGGTATCCGGGACAGCGGCTTTCCTGGTCGATTATTACGAAGGACCTTCCATACATGCCCTGTCGAGTCTTCAGATGCCGGTGATAGCTCTCTCCGCTGACGGAAGTGATCTGGAGAATTTCACCTTTCCCGAACGGTTTGCGCTTCTTCCGGGAATGGAAGGCCCGGGGCTTCCGGAAAAAGTCAAACCTGAATATACCATCTCGATCCCCATGGAAGAGAATGTGGAGAGCCTCAATGCGGCGACTGCCGTTTCCATCGTTCTCTACGAATGGCGAAAAAGGCTGCACCGTCATGCCTGAATGCTGTCCGGGGAACCAACCTTCTTTTAATATGCCCAATAATTGCTTTTCGGCAGCTGATTATACCGGTTTATTTGAATCATTTTTGATAAAGAATGTCAAGGTTTTTTGTGGTATACCGGGTTTGAATTAGTTATCTTTCACAATTGGATTCTCTGTTCCGGGGGCTTATTTAGTTGAGGAATCCCGGAACCTTATCCCCGAAATGAACTCAATTTCAGAACTCGTTTTCATGCTGAACTCCATTCTCAAAGTATTTTCACGGAACATTTCCCTTCAGGCTCTCGAAGAATCACTTGCTCACAACCGCAGAGCGGTAATTCATGGAATGGGCGGATCTTCCGCTTCATTTCTCGCAGTGTATCTGGCAGGGAAAATATTTGCCGAACCGGACCGCTCCATCCTTGCAGTCCTTCCTGACGAAGAAGAAGCCGAATCTTTCCGTGACGATGTTGAGGGTATCATTGGCGCTTCCGGGGTGCGATATTTCCCGGAACGGGATACCAGCCCCTATGAACACGCGGACAGCCACGTCGAGGTTCGAAGCCAGCGTGTCGAGACCCTTGACTCTCTGGAACGCGGCTGGAGAGGTGTGGTTATTGCCGCCGCCGG
>Ga0172379_10008063_pt1 | contig 13412 bp, 8 predicted proteins | sample GrowelOW334metaG_FD_119756 | JGI IMG/M metagenome (GOLD analysis project Ga0172379, IMG submission 119756) | Groundwater microbial communities from an aquifer near a municipal landfill in Southern Ontario, Canada - Groundwater well OW334 metaG | ecosystem: Environmental > Aquatic > Deep... | reverse complement strand
CACAAGCTATCACGACAGGTGTATCAGATGTGGCAACATAGTCCTCTCCATCACCATCTTTCAAAGTTACATTCAATTCGCCATTTCCAAAAGTCATGAATCCCATGCCACCATCTCCTTCACCCCCGCCTCCTCCGCTGCCTTCCATCATCATTTGATCATTAACAGAGAATGTAGTTACATCAATAATCTCAGGATCATCGACATCATTATCAGTCCCATCGTAGATGATAGTAAGATTGTAATCTGTATCTGCTTTCAAAGGGAATTTATGATTTACGATAAGATTTCCAGCCGGATCAAAGAAGTAATCTATATCCTCAGCACTCCCATATGCCTCACCGACAACCGGCTTGAGCATAACAGTTGAGTTTTCATTTATATAATTAGTACCTGCAGTTGTACATTTCCTAACTTTAATACCAACGTCACGACTCACCCCTGTTGCCCCGTCAAAAGGCCATTCGGCAAAAAATGGGGAATAGCCTTCGTCTTCTTCGGCTTTACAACCCATATTTTCATTTCCACTGCCTTCCTGCATTCCCTGGTATCTGTTATCAGGCATCAAGCTATCCCCAGTTCGGAATGTGGAAGTGAAACATTGATCTTCTCCATTTCCCGGACACGTATTTACTTGTCCATCAATTGGCCCATCTGCGTCCTGAACTCCAGACACAGCAATTCTATAGATTTTATTTGCATCAAGAGGTTTTGGAGTAAGGATTTGTACTCTTGCGGGCATATCTCCTTCAGCCGCTTGGAATGAAAGATCAAGGTTGGCAGTAACATCTCCCCATGCACTTTGATCATAACCAGGGCCGTCCCATCGATATACTCTTACCTGAGCATTAAGAGCTGGATCACCAAGAATGTCATTATCAAGACTTGTAGGAGTAGATCCAAAGAATCCAATCATTATTGAAGGCATATCGGAAGTGGACATCCTTGGAACATTCTCCATCATCTGATTTGGCCTATTCTCAAGAGTATAAGGATCACCATCAGTAAGCTCACTATTTTCATTATTGAAAGGTTGAGGGAAAGAACCTATAAGGTCTCCTCCAGCCGGATATCCGCTCATCATATTTCTCTGGCATACTCCTGGCGCAGTAGCAGTCGGAGGCATCCATGTACAACCGTCTCCCGCACCGCAGGTTTCTGAAGTCTCAAGATCTTGGCAAGTATCATATGATTTGCACTGAGGTTCGCCGTTTTTTGGAGTTGGATTCCATTCACATTCATATTCATCTTCGTCGCTACTGCACACATCCTCAGAAGCGTTATATTCCGGACTAAAACAAATTCCATTTGGATCGCCACCGCCATCAGGTGGAGGATCTCCGCCTTCATCTCCCTCACCTGCTAAAACCACAACAGGGGCGCCCCACGCATCAGGATTCATTCTTACCCAAAAATTGCTACCGGCAATTACTGGCTCAGTAAAAGTTAAAGATATAGTAAATCCATCCTCGCTCACACGGCTCGCATCTAATCCAATAAGATCAAAATCAGGAATTGGATTGGTAGCCATTCCGGCAGGATCGGTACTGCTATACTTTAGGATATTTGCTAACATTGTCCATAGACTCTGAACGCCTTCAAGCCCAGGATTATTATCCGTAAGGAAGTTTTGAGCTTGCTGATCAGGAGTACCGTAGCCAGTGAACAATTGAAACTCAACTTCAGTGTCACTTTCACCAGATACCAATGTAATTTCAGGGGTTGTCGCTACCGCGAACGCCACATTCATCACCGATAAATTCAAAACCATGACAGCCACAATAGCTATCACATTAATAAGACTTAGGAACTTTTTCATAGTTTTCATAGAACGAGAGAGTTAGTTGTTTTCGACAGTGGATTTACAGGAAATATCGCTTGTGTAAGCGACATTCTGAGTAGTCGGACCGCCGATTATGTATATATGTAAGGGGATTCCCTCCTTAAAGAATCCGAGGTGATTGTATAAAATATATATACAACAAACAATCTTTTTCTATTGTCAAATTTTCAAAAAGATTTCTAGTTCTGTCGGCTTCCAGAGCCACTATTCTTGATTTTTGTGGCAAGCTTTATAGTTTGTTGCCACAGTTTTCCCAAAAACTTCTTTAATCCGCTGTTTTTGAGATATGTAAAAGCACCACGAGCTTTCGCCAGAACGCTCGTGTATCCGAATTTTCCGCCAATCTTCACGACGATTCCTCTATCAGGGGCCGGTCTTGGATTTTCCAGCCACTTCAAAAGTGGTTTCAACAAATATTCATAATTGCATTTCTCTTTAATATATTTGCGACCATTTTCGCCGTATTCTTTTAATTTATATCCATGTCGATTATTCCAGTCGTGATACATGTGTAGAATTTCTTCGGTGACAAGTTCATGTTTGCCGCTTTTTACGGCCACTCCTGCGCCAGCCACAGGAACTTCGTAAGAAATTTCACTGCCAAGTGTTGTGATCACAGGTACACCAAACTTCATCATTTCATTGATGCGATTTCGCGCACCGGTATACGTCTCCGCACATTTGCGATCGATATTGAGTCCGGCATTCGCGCGTGCATAGATGAAAGGAATGTCAGAAGTTTTTACCCAGCCCAAAAATAAAAATCGATCTTTGAATTTCGACTCGTCGATCATTTTTTTAAATTTTGAAAATGTTTTATTGTCGAGTCCGGAAATTTCTCCACCTGTTGAAACAAAAAATAATTTCGGACATTTTTCCATCGCATCGGAAACACTTTTGAATAAATTTATTTCATCAACCCAAGTGTTGTATCCGCCCATCCACAAGAGCGAAAAAGCGTCCGCAGGAAAACGGTTGTTAAAAATTTCTCCAATTTTTTTCATGGTCTCTTCTTGTTTTTCCGCATCAAAAATCACATCTTCTCCTTCAAAAATTTCTGTTCCATTTGGAATAGAATATGTAAATTTATAACCAAAAGTTTCGCGATTTATTCTGCCAAAAGTTGCAAGTTCTCCAAGTACCGCATACTTCTGTGGATCAGAAACGCACGAAATTTTATCAGCACGTTTTAGCACCGTTTCTTCCATCTCAAAATAGTGCGAAAGATAATCGTTAGACTCCATTTTCGAGGCTTGTGCTTGGGCTTCCGCCATGATCCATCCATTCAAATCAGCCCATAGAGGCGCATGAGAATTCAAAGTTGACGCAACATACGAACCAAAAGTATTAACGCCTATAATCGCGTCCGGAATAAAGTCATCATGCAGTCGCTGAATTGTTGGAAATAAATTTGGATCATTCTTCGATATGGAAAGGTGACGAAAGTGATCCGAGTGTCCAATTTCTTTTTGGCCCGGTTCTTCATCATAACATTCAGGAAGAGCGATTGTAACGAGGGTAACTTTGAAATCAGGCCTATTCTTAGACGAAAAAGCGTGTTCGGCTTTATCAATTGTCGTTCCGCCCTCTTGTATAAGCGGTTTCAAAAATTGATACGTTCGTAAACCCGCAGCAGGACGCGACTTTGTGTTTTCCGTAGGCAATGGCGAGTTACCAATTAGAAGTATTCTCTTCATGTCTACAATAATAATAACTTTATCGAAAAACACAAACGAATTTCATTTTGTAAATAGTATAATGGGGCAAATTTCAAAACACAGTCAGAATCAAAAGTCAAAGAAGGTATCCAACAGGTGCACGTCTCTCTCCTCCCTTGTGCGCCAATGCACCCCGGAATTCTCCAGTCAGAAAGCCACTACAGGATTTTCCAAAAAATGCTAAAAATTTTCACCTACACATTTTTACTAAAATTCAAAAATAAACTTCAAAACAATACCAAACAAGTCAACATTTTTGACCGAGAAAAAGCCTCAACATATTTCCAGGACGTGTCACCTCGTTTTTTGAAACAAAAGGCTGTATTTGGAGTTAATTATATCGAATGTTTATTGAGTCGCAGTGCGCATAGCCAAGAGAAAAAGCGCCTACGGCATAAACATCCGGGCAAGCGATTCCAGTTAGTCAGAAGCTGATATATCTCATGTTTAAAGGAAGAATCGATTGACCGCTCACCTACGCTTTGATAAATTATTTGCAACTAAAAGAACATTTCAAAGAGTGTATAGGCGCTAAAAGTCGCTTAACAATCAGGAAAACGCCAGTCAGTGTGAGCGTTTGTTTAAAACAGTACATGCGGTTAACTTTACATATACAAGACTATCCTTACTGCCTAATCAAAAAACTCTAGGGGGGAACAGTAATGAATAGTCAAAAACTCCTTGATCTTTGAAAAATAGGGAATAAGCGGAAATACCTTATATATGAATATAAAAATAATTTGCTTTGGTGAAGCGAGAGCAGTCTCGTAACATTCAAGGCTTAACATATATTTCGGAAAAACAATTCTTTATCTATTTTTATTTAATACCTAACCACAAAGATTATGCGAAATTTTCGCAGAATGATTGCGTCATTCTCAATGATTGCAATCCTATCAACTTTAGTGGTGTCTACAGCTTTTGCTGGAACGTTCTCGGATGTTCCTGCAGATTCTCCTTACTATGCAGCCGTTGAGGCTCTAGCTGGGAACAAAGTGGTAGATACAACTAAGACAACATTCAATGGTGCTCAGGAGCTTCAAAGATCAGAAGCTGCAAAGCTAGCAGTTCTAGCTGCAGGATACGATCTAGAGAATCCTGCTGAAGCAACTTTCAAGGATGTTGCAAAAACAGCTTGGTACTACACATACGTAGAAACAGCTGTTGCACACACAGTATTGAGCGGATATACAGACAAGCCAGGCTATTATGGCCCAAATGACAAGTTGACCAGAGCTCAATACGCAAAAATTCTTGTAAACGCTCTTCAACTTCCAGAATACACACCAACAGAACCAACATTCTCAGATGTTCCAGCAACTCACTGGTCATACAAGTATGTTGAGACAGCTTATCATTGGTCAGTTGTAAACGGAATTAGCGGCGCATTTGTTCCAGCCGGAAACGTTACAAGATACCAAGCGGCTGTTATGACTAACGGCGCTATGAACCCAGTAGAGAGACCAGGATCAACACCTGTAGTAACTGGTGGTGCTTTGGAAGTTTCTCTAAGTTCAGACACTCCAGATGGTGGAAACATCCCTGGATTGGTTGAGAACGCTGTAGTTGCTAAGTACGATTTCACCGCTGGTGAAGAAGACGTAACAGTTCAGCAAGTTACAGTTACAAGAGGTGGATTGAATGATGACGGTTCAGTATCAACTGTTGCATTATTTGATGAGAACGGAAGTCGTTTATCAAATGCAAAATCATTCAATAGTTCAGACAACGCCGCTGTTATCAACTTGTTGAATAACGGTTTGGATGTTGCAGCTGGAAAAACAGTAACAGTTTCTGTTATTGCACAGGTTGGCGATGAAAATCCTTATTCTGGCCAGACATTCTTTATGTCTATCGTAAGCGCTGATGACGTTGTGTCAAACGCTAGCGATGTGACAGGAGATTTCCCTGCAGAAGCTGAAACATTTGCTATTGGATCAGTTAATGCTGGTACGCTTGAGATCAATACTAACGGATCCGCAGGAGACGTTAAGGTAGGAGAAACAAGCGTTGCTGTTGCAAAATTCAAGGTAAAGAACAATTCTACAGCTAATCAGAAAATAGAATTCTCTAGTATTACTTTGAAAGAAGAAGGTACAGCTGATGAAGAAGAGGAAGTAGGAAATTATGAATTATTCATCGACGGAGATTCTGTTGCTAAGGGAACAGTTTCAGGAAAATATGTTAGCTTTATGTTGGACGATGCAGTTACTCTAGAAGAAGGAAAATCAGTATCAGCTGTTGTTAAGGCTGATATCCTTGGTGGACCAACAAAGACTATTACTTTCCAAGTAAATTCTGATCTAGATGTAGGTGCAAAAGATCTTAAGTATGGATTTGGAGCACAAATTGACGCTACTTCTTTCAACGCTGCTCCTGGCTCAGTTACTATTGATGCAGGACAAGTTACAGTTGTTGGCGTAAACGCTACAGCTACAGACGTTCTAAAGGACAAGAAAGATGTTCTTTTGGGAACAATCAAAGTTACTGCAAATGCTGGAAAAGATCTAGAATTGCAGAAGGTTGAGGTTAACATCGAAAATACATTTGCTGGTGCTGGAGACGATGATAACGTTAGCACTTTGATCGAAAACGTAGAAATCTATGATGGATCAAGCATTTATGATTTAGACGCACAAGGTGCTGATGGAGATTCAAGAAATTTCATGAATGATGATCTAAGCATCAATTTGGAAGACGGTACAACTACAGAATTCCAAGTTCGTGTTGATACAAAAGATATTGATATTTCAGAAATGAAATTGGTAGCAAAAGTACAGGTCATTGGAACTGCTACAAAAGCTACATCAGATTTCTATATTGAGGAAACAGGAGATGACAACGCAGTAACAGATATCACTCCATCTACACTCACATTCAAGGCAGTTAATGGACAAGTTTCTGGAGCAACTGCAAGTGTGATCACAATGTCTCCTATAGACACAGTAGTTGGTACAGAAAATGTTCCAGCTTTGAAATTCCAAATCAGAGCAGGATTGTCATCTGACATCACAGTTGATCAGGTTGATGTATCAGGAACATTCGCCGCAGCAGAAATGTCTTCTTCACAAATAAGCAAGATATCTCTTTATAAGGGAGATGCTGTTGTAGAGGCTAACCTAGTAAAATCTGTAACTGGTTCAAAGATAACCGATGGCGGAGCAGTAGGCGTCGCATCATTCGACAATCTTGATCTAGTTATTCCAAAGAACACAAATCAGAAATTCCTAGTTGCCGTAAATCTAGTTGACGACGAAGACAACGCTGGCGATCTAGCCATGGAAATCACTTTGGCATCTGACATCTCATTGAAAGATTCAGAATCTGAAGATGTAGATTGTGGTGGAACATTCTCTATCGACGGTCGCACAATCACATTAACAGGAATGGGCACTCTTGCTCAGGCTGAATACGCTAGCTCATCTGTAGGCCTAAATAAAAACAGAAATGTATTGGGAAATACAACTTCTGAATTTGTTGCAGGTTACGAATTTACAGTAGCTAACGAATCAGTATTGTTAAAGGATCTTACAGTTACAAATGAAGAAGTTGATTCAGACCTACAGGATCTTGTATCAGAAGTAATCTTGATCGGTAACGACAAGACTACAGAACTTGCAAGAGAAACTGTTTCTGCTGATGCAGTAACCTTCACAGACGTAAATGTAGAAATGGCAGAAGGTACATACAAGATGTATGTAAAAGTTTTGGCACGCAAGATTGGAAAGAATGAAGTAGTATTGATGGACGATGACGGTTACAACCTAAGTTTGGAAGTAACTCAAGCAGAAGGTGTTTCTTCTGGTAAAACAGTTGTCGATCCAGCCGCAGTAACTGCAACTCCTTATTTCTGGGTAGTACCAGTATTGGCAGATGTAGCTGGAGGATCTCTACCTTCAACAGGTTTGAAGAACGGAGCTCCTACAACATTGGCTAAGGTAACAGTTACTCCAAAGACTACAACAAACACAGATATCGATACAGGCGCTTTATTGAAGACAAAAGTAACAACATTGACTTTCAATGTTAAGACAATGTCTAACGTTGCTAACGAAGCTTGTGCTAGCTTGACATTAAAGAAAACAGGTACAAGCGATACAGTTACAGGTACATGCGCAGGCAATACTTCTGCAGGCAACTTGGTTGCAGGACAAGCTGTGAATGTAGTTACGTTCGATGTAACTGGAATGTCAGATGAGGACAACTATGTCATCGATTCTGCAACATCATATCAAGTTGACGGATCTCTTGATGTAACAGACACTCAATTGGATGCATACTTCGAATTAGAATTGGATGCAGCCGATGCAGATGCTATGGTAGTCACATCAGATGACACAAACGGTGGTGGAGATTCAACTATTAACTTAGTAATCCCAACAACAATCGAACTTGGTGAAACAAAATTCGTAGGAACAGGTGCGTAAGCATTTGAACATTACGAATGAAAGTATAAGAGTTTAAGCAAAAGCCCCCGCCTCAGGCGGGGGCTTTTTTTATCCTCAAAAATCTGGTATAAGTTAATGGTATTTATACTGTCATGTAACAAAAACAATCATGAAAAGAAAAACTCTCATAACAGTTATAGGAATAATTGCCGCAGTATTGGTTCTTATCGCTGTTACAGCATTAGTAGCCTTTAGAACACCTAAAAACGAGGATAAAACATTAAATTACATTAGTTACGACCAGGACGAATGTGTAGAAATACTATTTACCTGCCCTCAGTACCAAAAACAGTTTATAAATGATAATGGATGTGGTTGTGCCTTGCAAACAGACAAAGTTGATAATCCAGATGCTCGCGGTCTTGAAAATCTAGTTAGATCATATCTTGCGCATAAGGTTTTTAAGCCTGAAAACGAAGGAGGCGTGGTTTTAGCAGAATTTGTTGCAATAGGGTTGGAAAAATCGAAGAAAGAGGTTGGGAAAGAGCTAAAATACGAAACTTGGGCGGAAATTAGAGAATATTATTATAATGCAAAAGACGAGAGAACATTTAATTTGATGCACAGAGGTCCGATTGTCCTTGAGATAACAGAAACCGGCAAAAATTATATTATTCATGGGCATGAATTATTGGATGCTGGCGATAAAGCCATTTTAACGGAAGAACTTTCTAAAACAGCTGTTTCTTGGCTGAATAACCCGGAAGCATTCAAGAAAACAACGGACATCATAGATCAATATATCCAGCAGGAATCAGACGCAACTCTTATCAATAACAGAATTGTTATCAGAAAAACAGGAACAGGCAAAACCGAGTAGAAAATTCCCAACATAATTGAAAAAAGACTTCCTTAAAAAGAAGTCTTTTTTTTGTGCCGCAACATTCTTCATAAACCCGCAACCTTTTTCTCCAGATTTTAAGAAAAATTTAAGAATATTTTAAGAAAATTTTAGATTCGCCTGATATAACGAGCTCGCCATAGGAAAACTTTACGGGGAAGTTCGTAGCATAAGCCATTGAGCAACACCTGCTACCTCCTCACGAAACCAGAAGCTCCGCTTACACCTTTGCCTAAGGTAAAAAAGGCTTCAATAAGCGGAGCTTGGCCCTTCTGTGGCAAAATATCTCAATTAATCTGTATTGACAATGTCATTCCAAAGTAATTACAATAATAGTGTCATTAACCTACAAACAACTATGGGCACTATTCAAATCCGCATCGACGAAAAAACCAAAACAGCAGCCAAAAAAATCCTAGAAACGCTAGGATTGGACATCAGCGGCGCTATAAAAATGTACCTAAAGCAGATCATTCTGCGAAAAGGTCTTCCTTTCAAGGTCTTGACTGAAAATGGCATGACTCCCGAGCAAGAGGCCGAAATATTGCAAATAGAGAAGGATATGAGGTCAGGAAAGGACTGTATTGGGCCTTTCGAAGGAGAAGAATTGATAAAATATCTTAAAAAAATAATGAAAGACGAATAATACAATGAAATTTCAACTCAACTCCAAATATCGCAAAAATTTAGAAAAACTGAATCAAAAGATAAGGAATAAAGTTTATGAAACGCTTAGTGAGTTTATCAAAAACCCATTTAATCCTATCCTTAGAAATCATGAGCTGCATGGAAAAATGCAAAATCGTCGTTCCATTGCAGTCACAGGAGATATAAGAATTATTTTTGTATTACTAAAAGAAGATTACACAGAGATTCTGCTTCTCGACATCGGCTCCCATAGCCAGCTCTACAGCTAATTCCTCCTACGTCCCGCTCTCCCAGCTTCCCAAATATTTCTTCTGTTCAGGAGTGAGTTTGTCGATCTCGATGCCCATAGCCTTGAGTTGTAGACTGGAAATATAGACGTCGATATCGCTTGGCAAAGTGTATACCTGTGGTTTCAATTTTCCCTTATTCTTCACCAAAAACTCGCACGCCTTCGCTTGTCCGCAGAAACTCAAACTCATTACATCGCTAGGATGACCTTCAGCAGCCGCAAGATTTATTAAACGGCCTTCTCCCAAAATATAAACTCTTTTTCCTGAAGCCAAAACGTATTCTTCCATGAAAGGTCTTACAGCCCTATTGGATTTTGATTTCGCTTTTATTCCCGCAACATCAATTTCGCAATCAAAATGTCCGCTATTTGCCATAATCGCACCATCTTTCATTCCCTTTGCATGTTCATATGTCAAAACATGCAGATCGCCCGTTACCGTAATGAAAATATCACCTATTTTAACCGCATCCTTCATTTTCATGACCCGAAACCCGTCCATCGCCGCTTGAAGCGCTCTAAACGGCTTTACTTCAGTCACAATTACATTCGCGCCAAGACCTTTTAGACGAAGAGAAACTCCCTTTCCGCAACTTCCATATCCAGCCACGACCGCTGTCTTTCCTGCAAACATAAAATTTGTAGCGCGCAAAATTCCATCCAAAGTCGACTGCCCAGTCCCATAATAATTATCCATCAAATGTTTCGTCAGATTGTCATTCACCGCAACGACCGGATATTTCAAAGCCTTATCTCTCTGCATGGCTTGTAGCCTGATAATTCCAGTAGTAGTCTCTTCACATCCACCGATAATTTGTGGAATCAAATGCGCATGCTTTTTGTGAATTTCGGAAACAAGATCGCAGCCATCATCGATAGTAATATGAGGTTTTCCTGCAATCACTTCGTTCAAAAACTGATAATATTCTTTGCCGCTTTCGCCTTTGTGCGCATATACGTGTACGCCGTCTTTTGCGAGTGCAGCCGCCACATCATCCTGTGTAGAAAGGGGATTGCATCCCGTAATCCAGACTTCCGCGCCGCCAGCTCGTAGTGTCTTCACCAAAATTGCAGTCTCTTTTGTAACATGCAAAGCCATTCCGATTCGCAAGCCTTTGAAAGGTTTATTTTTCGTCATTTCTTTACGCACCTCATTCAGCGCGCCCATATTCATTTCCGCAAGTTCGATATTTTTCATGCCTTGCGCGGCAAGTTTAAGATCTCTGACTTTGTAATTCATATTTTTGTTATTTATTGTAAATATTTTTTCAATGTTTCCGCTTTGTCTGTCACTTCCCAAGTGAAACCTTCTTCATTTCTTCCGAAATGTCCGTAGGAAGCTGTCTTTACAAATTTTGGCTCAAGCAAGAGTAAATTTGTAATAATCGCCTTTGGTGAAAAATCAAAATTTTCTCTGACTATTTTTACTAAAGTATCATTATCAACTTTTCCGGTTCCAAAAGTATCAACGAAAATGGAAACTGGATCTTTCACTCCAATTGCATATGCAACTTGTACTTCGCATCTGTCCGCCAATCCTGCCGCAACGATATTTTTTGCCACATATCTTCCCATGTACGCGCCACTACGATCTACTTTTGTACAATCTTTTCCTGAGAAACATCCGCCCCCATGACGTCCCATTCCACCGTATGTATCAACGATGATTTTTCGGCCAGTTAACCCAGAATCCCCAGGAGGACCACCGATGATAAATCTACCAGTTGGATTTACGTGATATACAGTTTTATCATCTAGTAAATTTCCACAAACCGGTTTGATCACATGCTCAATCATATCTGCTTTTATCTGAGCTTGCTCAGCTTCCGGACCATGTTGTGTCGAAACAACAACGGTGTCTACACGCACTGGTTTGAATCCATCATATTCAATAGTGACCTGACTTTTTCCGTCTGGTCTTAGATATTTCAGAACACCCGCTTTTCGCACCTCCGCCAACTTTCTCACCAACTTATGAGCCAACATAATTGGCATAGGCATAAGCTCAGGAGTCTCATTGCAAGCAAACCCAAACATCATTCCTTGATCTCCAGCGCCACCCGGATCAACACCCATGGAGATATCAGGACTTTGCTCATCGATCGCTGTCAAAACACTGCAAGCCTTGTAATCAAAGCCATAATTGGCATCTGTATACCCGATATCTTTGATGATATTTCTAGCGATTTTTTGCAAATCAGCATAGCCATTTGTGCGGATCTCTCCAGCAATAAACACGATTCCAGTAGAAACCATAGTTTCACAAGCAACATGACTATTCGGATCTTGGCGAAGTAAATCATCCAAAACTCCATCAGAAATTTGATCGGCGATCTTGTCAGGATGCCCTTCGGTGACGGACTCCGAAGTGAAAAGATAGGTGGACATAAGAGTAAATTTTAATTAAAATACACGCAACCCAATATACATTATGGTTACTCGTAAAACAACGAAAAAGGGATTGAAAATAGCGGAAAAAGTGGCGAAAGCCATGTCAGGAAAAACGCATCTAAAAATCACCGACAAAAGCAAGGAAGTTTTGCAAGAAATTCCTCAGGAGCTTCCTCCCAAAAAACTTATAGTGGTTGTCATCCATCACAACACAGCTGCAAATTTAAAGATTTGTATGCCGGCTTTGACCGAGCAGATCCAGAAAAACATGGATATCATTTTCATAGACAATGCTTCTCCTGATAGAGAAGGGGTGGAATGGATGCATCATGTTTATGACGGGAATCCACAAATTACTATGATTGCAAATACTGATAATCGCGGCTTTTCCAAGGCCGCAAACCAGGGCGTCAGAATGGCCCTTAGCCGTGGAGCAAAGTATATCTCTTTTGTGAGTCCGGATGTGGTTTTGTCACCGGATTATTTTGAGAAATTAATTGCGCGAATGAATAGAAATCCAAAAATCGCATCGATAATCGGGAAGGTATATTTGTATGATTTTAACAATTTGAAACCGACGGATATTATCGATTCCGCAGGGCTTTTCGCTCTGAAAAACAGAAAAATCGTGGACGTGGGCCAAGGAATAATAGACGAAGGGAAATTCAATGTTGAGAAAGAAGTTTTTGGAGTTTCTTCCACCTGCCCGGTATATCGAGCGGAAGCACTCGAAGATGTAAAAGTTTTGGACGAATATTTTGACGAGGATTTTTTCCATTACAAAGAAGATGCCGATTTATCATGGAGATTTTTGTTGTATGGATGGAAGAATTTTTATTGTCCGGAAGCAGTTGCTTATCACAGTAGAGAAGCTGGAGTGTACAAGAGGTTTAGCACCACGGAATTTTTGAGAAACAGGAAGCATATGAGCAAAATTCAGGAGCAGTTATCTTTCAGAAACCATCTTCTAATGATTGCTAAAAATGAACTCTGGAGTAATTTTTTCAGAGATTTTGGCCAGAACATAATGGTAAGAATACTGACCCCAATTTATATTACTTTCACTGAACCATCTCTTTGGAAGGGCTATTGGCAATATCTTCGCAAACTTTCAGCGATTCGCAAAAAACGCAAAATAATTCTAAAAAACAAACGCATTTCAGCGAGAGAAATGTCGAGGTGGTTTAGAAACGGAAAAGAATTACTTTAGCGCATACGGTAAGGACATCGCTAT
>Ga0172379_10008062_pt1 | contig 13412 bp, 13 predicted proteins | sample GrowelOW334metaG_FD_119756 | JGI IMG/M metagenome (GOLD analysis project Ga0172379, IMG submission 119756) | Groundwater microbial communities from an aquifer near a municipal landfill in Southern Ontario, Canada - Groundwater well OW334 metaG | ecosystem: Environmental > Aquatic > Deep... | reverse complement strand
TATAGTACTCATGGCACTTTACTCCTACTATATTATCGAAAGAAAACGAGTAAAATTGCATGGCTAAACCGAGATTATGATCGTTCCGGCCGCGTCGGTTCCGCCGGGAGGCTTAAAAACTGGAAGAATTTATCCCTGAAGGAAGACCAACCCTTATTTTTTATCTCCAATTTTTGGACGAGCTCATAAAGACCCTTATAATGTTGATACGCCTCCAGGTCGATAATTTCTCCATCCCGCAGGCTCCGGCGATAGGTTCCAATGCCATCATTGGCCATGGCAATCCAGTCCATAGAAAGGCTCCTTAACTGGCCTTTATCCCTCGAACTGGTCTTTGACAGGCCGTAGCCGAAATTGCGGAAAGCGGTCCGCTCTGTTACCGCCGGGATCGCTTTGTCGGTGATGCGGGAAGGAGTGGTTTCGGGCTTGGTCGGGGCGGCGGCCGGCATGTTTGGCCGCCATTGATTGATCAATTCAAAAACGTAGCGTCTTTTTGGATGCAAAGAGTCGGCGGCATCGTAAGGTTCGGGTCCAGCGCGTCCAATTCGGCCCGGTTACCGACCAAGAGTCCCATGATACCGTCTCTGACCCTGACCAGCAAAAGTTCCCTTGCTTCTCCGAAACCGACATTCCTTCTCTCCCTAAAAATAAGGCTCCCAATCATCTCGTCGCCGACTTTCAGCGCGGTCGACTGCGGCCTTAATTGACGGGACCCGACTTTATATACCATAAAAATCTCCTTTTACTGCGGCTGATTAGTTATCTTTTAGCCCGCCGGGAAATTTCAGGATATTTTGCTGGCTTAGAAGCGGCGTATAATTACGGCAGTTTGGCGAGGATAATTGCGAGCTGACTGCGCAGTTCGGCGGCCGAAGCCGGCCGGCGTTTCGGGTCTTTGGCCAGCGCCCGCCTGATCACGTAGAAAAGCTGCTTTTGTTCCCTGGTCTTTTGCGGCAGGAGGCTGAAGTCCGGTTCATTGGATTGAATGTTTTGCATCAGCGCCGAATGAGTGTAGGCCCCGAACGGGTGTTCGCCGGTCAGAATTTCGAACAGGATCACGCCGACCGTAAAGATCTCCGATCTCGGCGTTAATTGTTCCCCTCTCGACTGCTCCGGTGAAAAATAGAGCGGCGTGCCGGCAAAACCGGTCGCGTCGTTCCCAACAGCGGATAATCCGGGATCGATCAGCACGACTCTGCCGTCATTGCCGATCATGATGTTCGACGGTTTGATGTCCCGATGAAAAACCCCGAGCGAGTGACAGTGTTCAACCGCGTCGCAAAGGCCGATGACGATCTCAAGGCTCCGTTTAAGCGGCAAAAAATCGCCGTTCAGCTCAAGAAGAGCGGAGAGGTCGAACCCATCGATATATTCCATGGCAATATACGGGACGCCGTTAACATCCCCTATTCCTTTGACCGTAACGACCTGCCCGTCAAGACTGCCGCTGACCAATGCTTTTTGCCCCTCTTCTATCAGCGCCCTAAAATTATCCTCTTCAAATCTTAAAGGGACCTTGACGACGCTTTCTTTGCCGTCTCGCATGTCGATCGCTTTAAAAGTTACGCCATACCCTCCGGCGCCAAGTCTGCTTCTCAATAGAAAAGGGCCGAACTCAATCGGCCCCGTGGTATTCATCAGGCAATTATGGGTAGCGGACATTAAATTGGCGATATGATCTTGGTCAACGGTATGAGTAAAATCAACCTTGGGCAACGAGAGGCGGCCGGGATTGTTGTCCGCCGGTTGCTTCAGCCGCGAAGGCGCCGGACGGCTGATTTTCCGGCTCGGTTTAAGATCACTGAACGAAGGTATTTTTCTGATTGTACTCATAGGGTACTCCCTCTATTATATTATCGTAACAAATTGACAAAAATTGCAGTTTTATAAGCGGTTTTTTAACTCGCAGTCGGCTCTTTGTCTACGGTCCCCAGCATCGCTTCCACAAAAGCCTGGTTATAACGTCGTGTGGTATCGACGCTCTCCCCGCCGAACAAGCCCGCCAAGCGCTGTTTTTCAGCCGGGGTCATCAGGTTGGCCGCTTTGCCGACCATTTGGTCGAAACCGATCAAGTACTTCAGGATAATCATGAATTTACTATTAGAATTGAAACTTGGGTCAGCGGCCAAAGTCTGTTCCAGCAAGTTCTGGGTCAGTCTGATCTGATAGATCTGGGCGTAGCAATCCCGGGCGCTCTCCCCGAAATCCGATAAGCCTTTGGCAACCGCCAAAGCATTGATCTTGACCCGACCGACCAGAAAACTTAAGCTCCAGTGAAGTTCTTCTCCCGGGATCGGGAGTTTTTCCGCGGAAAAAGCGCTGACAAAGACGATCCTGGCCGGATCGTCAAGATACTTCGCTTGGCTTAAAAAAGATCTTTGAAGCACCGGTTCGTGATAAAACATCCCCAATTCAAAACCCGGCGACCAGCGGACCCCGCGATCGTCAACCTCTAAAACCAGCGGGCAAAAAACGATATTGGCGAGGCCGGCAAAATCGGCGGCGAATTCCGGTCCGGCCAGGCTGAAAGATCGTTCGATCTCCGCCGGGACCAGTCCGGGAGAAGTAATGACCGCCTTGTTTTCAACCGCCTGGCCGCGGCTGTCGGCCCCCATGGCCGAGAAAAGATGGGACATGGTGAGGCGGACCGAAAGATACTCTTGCCGGTTATCGGCCTGAAAGACCTGTTCGCCGACCGCAAGGTCGTTGTCTCTGGTGGGATATTTGTAAGGCTGGCAAGCCGCGATCCGGCCGTTGCGGCTCGGAAATATTTCATAACCGGCAGTCCGCGCGGGGAAAGAACCGGCGTTCCGCAATCCCGTTTTAATTATCATGTTCCCGCCTTTATAAATTTTTTTAAGCGCGGAGCTGCCGCTCTCTAAAAAATTATCGATATTTGGAGGAGAAAATTTCAGGGGATTTATTGAAGTCCCGCTTTAAGGGTGCTAAAATAGTGATGTTATGCAAGGTAAAGCGTGGAAATTCGGTAATAATATCGATACCGACCTGATCATCCCGGCCAGGTACCTCAATACCTCCGACCCGGCCGAGCTCGCCCAGTACGCCATGATGGACGCCGACTCGGAATGGGTCGACAAAATGAACCCGGGCGACTTTATCGTCGCCGGGGATAACTTCGGTTGCGGCTCGTCGCGCGAACACGCCCCCATCGCCCTCAAGGCGGCTGGGATCTCGGCGGTGATCGCCAAGTCGTTCGCCCGGATCTTTTACCGGAACGCCATCAATATCGGCCTCCCCATTCTGGAATCACCCCAGGCGGCGGAAGAAATAAATGAAGGGGACAAGCTCGAAGTTGAACTATCCAGCGGGACGATAAAAGACAAAACCAGCGGTAAAACCTATAAAGCACAAGCCTTCCCCGAGTTCATGCAAAAGATCGTCGACAAGGGCGGGCTGATCAATTATTTAAAACACCGGTAACTGCCCGCCCCTACTTACACTCCCAGTATTTACTTATTTTACGCCAAATATATGACTGGCCTTTGCGCAAGTTTTCCCCCGATATATTCGATAATATAAGCAGAAGGCCTATTGGTTAGGCCTGAGGAGAGAGATATTAATGTCCTACTCATCAGCCGCGGTAAATATCGGGCGAACCCCTCACCCGGTCAACCGAGAGATCAGAAGCGATAACCTTCGCGTTGGACAGATCTATCTTAGAAGATATTTGATCACCTCCAAATTATCTGAACAGGGAGGAATGTCCACCGCCTATCGAGCGATCGACTTAAAAAAACTACAAATGTTAGGCCTCGAACAGTTGCGCTCCCTAGGGATCGCTAAGCTAAAAAAAATTAATCTGGCCAAACTGGACGCTATTGACGCCGATCTGTTTGATCTTTGTCGGCTTACTATCACCAGATCAGGCTTAAAGGCCTTGGAAAGTATGAAAGAGCTAGCTTCAACTAAGGTAATCATTAAATGCGCCGAAAACAGAATGGCACGAGCCTTAATTTCCGAAGCGGCGGCCCTGGAAAAAATCACCACTTCAAATCCGGTTGAAAACAATGTTTCGCTGGGGATCCCTGAGCATGTCGAATCAGGGCCTCTGCCAAATTCAAGACCGGATAGCTCCGGCAACACTCCTTACTATCTGGCAATGCGGGATCTCGACGGGCCGTCCTTAAATTATTACTTGGAAAGCAATTCTTTAACGGTTAATCAGACGGTAGAGATCGCGATTCAAATGCTTGGAGCGCTCAAATCAATCAATAGCAATGGTCTGATTCACCGGGACCTAAAACCGGGGAACATTCTTATTACTAATGAAATAAATATTGGTCTCAAAGCCTTCCTAATAGATCTTGGTCTGGCTATTGAAATTGGCAAAGAAGATAAAGACATCAAACAAGGCGTAGTTAAAGGAACACTTAATTATATGCCGCCAGAAGCTTTTGGACATTTATATTCTTCAGAAATGATCTCTTCTTTCGGACCAGCGTATGATATTTATTCCCTGGGAATAATCCTCTATGGTCTGCTCGCCTGGAGTACCAACCCAATGAGAGGCGGGAGCTTTCTCGCGGTGGCAAATAATCAGATCAATGAGCCTTTTCCAAATTTGCCCAAAGCCGCGATCACCGAAAGATTTGAAGGTCGAAACGCTATTTGGCTTAGTCCCGTCCTCAATGGTTTACATTCTCGGCTGGATAACATCATTCAAAGCATGACTGATAAGGACCCGGCTAAGCGCCCGAGTGAGTTAAACGAACTAATCGCTTCCCTGCGACAAGCCCAACGGTTAGCAAAAAGTATAGAAGAATATGAGGTTTACCAAATGCTGCCGGCCAGCGAAGTAGCGGAAGTAACCGGGGTTTCAGAAGAACAGCCCTACCCATTTTAAGCCAGTTAAAACGCTCCCCCTCATCATAAATCCACTGAAATTAAAGCTCTCCCCTGCCGATGTTATATAGAGAAAACAAATGATCAATATGACCTTAGATGCCCAACACCGAATAACATTCCAACCACGAACCTACCGGGCCGGGGTCCGTTGCTATACTGTTTCCTTAAACTCCGAAATCATGCTTCTAACCAGAATAAAAGCGCGGCCTTTGTCGACAATAAATGAAGTGGGACGAATAATTCATGATTGGCAGACCAATCAACCACAATATAATCCCCAACAGCTCAAGGTCCTCCTAGGGGTTGAAAAGGCGGCCCTCCCCCGTGACCTGCGCGAACTGCTGCAAAACTCCGATCATTATCAAGATTATTGCGGACTGATTGCTTTTTGCGACGATGTCTATCTAAAAAGAGTAACTAGCTTGGCCTTACCGGCCTTCAATGCTGACGAGAGCGAATTAACAATGGTCCCCTGCCCTGGCTTCCCGGTCACCAGACCGGTCGAGCCGAACCATGTCAAGTTGTCCGATACCGATAGCTTCGCCCAAAAAGAACTCGACAATATGTTTGGTCCGCTCGCCAAATTCACCGGACAAATGATGGTCTTATCTTTAGGCCAAGGTCCGAACCAGCTCATCCCGCTCCAAAAACTGAAAACTGCCGCTGATATATTTTTACGAAAACTCGCGGGAATATAGAAGTTCAGAGGTTAGCAACAACGCTGTCCCCGACTTCCTTCGTCCCCATCCCCATCTTGCCGGCCGCTTGCGAGGGCATCTTGGCCACGGTCTTGATGATCGCCGCTTCGATGTCGGCGGCCGCCTTTTCTTCCCCCAGGTTGCTTAAGAGGAGCTGCATGGCGCCGATCGCCGCCAAAGGATTGATGACGTTCTTGCCGGTGTATTTCGGGGCCGAGCCGCCGATCGGCTCGAACATCGAGACCCCCTGCGGGTTAATGTTGCCGCCGGCCGCGATCCCCATCCCCCCCTGGATCATCGCCCCCAGGTCGGTAATGATGTCGCCGAACAGGTTGTCGGTCACGATAACGTCGAACCATTCCGGGTTCTTCACGAACCACATGCAAGTCGCGTCGACGTGGGCGTATTCCCGTTTAATATCGGGATAGTCCTTTTCCCCGATCTCATGGAAGGCCCGCTCCCAGAGATCAAAAGCGTAGGTCAAAACATTGGTCTTGCCGACCAGGGTCAGCTGTTTCCGTTTGTTTCGCTTCCTGGCGATTTCGAAGGCGTAGCGGAGACAGCGTTCCACTCCCTTGCGGGTATTCACTGAAACCTGGGTCGCCACTTCGTCCGGGGTCCCCTTTTTCAGGAAGCCGCCGGTACCGACGTAAAGGCCTTCGCTGTTTTCCCGAACGACGACAAAGTCGATCTCGTCCGGTCCTTTATCTTTGACCGGCGTCCAGACATTGGGATAAAGCTTGACCGGGCGAAGATTGATGTATTGATCGAGGGCAAAGCGCAGTTTGAGCAAGACGCCGTGTTCCAGGATCCCCGGCTTGACATCCGGACTGCCGACCGCCCCTAAATAAATAGCGTTGTATTTCTTGAGTTCGGCGACATCTTCATCGGTCACCAGTTGGCCGGTCTTGAGATAGCGTTCCCCGGAAAAGTCGAAATCCTTGAGTTCGTATTTGAAATTGTACTTTTTCGCGACCGCTTTTAAGACCTTTAAGCCTTCAGCGACAACCTCCGGGCCTGTTCCGTCTCCGCCAATTACCGCAATTTTATATGTCATTTTATTTTCTCCCTTCAATTCACGTCGTATAAATAATAGCAAAAAAAATGAAATTTATCAACGAAGCCGGCGATAATTACTTGATATGAGCATCTTCCCAAAACGAATAAGCGCGCCGCCGCCTCTTCTTAAGCCAAGAAACATCGTTAAGGCGGAAGTTAAAGCCTCCTGGGGCAGGCTGGCCAGGCAATTGCCGCCAGTGGCCAGCGACGCCGTGGCTAAATATTTACGGACTTATCCCGCTCAAGAAGACTTAGCTTGCGAAATACTGGCAGATTCAAATAATCGTCGTTTATTTGCCGATGGTTGTTATCATTGCGCCAACGGCGATCTTGACCAATTGCTGGACGCGATTGACGGTGAGCGGTTAAAAGACAGTCAGCGGCAAGGAACTATGCCGAAGGCCGCGGCTCGGAATCCGTTTGAGACGATGATCGCGCTTGGGCGCTATGTTGAACGGCTCCGATCGGCCATCGAAAGGGGCGAAACGACAACCCTCTTGGCCGTCTTTCAAAATTATCAGGACCGTAAAATCGCCGCCGCGCTCCCTTTACCGAACGGCATCAATAAAAACCGTCAAGCGCACATTCTGGAGCGAATTTTTACCGGCATCGGCCCGCAAGCAGTTTTCTCTCTGTTGGCAACCATCAATTGCTTGCGGAAAACGTCCCAAAAACCCGGCAACGCGGAAAAACTGGCCGTCCGATACATCGGGGCGATCGCCCGATCAAGACACGCCCAGGCGGTCTTCAATATCCTGCAGCAGTCCTTAGCCGGAAAAACCGCCAACCATCAGGTTCTTCCCCGTAATCTAGGCGGCGCGGTCGAGCTCGAACTGGTCCAGGAATTAGCCAAGCCCCTCTTTTTTCCTATGCTTTATTATCTTAATCAAACGGAAGACCAAGCGCCCATTCGGGCGGTCCTGGAACCGATCATTCAAAAAACAATCCATGCCATGCTGCGCCAACCGGAAACGATTGTTATGTTAACGGTTTTTCTTGAAGCCAACCCGGAAACGATCGACAGCTTCAGCCGGGAATTGGTCGAGGCGACCAGCCGGGAGATTAGAGCGAGCGTCTTGTCGGGAATAGGACAAATGCAGGATAATTTAGAGTACCTGAACGGCCCCGGCAGGGAGATCGACAATAAGGAAACGCTGGCGCTGGCAGTCAGGCTCTCCGCCTGGCGCAAACAATTGAACAAGCTCCGCACCGAAGACGATGTCGCCCAGGCAACAACGCGCCTCGGCCAAATGCTGGAACTGACTCCGTCCGCCAGAATATCCTCGGCGGTAACAAACGAACTGTTGATCGGTTATCAACTGGTAATGACCAGCGCTTTGCCGGAAAAAGGGGCCCGGGTCGCTCAAGCGGCCCTCGAATATCAATCGGAAACACTGGTTTGCGGTTTTCTTATGAAAGAGGTTGACGGAAACCTGGCTAACGCCAATCGCTTAAGATTATTTTTAAAAGAGAAAGAACTCTGGTCTCGCTTAATCCGAACCATGAGCCAAAGAAAAGAAGAAGCCTTGTCTCTTTTTATCAATAACCTGGTTTTTGAGGCGAAAAAGCGGGCCGGACACATCCAGTTCTCCGGCTTGAGAACACAACTTATCGCGGTCCAAGACCCATTCCAACCGGAAATTCTCGAAGAAGCTTTAAATAGCACGCTCCATCTTCTTGGCTAACGCCTCGCTCGACCTGATCGCCGCGAACCTTTGTCCCCCAACCTTCCTTATTTCCGCGACATTAGTCTCATCGATCCCGCCAATTGCCACAACCGGGACCTTGACCGTCACCAGGACTTTTTTTAATAACTTTAAGCCGACCGGCTGGCCCAGCGGCTTGCTCGGCGTTTTAAAGATCGGCCCGCAACTGATGTAATCTGCCCCCGCTTTGGCCGCTTTGACCGCCTGTTCCAGGCTATGGGTCGAGAGCCCGATGATCTTATCGGCGCCGATCTTCTCCCGAACCTTCTTCACCGTTAACTTGGCGAGATCTTCCTGGCCCAGATGGACCCCATCCGCTCCAACTTGCGCCACTAAATCCCAGTAATCGTTCAGAATAAAGGTCGCGCCGGCCCGTTTGGCCAGGACGGCGAGCTTCTTCGCCAGCTGGAGATAAGCTTCTTTGCTGATCTTTTTATCCCGGAGCTGGATCATTTTCGCGCCGGAGGACAAAGTTCGCTCTGCCATTTTCAAATGATCGAGAGCCGGGTCGGTCACGACGTAAAGCTCAAAATCGAGCTTGATCGCTTTCTCTAATTTAGGAATAATTTCTTTTTCCAGGTCGTAAAGCTGAAAGCGGGCTTCTTTAAATACCCGGCCGTAGTCCGCTTTGATCAGCTTGGAAAATTCTTCCAGGCAACGGACCGCTTCCTCCGCCCGTTTGATGTTGGCCATAAAGACCGACTTCAGGTCGGCTCGCTCGCCTTCGCTCTTAGGATATAACCGCCGGCCAACGTCACCGGCCGATTCGCGGTAAAGATAAAAGTCGTTGCCGATCGGCCGGATCCCTTGTTGCAGAAGATGGCGCAACCCTTTGACCTTGGCGGTCAGCGCTTCATCGCTCAAGATAAACCTGACGATCTCGTCCACCACCCGCAACCCTTCCATGGAGCGGTTAATGTTCGCGTCTATAATTCTTAAGACCTTAGCGTTGCTGCTCATTACAACTCCATTCTCACCCACTGGGTCGGATCGACCCGCAGATTGTTGACCGACATCCCCCAATGGAGATGAGCCCCGGAGGAGATCCCGGTATTGCCGGACAAGGCAAGTTGATCCCCCCGATTGACGACTTGTCCAACTTCAACCAGAAATTTGGATAGGTGGAAGTAGAGGGTCTGGACCCCCTGGCCGTGATCGACGACAATCGTATTGCCAAAAGCCCGCAAGCGGCCGGTATATACAACTTTGCCGTCATTCGGAGCGGCGACGACGGTTCCCTGCGGAACTGCCAGGTCATAGCCCCGGTGACGGCCGGAAGGCTTCCCGTTAACTTTCTGGACCACCCCAAAGACCATGGAAGTCGGGGCTTCGACCGGCCAGGAAAATTTGCCGCTCCAGCGCTGGACCGGGTCTTTGACCAGGACTTTTTCAACTTCCGCCCATTCGTTGTTGATTATCTCCCGGCTGCGGAGCTTGTTCTTCGCCGGCTTCAACCAAAAAGAAACCACGGGAAATTTTCCTTTGACGATCTTCACTCTCTTTTTGATCGCCTGCGGGGGAGTTTCAATTTGCTCCAACGTCAGGACCAGCGGATAAACCCCCGGCTTTTGTTCCAGGGGGATCCCAACCAGGGCCCGATAGCCGTCAACCGCCGTGAAAAAGCGGACCTTTTCGCCCAAAAATGTTCCCCGGATATTTTCAATCCCATCAGTTGAACTAACCTTAATTTCCAGGGTCTTCCCCTGTTCGATCGCTCCGGTCGAGAGGGTCGCCTTTCCAAGCGCTAACAATGGAAAGGCAAAACAAATGGTTAACGCCGCCAACAGAATAATTCTTTTCATAACTGACATTTTAGCACATCTCCACCGGCTATTAAAAAACAGCCAAACTGAAATTCCCCGCTATTTTCTTCGATAATATCATGAAGGACAAACACATGAACAATCGAATTCCACCACCATCATCAGGCCGCCGGTCCGGTTTTTGGGTTCACGCCCCGCTCACGCCTTATAATTCATTCGTCACCCGCAAGCCCTTAGCCGGCCGCTATCTGATCCTTGAGGAAAGGAACCGGAGCGATATGTCCCAGGTTTATCGGGCGATCGATCTTAAAAAGCTGACCTCGACCGACCGTTCGCGGTTCAGCGAGATCGGCGTTGAGCTCGGCGCTCTTCAGCCGGGGGATCTCCAACGTATTTTGTCCCAAACGCCAAGCATCGTCAAACGCTGCGGCGTGATCGTAAAGTTCGCCGAAGGCGACGCCCTGCCGTACATGCAGACCGAAGCCAAATTTCTCCATCTAACCGCCAGCGAAGAACGGATCCCCCGCCTGATCGAGCACCGCCTGATCGAAAGCGGCCGGGACAACCCGCTGGTCACCCGCAAAGAATGCTTGATCGCCCAGGATTTAGGCGACCTGACCCTGGCCGCGGTCCTCCAAGGCCAAATGGAAAGAAAGATCCCTTTTTATAAAATGGTGGAGATCGCGATGGAGACCTTTTACGCGCTGAGCGTAGTCCACCGCCACGGCTATGTCCATCGGGATGTTAAACCATCGAACATCATGCTGATTATGGGGGAGAACCAGAAGATCAACGTCCGGCTGCTTGATTTCGGCGGGATCATAAAAATCGGCGAGCCGATCCTGGCGGATGTCAGCACGCCAAGCTACGCTTCGCCGGAACAGTTCCAGACCCACCTCGATCAAGACCGTCACTACACCAGCTTAACGGCCGCCTCGGATTATTACAGCCTGGCCCAGGTTATCGCCGAAGGGATCACCGGCAAACCGCCGATGCGCGTTACCGTCTGGAACGATAAACAGTATAAAAACGTGGTCTACAATAAAAAGACCTGGGAAAATCAGCTCACCAAACCGATGCCCAAACTTTCGATCGAAGAGATTGAAAGCGCTTACCATACGGACAGACTGCCGGAGATCGCGAAAGAGATCAAAACGATCCAACGCCAGCTCAACGCCCTGCTCCAGGGGTTGGCACAAAAAGATCCGAACAAGAGGCCTAATTTTCACGATATTATCAGAAAAATAGAAGCAATCCTGGATATCCACCGGAGTATTGCCGACTATCTTGGGAGCTTAGGTAGCGGGGACGATCAAGGGCTGGGGCAACCCTTCCTGCCGACTGAAAATGAAGACCCGACTATTGTCACCCCGCGCCCACAGGCCGTGATTGACGAAAGGACCGTCGTCTCAATCCCGCAGCGTCGGAATTTAAGCTGAAATTCCGTCTCATTTGTAAGGATATCTATTTGGCCGGGAACCCGGATAAGAAGAGCCCGCCGCAAAGGATTGATAATGCCCTACAATTATAACTTGGCGACGACGTATCGAGCAAGCCTCCGCGGCTATCACGTCGGCGTAAAAACCAACACTTTTCTCTCTCATCTTGAAAGCACCGGCCGGGTCAGCTTGGCTGAAGTCAAGAAAACTATCTCCAATTGGCAAACGGTCTCGGCAAATAGCGGCTGTTTACTGTTTACTTCACAACGCCACCTCGGCAAAGAGTTCGCTGGGTTAAATAAAAATGACGCGTTCAGAACCTTTTGCCAATATATCTGTTTCGCGTCGCCAATTTACGCCCTGACCTCAAGCCAGGTCCCGTTCTCCCCGCCATTGCTCCAGATTTCAGATGATCCCGGCTTTAAACAGATTACCGGCTTTGCCATTCCTCGGCCGGTCGAATTTGTCGCGGAAACGGTCACCTATAGTCTGGGCCAAAGAGAGACCGCTGATTTTTTAGGTGAGAAGCTGCTTCCTTTCGCCGGGAAGATCGTCGTTGTCGACCCGCTCAGTCTGCAAAAAAAACAATTATTGAACACCATCCTTGTCCTTAGCCGCCTTCTAGCCACGGCTTAGCCGAAGAACCCCAATAAAAAAGGCGTCCTGAAAATATCAGGACGCCTTATCTTAATTTAATAAGCTTTTTGAAAACCAGGCAACCCCCGACTTTTACATCGGGGCTAGGAGACGACGCGAGACCGACCTAAGAGTATTCCCGAAATTAATCAGGATGTAAACTCCTTAGAAAGGAGGTGATCCAGCCACACCTTCCGGTACGGCTACCTTGTTACGACTTCACCCCAGTCACCAGCACCACCTTAGCTCCCCGAAGGGCACTTCAGGCGTTTCTGACTTCCATGGTGTGACGGGCGGTGTGTACAAGGCCCGAGAACGTATTCACCGCAGCACGCTGATCTGCAGTTACTAGCGATTCCAGCTTCATGAAGGCGAATTGCAGCCTTCAATCCGAACTGAGCAACACTTTCTGAGATTTGCTCTTCCTTGCGGATTTGCATCCCTTTGTATGTTGCATTGTAGCACGTGTGTAGCCCTGGGCATAAGGGCCATGATGACTTGACCTCATCCCCACCTTCCTCCTCGTCATCCGAGGCAGTTTCGCCAGAGTGACCAACTTAATGCTGTCAACTGGCAATAGGGGTTGCGTTCGTTGTTGGACTTAACCAAACATCTCACGACACGAACTGACGACAGCCATGCAGCACCTGTAAAGGCTTCCCGATTGCTCGGGATCGTTCCCCTTTCGGTTCACTACTACCAATATGTCAAGCCCAGGTAAGGTTTTTCGCGTAGCATCGAATTAAACCACATGCTCCACCGCTTGTGCGGGCCCCCGTCAATTCTTTTGAGTTTTAACCTTGCGGTCGTAATCCCCAGGCGGTTCATTTAACGCGTTAGCTACGGCACTAAAGGGGTCGATACCTTTAACACCTAATGAACATCGTTTAGGGCTAGGACTACCGGGGTATCTAATCCCGTTTGCTCCCCTAGCTTTCGCGCCTCAGCGTCAGAAATGGTCCAGAAAGCCGCCTTCGCCACTGGTGTTCCTTCCAATATCTACGCATTTCACCGCTACACTGGAAGTTCCGCTTTCCTCTACCATTCTCTAGTAATGCAGTATCAGATGCGGACACAGGTTGAGCCTGTGGATTTAACATCTGACTTACAAAACCGCCTACGCGCCCTTTACGCCCAATGATTCCGGACAACGCTTGGCCCCTACGTATTACCGCGGCTGCTGGCACGTAGTTAGCCGGGCCTTCCTCTGTGGGTACCGTCAATATCGTCCCCACTGACAGTGCT
>Ga0172379_10008060_pt1 | contig 13414 bp, 13 predicted proteins | sample GrowelOW334metaG_FD_119756 | JGI IMG/M metagenome (GOLD analysis project Ga0172379, IMG submission 119756) | Groundwater microbial communities from an aquifer near a municipal landfill in Southern Ontario, Canada - Groundwater well OW334 metaG | ecosystem: Environmental > Aquatic > Deep... | reverse complement strand
CCCCGCTCCTTTGAAGTGAATGACCGGTGGAGCGATCAGTTTTTCCGTTTTTGTGCTCCCGCATACGGGACAATGTGGCTTCTGCCTGCTCCCGAACGGACGTGCGAATTCGAACTCCTTGGAACAATCCTTACAGATGAAATCGAAGGTGGGCATCAGCGCAGCATGGTACTCCGATTCCTATGTTTTCGAGAGGTTCTGGAAGATTTTCCATCCCACCAATACGACCACTGCCGCGATGCCAAATGTCACGAGGCCATGCACGTTGATGCCGTGACCAACGATTGCCGGTGCTTCTTCCAGCGAGGTCATGGAGGAGTGGGTCAGGCGGCGGTGGCGAGTACGGACGACGTTTGGCGTCTCGTGTGGCCCACGAGCCCCGAGCCCACATCGAGCCGCGGATCGACGACCACAATATCCAGAGCATCCAATCCGCCCTTGAGGACATTCCCCGCTGCGCGCAACGGGTGCAATGTGAGGAGGTTCCCGACAGCGCTCAACGTGTTCCCCGCGAGCGATTTGATATCGCGTGCCGTGTATTTTAAGAAGCCATCGCCCAAAGGTTCTGCCGGACGGTCACTGAATTCCCCTGCAAGCGCGTTGCCCACCTTGGTAACGGCGACAGCGGGAGCCATGACAACTGATCCCGCCATGGCGAGGGGGTTATCCGTGCGAATGTGGTAGTCATTCAGATCTTTTCCGAATTGCTTCAGATCCCCGCGTCGGACGAGGCGATGTTCTGCACTGCCGTGAAGGGGGCGGAAACGCGTCATGGGAATTCCCATTCTATCACAGAAGTCGATATTCCGGGGAAAAACTTGCAAAGGCCGTTTTGTTGCTGTAAAAACTCTCCGCTTTGCATACGGGATTCGTCCCGCTGTGCCAAAGAATTCGTTCTTTCCACCATCAAATGGCCGTTCCCTCTACCGGGACGGTCATTTTTTTGAAGCGCGAAAGGAAACCTTGTCGGTTTCCTCTCGCGAGCTCTCTTTCCCTTCAAGGTGCGGCTCCAGACAGGCGGAGCCTGTCTTCGCCGCGGTTTTTTACGACTTTCTTCGCTTACGGAGACCCTCCCCCCCTTGGGGGAGGGCAGGGTAGGGGAAATAAACGGAGCCCGACTTCGGCACACGGTTTTTTCATTCTTCGCGCGGAGCCCTCTCCCATGCGATGGGAGAGGGGGTGGCGAATGACAAAAGATATTTTGACAGTGCCCGGATTCTTTGAAAGGATAGCCACGTTCCAGATCTTTGACACCGCCGGAGAGAAGTGAGTACATCTATTATTAGGTACTTCGTTCTACGAGAGTCCTACCCGCGTGAGGGGAACTCCTCATTCGAGTTGGGCTTTCACGAATAAAGTATCCTTTCACACCCATTGTCCCACCGGAGGTTGGATGATGAGAATCCTGTTGCCTTGGGCCAGTAAAACCCAAGGTGAGGTGCCGGATTGGCCGCACAATCTGTCGCTTCATCGTGTTCTGCGTTTCGTAGGACACACCTTTCTTTGTTTCTCACTGCGGAAAGTGATCGACAGGAGAGGTGAGTTTCCATGAAGGAGATCTGATCATGAGGAAGTTTGCTTTGGCGGCTTTCGCCGCCATGTTGGTGTTGCTGGCGCTGTTCGCCAACGTGAACGCGACCTACGCCACGATGACTGCGAGTGAAGAAGCGATCCTGACGGCCGCCACCGACGCTGTCCAGACGACGGCAATTACGGCAGCCACGACCGCGAAGCAGACGGCCCAGACGGCCAACAAGACGACGGACGCCCAAGGCATCGATTCCGGGCAGTCCAACCTCCTCAACACGACGGCCAGCGAGAGCAAGCAGTTTCCGCTGTCAGCCGCGAACAAGGAGCAGGTGATCCGGATCATCGCGCAACTGCACGGCTAGTGCAGGGCGCTTTCCGGAGAGGGGACAGCTAGTCCGTTCTCTCTACATTTGTATGTAAGATGCTCACTTCTCCCCCAGCTGTGAGCATCTGGAACATTGGGCCCTGACGACTTGTCGTTGGGGTCCTGTTCTATATGCATGAGAGACAAACCTACGGTTTTTCTCTCATGAGCTCTCTTTTCCCTGAAAGGAGTGCCTCCAGGCAAGCGGAGCTTGCCTTCGGCACGGCATTTTTCATTTCTTCGCGCGGAGCGCTCCCCCTTTGGGGGAGGGTAGGAGAGGGGAAATGAGGTCGATCCTGTCTTCCGGACAGTGGTTCTGCTCCTCTGAGGGTGTAGAGAGTTTTTCGGAAAGACAAAAAAATGGAGTACGCCTGGCAAGGTGCGAGGCGTACTCCGACGATCAAGTCCCGAAGGACTCCGGCAAGTTATTGCGCTTCGGTTTCCCCGAAGCAAAGAACTAGTCCGGTGGTGTCACCGTGCACCTCCTTTCACGGGGGTAAAACGAGGACATCGCAATGGGATGCTGATCGAGCGCATACAATAAATGGAATATTGTACCGGTCAAGTTAGGTCGCAGCCTTTTTTCTGTGGTACGCTTTTAGCCAGTGTTACCGAAAGCCTATGACCCACAGGGCACGGAGGATCGCATCTACAAGATGTGGGAGGAGAGCGGGGCCTTCAAGGCCGATGCCACGAGCAAGAAAGAGCCCTTTGTGATCAGCATGCCTCCCCCCAATGCCACGGGGCAATTGCACCTCGGTCACGCCGTCATGCTGGCGCTGGAGGACATCTTCGTCCGATTCGCGCGCATGCAGGGGAAGGAGGCGCTGTGGCTGCCCGGCACCGACCATGCCGCCATCGCCACGGAGAGCGTGGTCATCAAGAAGATTCAGAAGGAGGAGAAAATCAAAGATCCCCGTGCGCACTTCGGCCGCGAGAAGCTCGTGGCAAAAATCGCGGAGTTTGTGGAGCAGAGCCGCGGCACCATCCGCTCGCAGGTGCGGAAAATGGGCAGCAGCTGCGACTGGTCACGGGAGCGCTACACGCTGGATGCCTCCCTCAACCGTTGCGTGAACGAGGTTTTCAAGAAGATGTTCGGGGACGGCCTCATCTACCGCGGACATCGCATCATCAATTGGGACCCCAAGATGCAGACGACCGTCTCGGATGATGAGATCGAGTACGTTGAGGAAAAAGTTCCTTACTACACCTTCCAGTACGGGCCGTTCCAGATCTCTACGGCGCGTCCGGAAACCAAGTTCGGCGACAAATATGTGGTGATGCATCCGGATGACAAGCGTTATGCGCAATACAAGGACGGCCAGACCTTCGAGTGCGAGTGGATCAACGGAAAAATCACGGCGACCGTCATCAAGGACGATAAGGCGATCGATCCCACGTTCGGCACGGGCTGCATGACCATCACGCCGTGGCATGACATGACGGACTTCGATCTCTCCGAGCGGCGCCATCTGAAGAGCGAGCAGATCATCGGTTTCGACGGACGATTGCTCGATGTTACGGGTGAATTCGCCGGCATGCCGATCGAAGAGGCGCGGCCCAAAGTGGTGGAGAAGCTCAGGGAGAAGGGTCTCCTGGTGAAGACGGATGAAAATTACGTGCACCGCGTGGCGGTGAGCTATCGCGGAAAGGGCATCGTGGAGCCGCAAATCAAGGAGCAGTGGTTCATCGACGTGAATAAGCCTGTCGTTCCCTGGAAGAAGAAAAAATTGAGCCTCAAGCAGGTGATGCAGGACGTCATCCGGTCGAAAGATATCCGGATCATTCCGGACCGGTTCGAGAAAACGTACTTCTACTGGATCGATAACCTGCGCGACTGGTGCATCAGCCGGCAGATCTGGTGGGGACACCGGATTCCTGTTTACTATTGTTCGAAGTGTGCGGCAGAAAGCAATAAAGCGGATAGTACTCAGTACTCAGTACTCAGTACTCAGTCTTCGCAAGGGATTTATGTTTCTTTGAAACATTTGTCACAGTGTTCTGTCTGCGGCGGTTCCGTGGAGCAGGATCCCGATACCCTTGATACGTGGTTCAGTTCGGGCTTATGGACATGGTCCACGCTGATCGACCCCTCGCTCTCGGCGGACACATCCCTTTCGCTTCAGGATCTGCTCAAGAAGAGCCCCGATTTCCGGAAGTTCCACCCGACGACGGTCATGGAGACGGGGTACGACATCCTGTTCTTCTGGGTGGCGCGCATGATCCTGATGACCACGTACGCCACGGGGCAGATTCCGTTCACGCACGTGTACCTCCACGGGCTCGTGCGCACGCGTGACGGAAAGAAGATGAGCAAGTCCGATCCTTCCACGTGCATCGATCCGCTCGAGATCATTCCCAAGTACGGCGCGGATGCGCTCAGGCTCAGCATGATCGTCGGCCAGAGTCCGGGGAACGACTTTCGGCTCTACGAAGAGAAGATCGCCGGGTACCGGAACTTCATCAACAAGCTGTGGAACGCGTCGAGGTTCGTGCTCATGCAATGTGAGAAGGCGGGAGTCGACCCGAAAAAAATGGAAAATGGAAAATGGAAAATGGAAAATGTATCGGTTGCGGATCGGGCGCTGCTCTCTTCGCTTCAGCAGTTGGTTGACGACGTGACGAAAGGGCTTACCGAGTATCATCTGAGCGAGACGGGGGAACGTCTCTACAGCTTTGTGTGGGATTATTTCTGCGATTGGTATCTGGAGCTCTCCAAAGGGGAGGCCAACCCGACGGTTCTGGTGCATGCCCTTCGCACGATCGTCCACCTTCTGCACCCCTACTGCCCCTTCGTCACGGAGGAATTGTGGAGCTCCATCGGTCCTCCGGGCAGCACCTCGCTCATCCGGGAGCCCTGGCCGGTTGCAGAGAAGGATCTGATTGATCGTGAAGCGGAAAGTTGTTTGCAGCTGGTCATTAATGCTGTGACAGCAATTCGCGATTTACGTCAGACTCAGGGCATTAATCCTCAAATGAAGGTACCTGTCATCATTGATACGGATTACGCAGAGGTTGCGGAGACATTAACGTCGCAGAAAGACCACATCATCCATCTCGCGCACCTCTCCTCTTTCGAAGCGAATGTCGGTATTCCTTCCGGCCCCATTTTCCGTCATGGGCAGGCTGCTATGAGAGTTTTGAATGAATTTGAGGTTCACCTTCTTCTGGAGGGGATTCTTGATGTCGAAAAGGAGCGTTCGGGAATGTTGAAGGAAGAGGAGCAGCTGCAGAAGTTCCTTGCGGGTGTCCGAGCCAAGCTCGGGAATGAACAGTTCATCGCCCGTGCCAAACCGGAGGTCGTGGAAACGGAGAGGCAGAAGCTCGCGGATGGAGAGGCGAAGTTGAAGAAGATTAAGGAGCGGTTGAAGGCGCTGGCATGAAGCTCTACTGTGGACGCGATGTCACAACCATTCTTCAATGAAGCCCGTTCCTGCAGCGTGCGGAGCAATTGTGCCAAGCGGAAACTGGGCGCAGTTCTTGTGAAAGACGGAGTGATCATCGCGCGCGGGTGGAATTCCTGTTGCTGCGGCGGACTCTCCCGTTCGGAGGAAATCCCCCGTGCAAAGTGCCAACGTCTCACGGCGGAATCGGGTCAGGGCTATGAGCTTTCTCGGCCTGTACATGCGGAAATCGCAACATTCCTCTCCATTCGTCCCGGGAGGGATGCAGCGGACACCGAGCGTTGTCTGGCGACCGTGGAACCGACGATGGAATTGGCGGAAGAGCTCTTCACGCCGGTAGAACGGTCTGTTCTCCGGGGGGCGACTCTCTATCTTTCCGGTCACACTTACGCATGCACTTCCTGTAAGAAGTGGGCGGAGCTCCTTGGCGTTGCAGAAATTATTTTCGAGTGAGTGACTTTATTGCACTTCTCCGATCCGCCCGTATGCGTTGGGGAGACGGGGGCGTTTGGAGGAAGATGGTTGGAGGCCGGTTGCACGGACGACACTCTCGCGCCCGAAGCGGTCACGCACTTCATCGAGGGTGCGCTGCGTCTGTTCGGCACGGTCGACTCTCTGCGGTTGCTCGAAGAGGGAGTACTGCGCGCTTCCGGCAGGCTTCAGTTCCGTGAGTGCGAGGCCCGCCTGGGTACAGCCGCTCACGGACCCCCAGACCCGTCCGAAGCAAATCCGGAGATAGGGGAGAAGCCGCTCCTCGGTATCGAGCGGATGCGGGAGACGGAGATGATCACTTGCGAAGCGGAATGTCCCGTCCCGGAGCCATACGACGATTCCCCGACAGGCGAGGCCGGAGTGCCGCATGCGCAGCACGCAGACACTCAGGTGCCGCACCATGGTGCCGAAGACGTGCTGCCGGTCGTTCGTCGAGCGGAAGCTCCTCCCGCGCGAGACGGACTTGGGCGGACGCGTTTCCGACACGACGGAAGAGCGCGGATGTCCCTTGAGCTCCTCCTGGAGGTCGATGCCGGGCCTCCCGAAGAGGTGAACGACTGTCTTTGGCTCTGCGCAGGCAAAATCCCATGCTGTTTGCCACTGAAAAATCTTCGCATGAACCTGCCGCGCACGTCCGATGCCGGGAATGGCGGCCACGGGGCGGTTTTTCAGGAAGACTTCGAGGGCAATATCCATTTTCCGTAGCTGGGGTTCATGAACCCCAGCCGCAAGAGATTGAACGATGGTGATACCTGATGGTTTGCGATATTCGCTCGCCATCTTCGCCAGAAGTTTCGTGGGTCCGATTCCGACGGACATGCCGATCCCCACGGAGGATGAGATGCGCTGCTGGAGGTGCCGCGCCCATTCATCGAGCCGGGCCGGGAGACCTCCCACCAGCGTCGTGAGATCGATGAACCACTCATCCACGGACATCTGCTCCACCTGCGGCGTGAGCGAGCGGAGAATCATTTCAATTTGTTCGGAGGCGGTGCAGGCTTCCGTGAAATCCGAGAGCAATGCGATGGCTCCCGGGCAGAGAGCCTCCGCTTCTTTTCTCCGCATGCCGGTCTTCACCCCCTTCGCTTTCGCCGCGTAGCTTGCGGCGATCACGACGCCACCGCCGGCGCCGAGGGCGAGGAGCGGCTTTCCTTTGAGCCGGGGGTCTTTCCGCTCCAGGACGGAGGCGAAGAAGGAGTCAGCATCAATATGACAGTACATAGTACAGAGTACAAAGTACGCAGTATAAGAACGTTTTAGGGATAGGAATGCGTCAAAGCCGAGCGGATTAAGCCGGTGAGAACGCGTTCCGTTTGTACTGTCTGCTCGTTGAGAGCATCAAAAATTTGTTGTGAGAGGTATCCGACATCATGAGCAATCAAAAGTTGGTTTTGTATTTCCGTCAGCGAGCCCATGGCCACGGCGTAGAATTGTTGTTTTTCTTTACGCGAGCGTTTGCGGAAACCCTCGGCAATATTGGAAGTTACTGAAACGGCGGCGCGCCTGAGTTGACTTACAAGACCGAAGATTTCCGTTCGCGGGAACAACGCGGTCTTTTTATAGATCGCAAGGACAAGCGAGTGTCCTTCTTTCCATGCGACTAAATCGCGGAATGATTGTATTGCCGACTTCTTCAGTGTCATGTGTTCCATACTGCATACTGTGTACTTCGTACTTAGTACTTTCTCATCACTCCCCGCACCACCCCCGCCACTTGCAACTCCTCCAGCGCGTACATGTCCGGATACGCGGGGTTCTCCGCCTGCAGGTAGAACTTCCCCTTATCCTTCTTGAGGCGCTTCAGGGTGAATTCCCCGTCGAGGATCCCGACGACGATACCTCCGACTTTGGGTTCTTTGCCGCGCTCCACGATGACGATGTCGCGTTCCTGAATGCCGGCATCGATCATGCTGTCCCCCTTCACGCGGAGGAGGAACGTATTCGCCCGGTCTTTCACGAGGAAGTTCTCCAGATCCACGAGCTCTTCCGCCTGCTCCTCCGCCGCCGTGGCGAAGCCCGCGGCGATGGGGCCGAAGAGCGGGAGGACCATCGGCTGCGGTTGCTCACGGGTGTCCGGCACTTCGATGATCTTGATGCGTCCCTTGGGGTCCTTCTCGATCTGCTTCTCCCGCACGAGCGCATTCACCACCTTCGCGATGGCGTTCTTGCTCCGCACGCCGAAGGCGAGTGCCAGATCGGCGAGCGACGGCGAATACCCGCGCTTCACCTGAAATTCACCGATGTAATTGAGAACGGTGCGCTGGTGGGGGGTGAGCGTCATGGCTGGGTGGGGAACAATCGTCCACCATCATAGGTGTACGATCGTTCTCAGTCAAGGGCGTGGACTATTCATCGTTCGATGTGTGCAGTTGCCTCAATACCTGATCGATATGAGCACACAGGTGGTATTCAATATGCTGTTCAAGTGTCGTGCCGTTCTCCTCAGGAGACCGCGGATCAAAGCTGGCAATCGCATTCGGAAGTTCACTGAGGCAGAGATGCGTCAGCGAAATGTCGTGTTCCAGGAGCGTCTGCTCCGTCGAGGATGATCTGCGTATGCTGTGGATCGTCGGAAGCGCCAGACGTTTTCGGTAACGGGCGATCTCGAAGGCCAGGTGGTCGTATCGATTGGGGCGATCGATATCCTCGGCACGGCTGGCGAACGCAGGAATATCGAACAATGTCCGGAAGCGTTCCCGCAGCCAGGATACAAGTGCCATGCGCCGCGCGTATTCCCGTCGTTCTGCGACTGTTTCCTCCCAGATCATTCGCTGTTCCTCATGTATGCCTCTCTCTGCGGCAGGATGATTCTGTGACCGTTGATAGCCGGCGCATCTGACCCGTTGCCGATTGGACATGGGGAAAGACTACGCAAAATTATGCGCGACGCAACAATATTTCCCTCTATCAAGGACAATGGATATCCGCTTCCTGCTACCATTTCCGCATGATTCGTGAGCTCCATGAGGCGGATCGGCAAGCCCTTCTCAATTATGCCTATCAGAACGAACGGGAGAATCTCTTTCCCATCGGGAGCCTGAACCACTCCGATGCGTTCGCGGTGAACCGCTACTTCGGTTGGTTCGTGGGGGAGGAGCTCCGTGGCATTGCCGCCGTGTTCGGTCGATGGGGTTCGTTCGTCATCCATGCGCGGGAGCAGGATGTTCTGCAGGCGTTCGTGGATCATATTGTGGAGGAAAAGATTCCTTTCACGGACATCGTGGCCTTTCGGAAGTTTTCTGGTCCCATGGTGGAGTATCTGAAGAGTGCGTACGGTCGCGAACCGAAGAAAGTTTCCGAAGAAACGGTGTATGTGCTCGAGAGAGGTGCCTTCCGTCCCGCGGAGAGCCGGGCGGTTCCCGCGACGGAGGAGGATCGGGATTCCTGCGCACGGTTCGACAAAGATCATCCCGAGACTCCCGTGACCGAAAAGGAACGGGCACGGGTCATTCCGGAAGACGTCTTCGTCATTCACCGTGATGGCATGCTCGTTGCGAAGGCGAATGTCCAAGGATTCTCGAAGCATTTCGCTCAGATCGGCGGCGTCATGACGCATCCGAGCTACCGCCGGCAGGGATGTGCGCGGCAGTGCGTCAGCGCGCTGTGCCGGTACTGTTTTTCGAAGGGTGTCGGGCACGTCCTCCTCTTCACCGCGAACACGAATATTCCGGCGCAGAATCTCTACACATCTCTCGGATTCAAACCTGTCGATGAGTTTCTGATTGCGGAGTATGCGTAATCACCGTCTTCCTGCCCGCGCCCAGGAACGGGCGCTTCTGGGTTTCAAAAAGAAGCAGCAGCAGCCCTTCGCGGCTGCGGTTTAGTGTGGAATACGTTTCCACACCGGTTGCATGAGGAGGAACAGGAGCAGGAGCAGTACTCCTCCGATGGCGGCCACGAGGAGGAAGGCGGGGGAAAGGCTTCCGCTCCGGTCTGCGATTTTTCCGAGGAAGGGGATTGAAGCGGCGAAGAGAATGCGTCCGCTCAGGGAGCGGATGGAGAGAACGGTCGCCCGCACGTCGGAGCCCGTCATGCAGTTCACCATGTCGCTCGTGAGCGGGGAGAGGAATCCCCAGGCGATGCGTCCGAGGAAGAAGAAGGTCATGCCCCAGAGCGCGGAAACCTTCCCCAGAGCGAAGTAGCAGCCGACGACGGTGAGGGCGATGAGGACGAGAAACAGGCGATCGCCGGTCACCCTGGAAATGGCGTGTGTTTTCCGCGCTGCCAGAGCGCCGATGGTGACGATGGCGGCGTGGGTGACGCCGAAGAACGCCAGAGGAAGGCCGATGGCGATCTGGTAGGGTTGCGTGAGCCAGAAGAGCGAGAGCGTCATCGTGGAAATGACGGCGTGGAGAGCGATGATGCTGCGGAGCGGGACATTATGCAGGAGCGTATTCGCGCAAATTTTCCAGATGTGCTTCATATGTTCTTTTCCCTGCAACTTGTGACGGTGCGGCTCCACGAGCGTGATTGCAATGAAGAAACCGAAAGCCGCCACAACGACCGTGAGCCACGCCGGAGAGCGCAGGCTCCAAAGAGCGACGATTCCCCCGAGAATGCTCGCGCATGCTTCGGTGAGCATCGTGAAGAACGAGCGCAGCCCCGCGATATGCCGGTAGCGATGGGCCTCCTTCAGTTCCAGGAGCGAGTCATAGGTGATGGCTTCCGTTGTCCCCGAGGAGAGGCTGGTGCCGATACCCATGAGGAGTTCCCCGATGAGGAAGTGCGTGAACGAGAAGCCCGCTCCATACCAGAACCACCCGGCGCACCAGAAGATCGTGGAGGCGATGAGGGTGTTGCGGCGTCCCCAACGGTCGGCAAGGTAGCCGGTGGGCACCTCGAGGAGGAGGACCTCCAGCGAAAAGATCGCTTCGATCAGATAGATTTGTGTGAGGGAGAGTCCGTTTCCCCGGTAGAAGGGGATGAGGACCGGAATCAGGAACATGGCTCCCTGCAGCGCATCAATCACGTAGATCTTCCAGATATTTCTGCGAAGGAGAGCGTGATGTATCGCTTCCATACAACGAGTGTAGCAGCTTCGCTCAGGGTCGGCTCTCCAGTGCAGCCTCCTCTCTCCGGAGGAGTTCCAAGGCCAACTGGGTCGCCCGGCGTCTGGATTCGGGAGAGTCCCGCAGCGTTCTGTGGATCTGAGCGATCAGGCGATTGCGAATGGGGGTGACGACAGAGCGATCCCGGAAGTTCAGCAAGCTGCCACAGAGCACCGTATCAACGACCTCGCGCGCCATGCGGTACCGTATCTGATCCGATTCATGAATGGATGCGCATTGCTGCAGGGGAGGCAGATCAGGTTTGTCATGGCCATCACCGTTGCCGTTCGTTTCACTCAGCCGTTTCTGCATGTAGGCCGTTCCCTCGGGTGTGATGGCGTCTTTCTCGGGCGTGAGGCCGCCGGCATTGGCGATGTCTCTGAGAGCAGAACCAATGAGTTCGCGGGAGACCCCGATTTCTTCTTCGAGTTGTCGTTGGGAGGCCAGTTTTATTCGGTTGATCAGCACCTCGAAAATAATTCTTCCCTTCCTCGTCATTTTGAACGGGCAATGGGATTCTTTTCGTGACCTGCCATTCGACCGTACGTCGGGTTCTCTCACTTCAGATGTGTCCTCCATATGAAGTTATTATTATAGTATTTCAAAATATGTCAACGTCCCCGACGGGTTTGTGACAGAGCGAAGGCCAGCGCGAGCGCGATCATTCCGATGATGCCCGTGAGGAGCAGCGCCTGACTCAACGAGAAGACATCCGCAACGTAGCCGAGCAGGGGGGCGAGGAATGCGAAGAAGAGGCGGGAGGCGAACGACCGGAGGGAGAGCACCGTCGCGCGGATATCGGATGTGGTGACGCGATTGAGGAGGGTGCTCGTGACGGGATCGAAGAGGCCGAAGGCCATTCCCTCCATCACGAAGAAGAGGAGCCCCCAGCGGGAGACGAAGGCGGAGAGGCCGAAGCAGGTGAGGATGAGGACGGCCGCGAGTGCGAAGAGCGTCCGCGTGTTCTCGAACTTCTTCCCGAACCGGTGCGCTTCCCTGTAGGCCAGTGCCCCGACCAGGCACATGACGGCATTCGTGACGCCGAAGAACTTCAGCGGCAGTTCCACGGTGAGTTGATAGGGCTGCAGGAACCAGAACATCTGCACGTCGATCGCCGCCACGACGGCATAGAGAATGACGATGCCCTGAAGAATTTTATTCTTCATGAGTGTGTGCGTGCAGATCCTCCATATGTGCTTCAGGTGTTCGGTTCCCACAAGTTTGTGACGCTCCGGTTCCACAAGGAAGAACGCGACGAAGGTTCCCGCTCCAAAGAAGACGACATCCACCCAGAATGGTGCCCGCAGGCTCACGGCGGCAAGGAATCCCGCGAGCAGTGCGGTCACGGTTTTGCTTCCGAGTGCGAGGAATCCCTGTTGCCCGTTCACTCTGAGGTAGCGGTGCTCCTCCTTCAGTTCCACGAGCGTATCGTACGTCAGTGCTTCGGTGGTTCCTGAGTGGAGGCTGATGCCGACGGCGAGCAGACTCTCGGCGACGAGAAATCCCCAAAAATCCTTCGTGACGGCATAGGTCAACATGCCGAAAAAGAGCGCGAAAGAACCACAGAGGATCGTGTTTTTTCTTCCCCAGCGATCAGCGAGGTAGCCCGAGGGGATTTCCAGGATGACGAGGATGATCGAATAGATTGCCTGCAGAAGGAAGGCCTGCTGCAGCGAGAGTCCGTTGGCTTCCTGAAAGGGGATGAAGATGGAGATGGAGAAGCCGAAGGTGGAAATTGCGCTCAGGACGTAGAGTTTGCGGATGTTGCTTCGGAGGGGGGCGTGGTATTCATCCATCGGAAGCAGAATACCTGCCTTCGCCGAAGGTCGCCATGATGCTTCAGGGTGCGCTTCGTCAGTCTTTGCGGATGCGAACGTATTCTTCTTTTTCTTCTTCAATAATGTCGAGTGCTTTCAGTTTGCTCAGCTCCAGATAGGTGATCGTCCAGATGTTCTGTCGGAAGACCTCGATGTAGGCGAAGAGGTAGGCGGCGAATCCGAGGATGACGAGGCCGAGCGCCGCACCGATGCCGTAGGCGATGAGGGGATCGAGGAAGAGCGTGAAGACGAATCCCACACCGATGATGACGCCGGGGATGAGGAAGATCATCACGAGGTTGAGGAAGATCCTAAGCGAGATCACAAAGCCGACGATGAGGAGGAAGACCACCTGCCCGAGGTAACTCACCACCAGCTTGAAGCTGTGCTTCAGCGCATCGCCGATACCTTTCTTGCGGATGACGACGGCCTCCTCGCCGAAGATCAGGAAGAAGCGGAAGATATTCGTGAAGAGGAAGAAGACGACCAGCAGAATGATGCCGAAGGGCGCCATGGGGGCGGCGTACCGGAGCAGAATCGAGGAGAGTGTGATGACCGTCGGCAGGTGACCGAGGAAGAACATCTCGCGCACGGCGAAGATCGGGAAGAAGTTGTAGAGCGCGAGCACCAGTCCGCCCTTCACCTCCTCCTTCTTGTAGGATTTGGCTCCGAGCCCGATGATGGCGCCCGACGCCATGTGCGGGAAGATCCACTCGATGAAGATGAGGAGGAGGAACGTGCCGACGATGGAGACGAGTG
>Ga0172379_10008059_pt1 | contig 13414 bp, 12 predicted proteins | sample GrowelOW334metaG_FD_119756 | JGI IMG/M metagenome (GOLD analysis project Ga0172379, IMG submission 119756) | Groundwater microbial communities from an aquifer near a municipal landfill in Southern Ontario, Canada - Groundwater well OW334 metaG | ecosystem: Environmental > Aquatic > Deep... | reverse complement strand
TTTACCTGATCCGGTCGCACCAGCGATCATCAGATGGGGCATTTTTTCGAGATCGATGGCAACCGGTTCACCAGCAACATCACGACCGAGAGCCAGAGCCAATTTGCTTTTTGTCGCCTTAAATTGACTGGAAAGTAAAATTTCTCGAAGCGTCACCTTGGCAGTGTTTTTATTTGGAAGCTCGACGCCGACAGCATTTTTACCTGGAATCGGCGCTTCGATCCTGATGCTCTTGGCTGACAAAGCCAGCGCTAGATCATTTTGGCGCGCAACAATTTGATTTAATTTCACGCCCTCGCTCGGCTTGATCGTGTACTGCGTCACTGTCGGCCCGACATTGGCATCACCCAGAGCGACCTCAACGCCAAAAGTCTTCAGACATTTCTGAATCGCCTCAGCATTCTTGTAAATATTGCCTGGATCAGCCACCTCGTCCAGCTCTTTCAAAATTTCAATTGTAGGATACTCCCAGTTGACATCTTTCCTGACGATTGGCAATTCACGTGGCGTTTCCATCACTGGAACCTTGGCTGTTGACTGGAGAGATAATTTGCGTCGGCCAGAAAATTTACGCCTGACTGACTCAAAAACTGAGACTCTGGCCTCAGGTGCTTGGTTAACATTGATCTCGTCTTCCTCAGACTCTCCTGTCTTGATGCCAAATAGTTCATAGAGTGAAAGGTTAAAGATCATCATTACGGCGATAATAATCAAAATAATAGTGAGTAAGAAAGTGGGAAATAGCCCGATAGCGTTACGAAGTGGTCCTGAGACAGCATATCCGATCGAACCACCATATTGGCCGTTTGATGCCGCTTCCTTCGCCGCTTCGATCGGGATGAAAAGGTGAAGAAAAGCCGGCACTGAAATTATCAGTAGAGCGAGCCCAATAAATTCGGCAATACGATATTTCTTCTTCGGCGATAGCAATATCACACCGGTATAAAACAAAACGATGACGAAAATATAGGCGGTAAAAGAACCAAAAAGTTTACTAATCAGAACTGAAAAAGTCAGACCAAGTACGCCAGCTTTGCCGATAAATCCAAGCATGAAGACGACAGCCAAGATAATAAAAAAAAGTGAAAAAATGATCCGCCAGGTTTCCCTACTCAAACCAAGCGACCAGTCAAAGACAAAATCACCCCAATCATTTTCTTTTTGATACCACTTCTTTCGTGGTTTTTTCTTCGGATGAACTCTGCGTCGGCCCATATTTTCCCCACCAATAATATTCTTTGAATAATATCACTTAGAATAAGAAATTTGTCATAGTTATCGCTTATGCTCGAACTATAACTACGCAAACAAACGCGCACTCTGCGTGCTTCACTTAATTATAGTTCAACTCAGATACAGTTGCAAGGAACGCAGAAGGCCGCCGACTCTTTGAGCCGGCGGCCTTCTCACCTCCCCCCGTTATACGTAATACGTTACACGATTTTTAGACTTCAATCACTACCGGGATTACCATTGGTTTGCGTTCTGTTTCTTTAAATAAGAAGTCCGATAATTCGTCACGCAATTTTTGTTTGACTGTGCCGTAGTCAGCTTTGGCACTACCTGCACTCTTGGTCAGATATTTGGCAAATATTTTCTTGACCTCGGCCCTGGCCTTGTGAACCAGATCTTCACTCTCACGCATGTAGATAAAGCCGCGAGAAATAATGTCGGGCGAGGTCAGAACCTGATTTGTTTGGTGATCGACAGTAACAATGACGACGAAGATGCCTTCCTCGGCCATCGCCTTGCGATCGCGAAGGACGATGTTGCCGACGTCACCGACACCAAGTCCATCCACCATCACATAAGCAGCTGGAACTCGCTTGTTTGTCACTTCACCGTGACCTTTGCTAAATTCCATCACCTGCCCGTCATCACCAACAAGACAATGCTGTTCGTCGACAATACCCATCTCCTTGGCAATACGACAGTGCATCATTAGTTTGTGACGCTCACCATGAATCGGGATCAGATATTTCGGACGAATCAGGGCCAACATAAGTTTGATGTCTTCTTGATTGGCGTGACCGGAGGTGTGAACATCCATTAATTTCTGATAAATGACCTGAGCGCCGGCACGGAAGAGATTGTCCATGACGTGCGAAACCGATCTTTCGTTGCCTGGAATTGGTGACGAAGACAGGATGACCAGGTCGCCACGCTTCATCTTGACAGTCCGATGTTCGCCGTTTGCAATTCTGGTCAGTGCAGCATTGTCCTCACCCTGAGAACCGGTACAAACAATGACTATTCTGTCGTCGGAATATTTGCCCAGATCCTTGGCATCGATGATAGTGTCATTCGGCACGACCAAAGCCTCAAGAGAAATTGCAATCTCAACAGTCGTCAACATACTGCGACCAACAAAACAAACCTTGCGATTTAGTTTTTTCGAGACATTTAAGATCTGTTGAATTCGAGAAATCAGGGTTGAAAATGTCGAGACGAAGATACGCTGATTGGTGTTTTCCATGATAGAGAGCAGTGATCTTTCAATTTCTCTTTCAGAGATGGAAACACCCGCCTTCTCGATGTTTGTCGATTCAGAGAGCATCACGAGTGGCTTCTTGGCACCGATCAGAGCTAAGGCTGAAAAATCGGCTGGCTTTCCATCGGCCGGAGTATGATCAAATTTGTAGTCACCGGTGTGGACGACTATGCCCTCCGGCGTCTCAATCTCAATACCCATCGCCTGCGGGATACTATGTGTCAGACGAAAAGTCGAGACTTTGAAAACACCTTGTTGGATAACATCTTCGCCGATTTTAATCGTAGCTAGCTTGGCTGTTTTATCGAGACCAAATTCCTCTAATTTACTTTTGATAATACCCAGACTCAATGGTGAACCGTAAATTGTTGGCGAGCCAATCTTTTCATAGATATAAGGTATCGCCCCGATGTGATCAAGGTGGGCGTGAGTGATCCAAAGCCCGCGAATTTTTTGCTTGTTTTGCTCGAGATAAGTGACGTCAGGCAGGACATAATCGACGCCTGGCATTGTCTCGTCCGGGAACATAAATCCCATGTCGACGACGATAATGTCATTTTTGTACTCGATAATCGTCGAGTTTTTGCCGCCGGTCTCCTCGACACCACCGAGCGGGATAATTTTTAATTTTGGTTCGTAAAAAAACTTCGACTGTTGATTTGGGTCGACTGCTTGAGCCGTATAGCGCGGCTCACCTGCCCCGCGGGGTCCCGCTCCATAGCCTTGTGCAGAGGGCGGTAGACCGTTCTGCGAAGTGGGGTCATTTTTTGATCTGTTTGCTGGTTTTTTCGTCAATCTGTCATCTGGCAGAGTGCGTGTTTTTGTTCTCGGTGCAAAGCGAGTCGAGACGGCATCGCTTTTCAACGCCCGATCCAATTGTTTGGATCGGTTTGCCCCACGGAGTCCGTTGGGCGAAGTAGGGTCGGGATTGACTCCCGTTCTTCGTGTTTGTTCGTTCATAAATAGTTCTTAATTCTAGGAATGGATAGCTAATGTCCGAATAGCGAATATTTTATTAGCCATTCGTATAATTTGTCATCCTTTCCTGTTAAATAAGCCTTTCTTGTTTTAAATTAGTAGATTCTTTCTTGAAGCCTTTATCGGCTTCGTTAATTTTTTTTATAATTGTGGGGATTTTTTGGAAATCGCCCATCAGTGTTGATCTGAGCCCTCCATTGTGTAGCGCCGCAGCGGGATGATATAGCGGTAAATAAATGATACCGTTCGGACGCTTCAAAGCATGCCCATGAATAGTCGATATACTTGGCTGTCCCGGTAGCATAGAGGCGGCGGCATGACGGCCGAGACAGACGATTATCTTTGGCTTGATCAATTCAATTTGTCGTTCCAGATATGGCCGGCAGATTTTCTTTTCGTCATCCTCCGGATCGCGATTGCCCGGTGGTCGGCATTTGACCGTATTGGTGACGAAAACTTTACTCCGATCGAGGTCTATCGAGGCAAGCATACTATCGAGAAATTTGCCTGAGGCGCCACAAAATGGAATTCCTTGCTCATCCTCGCTAGCCCCCGGTCCTTCACCGATGAACATTATTTCAGCATTGTAACTTCCCTCACCTGGCACTGCGTTTGTCCTAGTCTTAGACAAACGACAAAGCTGGCAAGACAAAACTCTGTCTCTGATCTCGTCGAGTTCGACTTTTCCTGTCTCTTCGTCCATTCAATATTAAAAAATGAGAAAATAGCATAAAATAAAACGCTGCAAGATTGCACAAGAACTTTAGAACTGTTGAGATCACTCCCTCACAAGTTACGTCTAATATATCATATCGAGATTTGTTTGTCAATGGCGATCATGTAACTACTCTTTCAGCTGTCATCCCGGCCTGTGGCTAGAGAGCCGGGATCTTATTATTTAATGAGCACAAGATCCCGCATCCCGGATCAAGTCCGGGACAAGTTCTCAAGCTTGCAGTGCGGGATGACAATAAGCAGTTACCGTTGTCGCTACTTCGCTTCGTTGATCGTCTTGCCGGCCGAAAAGGCTTCAATATTCTCTTTGGTTGTGTTTAAGATTCTCTGGAGAGCTTCCTTGGAATTGAAGGCATTGTGCGGCGTCACTATAACCTTGGGATTTTTTAGCAAAATATTATTTGCCATATCAATCGTTGCCTGAACTCGCGAGAATTTCTTGGACAAAAGCTGCCACTCTTCTTTGATATCACTCTCACCTTCGAGAACATCGATACCAGCCCCAGCCAGAGTCTCGTCCTGCAATGCCGCGACAAGGGCAGTTGTCTCGACCAGTCCGCCGCGAGCTGTATTGATCAGATAAGCACTTTTTTTGATTTTACTAATATTTTTTGCAGAAATTATGTAGCGTGTTTTTTCGTTCAGCGGCAGATGCAGGGTGATGATGTCAGATTTACTCAATAATTCTTCGAGCTCTACATAGTCCAAACTATAACGATCGATGAGATTGTTGTTTGGAAAGGGATCATAGGCGATCGGTCGCATCTCGAAACCATGAGCCATCCGCACGACGTGACTGCCAATCTTGCCGGTGCCGACGACGCCGATAACCTTGCCCTTGAGATCAAAACCACGCAATTGGCTGAGATCGAAATTGCCAACTCTTGTCTGATTGGCACTATCAACGATCTTGCGCGACAAGGCGAGAATCAATGCGAAAGTATGTTCGGCAACGGTATTTTCACCGTATGACGGCACGTTGGAAACTGTAATATTGCGTTTCTTGCATTCATCTAAATCGATGTGATCGAAGCCAGTCGAACGCGTGGCGATGAATTTCAGATTTGGTAGTTTGTCGAGTGATTTGGCATCAACTTTCGAATAAATAAAAACCGAGATGATTTCGGCGTCAATTTTTTGATCTAGCTCATTGGTCAGAGGTTCATCGACAAAAGACAATTCTTGATCGGCTAATTCTTTTTGAAAATAATTCTTTTCCCACTCTTCGAGCTCGAAAAAGGTAATTTTCATTTTTGCTCCAGTTAATTGTGTCAATCTTATCATAGCTAAAGTCAGAGTGCTAATTCAAGTTTGGACGATTATTCCTTCCCCTTTTCCATTTGACGCTTTGCAAAAGTTCGGCGTACAAATCGTCAGCAATGTCTATCTGCAGTTTGACCAATTCTTTTTTGCTCGGATGATGGGATTGCCACTTGATAAACGGTAGATCCTCGATCAACGCCAGTGGTGTCTGCTCTGAGCCTTCACCCATGACCAAGACAGCGGCGTCAGCCAAGGAGTCGACGAGATTGCTTTTCGTCGCTCGCATCTTGACGCCAAAAAGATCCGGCTCACCGATATAGTCATGATGCGCCGCGAAACCGCTGTGAGCCAGGGCAACACCGGTCGTGCCGATACGCAGTGGTGTCGTCTTGCTATCGGTGATGATGACGCCAATCTCGCGATGACCAAATCTTTTTTTCAAGTAATCGAGGATAGCGTTGGCGCTTTTTTGCGGATCTTTTGGCCAGAGAACATAGTGGCCAGCCCCATTTGATTCGTCGATCCCGGCAGTCGGCGTCAGGATGCCATTTTTAATTGTCAGCAAATAATCGTAATTGTTACGCCTCTCTGGTAGATAGAAATCAGCCTCCGATTCAGCCAACTTTTTCTTGTCAATCTGATCTTTTCTGACGACACTTCCCTCGCAGATCGCCACGACCTTCGATGTCACAGCTAGGATGGAACGCTCTGGCATTTCGAGCAAATATTTATCGAGCACAGCAAAAGTATCAAGTTTCTTCGGGATAATTTTTTCAGTTTTAATTGACTTAATTTTCATTTGCTCGAAGCCAACTCGTACCGACATAAACAAACGGCGTCTCGATCACCGACATGAAACATTTGAGTAGCCAGTACGGCAGGATGATGCCGAAGAGAAAGCTGAAATTATTTGCGAACGACAAATTGAGCGCGTAAAATGCCAAGGTGATGAAAACGGTTGTATCGACAAATTCTGAAGCAATATTGGCGACGTTGGTCCGCAGCCACAATCTGCTTTTGCCAAATTTTTCTCTAATTTTACTGAAAATATAGACGTCGAGAAAATCAGCCGAGGCAAAAGCGATCAGGCTGGCAGCCGAAATCCGAGCCGATTTGGCAAAAATATCATTGTAGGCGGCAGATGATGGCAAGAAGCGAGTTGACGATGGTAGATTGATAGCAAGCATCGAGTAGAGAAAAATGAAAAATATGACCCAGAGACCAGATCGAATGACGCTTTTGGCCCGATCTTTTCCGTACACTTCAGTAATAATGTCATTGATGGCGTAAATAAGCGGGATGACGAAGATACCCATGCTGGCGTTGAGATGAAACGAACCGATCTGTGCTAGGGCGAAAGTTTTCGAGCCCATTAGCTCGGCGACAGCAACACAAAAAATGTAAAGGGCGATAAGACGATCTAGTTTATAAGTCTTTGACATAAAAAATCCTTCTCGCAACTATTTATTTAAATACAAAAAACCCTGAGAAGAAAATTAAAATTCGACTGAATTCAAAATCTTCTCAGATTAGAGTTCTAAAGTCTGCACCGACAAATCCGGACCAAGTTGTGATTTTTTTGGCGATAATCATAGTAATTTGAAATTAACACAATACTGAAAGGGAATCAACCTTACGCACACTGACTAAGAACGTTGAATTTACCCCCCATTTCTGATAGTTTGAGCATAGCTTAACTATTTTAAATAAGAAAAAACATGAGTTTAAAGATTGGTATCGTTGGTCTTCCTAATGTTGGAAAAAGTACTCTTTTTAACGCCCTGATCAAGGGATCCAAGGCTGAAGCGGCCAATTATCCCTTTTGCACCATCGAGCCCAATACCGGCATCGTCGAAGTGCCGGACGAGCGCCTTGCTCCGCTCGGCGAAATATCACATTCCAAAAAAGTAATTCCGGCTGTCGTCGAATTTATCGACATCGCCGGCTTGGTTCGCGGTGCTTCGAAGGGTGAAGGTCTTGGCAATAAATTCCTCGCTCACATCCGCGAGTGTGACGCCATCGCCATGGTCGTCCGTTTTTTCGAGGATAGTAATGTCACTCACGTCGAAAACAAAATTGATCCGGCTGACGACATCAAAACTATCGAAACTGAACTGCAATTGGCCGACATCGCAACTGTCGAGAAGAGACTTTTTTCGATCGAAAAGGAATTGAAATCCGGTAGTATCGAATCAAAATCAATCCACTCTGGTCTCCAAAAAATTAAAGATAAATTGTATGCCGGCAAGAACGCCCGCGAGGCCGATCTCTCCGACCAGGAAAGAGAGGTACTTAAGGGATTGAGCTTGATGACACAAAAACCAATTCTCTATATTGCTAATTGCGGAGAGGAACAATTAGCCAATAATTTCATTTCTGTGAGCAATCCCTCCCCTCTTCGAGGGGAGGCTAGGTGGGGTGGAAATACGGGAACTCTAGACTCAAATTCATCACCACCCCCAACCCCTCCTCAAAGAGGAGGGGGGCAATCTGAAAAGAATGTCCTTTTTATCCCCATTTCTGCCAAGATTGAGGCTGAATTGAACGAATTGACCGAGTCGGAAAAGGCTGAATACCTCGAAACTCTAGGTGTCAAGGACAGTGGACTAAATGAGCTAATAAAACAGGCTTACAAAACGCTCGGGCTGATCACCTACTTCACCTCCGGTGAAAAGGAAACACGAGCTTGGACTATTCGCGATGGCGACACTGCGCCGATCGCCGCCGGAGCTATCCACACTGACTTCACCAAGGGCTTTATCGCCGCCGAAATCGTCCAGTGGGCAGATTTCTATGCTCAAGGCGGTTGGAACGGCGCCAAGACCCACGGCCTTGTCCGAACTGAGGGGAAGCAATATGTGGTAAAGGATGGGGATACGATTATCTTCAGGTTCAATAATTAGAATTGTCAAATCTGCCAGCTGGCGGAGGTGATGTAATCATTTTTTGATTCAATAACTAAAATTTACTTGCGAAATATTGAGATAGTGTTAATATACAGCCAAGCGTACTCTACTGGCCTGTCCAAGAGTACTTGGAGGTGAAGGAACACCTGATGGAACACACATTGGGCTGGATCTGGATCGGAGTCGGAATCGTCGTGATCCTCGCTGTGGTATCCAACTGCCGCAAGAAAATGGCTGCGGCGTTGGAAGACGCTAAAGTCTGACCCACAAGCCTGGGTCAAGGAGAGCTGGATGGGAGTACCAACTGGAGTCTGGATTGGTCTGCTCATCGTGATCACCTTGATTACAGCCATTCGTGGCTTTAACAGGCGTGAACACTCGAACACGGTGACGATGGGCCATGACCCCAATCGGCCAATCCCCAAAACCCCAACGGAGCCGTAAGGCTGTATGTGCGTCCCGGAACTGGCGACGCCACCGCGCGCCGCCAGTTCCAAGGAGAGCCTCTACAAATCCTTGTCAGTTCAATATTTTTCTGCTACTATAAGTAAACAAATTAATTAACTTTTCTCCAAAGAGGAGAACCGAAGCTCGATCTAATTGAGCGTCCCACTTCGCCCGATGGGCTACGCGGGATACCTTCGGTACCAGAAAGGAAAATGAATGAGAAAGTACGAGATTACGTACCTTGTTTCTGATGAGGTACGGGAAAATGATTTGAACAAAGTGACCGGTGCGGTGGCTGGTTTTGTTACGGAGCTCGGCGGTAAAGTCGAAAAAGAAGAAATCTGGGGACGACGCAAACTCGCCTACCCGATCAAGAAGGCTGACTTTGCTACTTATGTCACGCTCAATTTCGAAATGCCGAGTGAAAAATGTCCGGAGTTCGAACGCGAGATACGACACAACACCTCAGTCATCCGTCACCTTGTGATTGTAAAAGAACATGGACACGAGAAAATTTCACTCTCCAAGGCAGAAATTGCCGAAGCTGACGACATCGAAGAAGTTGTTGGCGGCGAAAAATCATTCGAAGCGATCGAGGGTCAGACTGAGGAAAGCCGTGATCTGATGGCAAAGAGAGAGGTTGAAGAGGAGCAAGTACCGAGTACCGAGGAACGAGTCGAGTACAAACCCCAGTCTCCTGAGCTTCCCGATGAACCTACTCCTGAAAACCCTGAACTTCCCGAAGAAAAGCCGGAAAATCCGATTGCAGAAAAAACTGAAGAAAAGAAACCAGTAGAAAAGAAAAAATTGGTCGCAAAGACTGAGAAAGTTGAAAAACCAAAAACAGCTAAACCTTCGACTTCGCTTGGGTCAGGAAAAGCAGTAAAGACCGAAGAAGGCGAAGCAGAACGTTTGTCGAAGCTAAACGATGAGCTCGACGACATCCTAAAAGATGAGTTATAATAGTAATAACAAACAACAGATAACAGATTAAACGGATCTGATAAAGACAATCCATCATCTGTTTGATCTGTATTATCTGTCATCTGTCCTTAACACAAGGAGCTTTATGCTAAATCTCAATCGTGCACAAGTGCTGGGAAATTTGACCAAGGATCCGGATATGCGATTCACCCCAAACGGTCAGGCCGTTGCCAACTTTAGTGTCGCGACAAATCGGAAATGGAAAGGCCGAGATGGCGCGCCCGACGGTGAAGCGACAGAGTATCATGATATCGTTGTCTGGGGCAAACAAGCTGAAGCTGTCGTGCCGATGATGAAAAAAGGCGGACCTGTTCTTGTCGAGGGCAGACTGCAAACCAGAAACTGGGAAGGTCAAGACGGCGTCAAGCGTTATAAGACAGAGATCATCGCTGACAACATAATCGTCCTTGGCAGTCGCGGTGGTGGCAGTGGAAATTACACACCAAAAGCTGACGACAACGCACCGACCAATTCCTCCGATCAAAGCGAAGCGAAGACTGACGCCCCAGATAAAAATAGTGATGAAGAAATTGATATAGAAGAAATACCGTTTTAACCACGAAAATACGAACAATACAAAAATACAAACAGCCCGTCACGGTCTGTTACCCAGGTTATTTTTCTTTTCGTATTTACGTATAATTTGTATTTTCGCAATTAATTTGGAGACTATATGGCACGAAGAAGTAGATGTTTAATTTGCAAGGCCAAAATGGCCGAAGTTGATTACAAAGACGTGACGACTATTGGTCGTTATCTTGACCGGTGGAACAAAATTTCCCCGGCCAGCCGCAACAACAATTGCAGTCGTCATCAACGCCAGACGGAAACCGCGATCAAAAGAGCGAGGTTTTTGGGCTTGCTACCGTTTACCGTAAGGTAATACAAAAATTAACCTAATTTCTAATTAACCTAATTTCTAAATAAATCCCAATCTCCAAGCCTAGTTTTAAAAGTTTGGGTTATTGGTGCTTATTTAGGTCAATTAGAGCAATTAGAATAATTAGAAATTTATCATGTTATCAATCACCAATCTCAAAACCGGCACAAAAGTGACTTACGAGGGCGACCCGTATGTTGTTTTGTCATACTATCATTCGAAAATGGGTCGCGGCGGCGCGGTCGTCAAAACGAAGCTGAAAAATTTGCGCACCGGCGCAACGATTGACAAGACCTTTCAGGGAGCTGATAAGCTTGATGAAGCGGATTTATCGAAGAAAACAGCGACCTTTCTCTACTCAGATAGCGAAGCCGCCAACTTTATGGATTCAGAAACTTATGACCAGTTTTCTTTGCCGCTATCCAAAATTGGCGAACAAAATAAATATCTGGTCGAAAATGCAGCTATCGACATTCTCTATTTCGGTGACGAAGCACTAAATGTCGAATTGCCGCTCAAGATGACCTTCAAAGTCGTTTCCGCTCCACCAGCCGTCAAAGGCAATACCGCCGGCGCCGTGACCAAAAAAGTCGAGATTGAGACTGGCGCTTCTGTCGATGTCCCTGTTTTCATCAAAGAAGGCGACAAGATTGTCGTCGACACCCGAGACGGCAGCTACGTCGAGAGAGCTTCATAAAAAGGAAATCTCACCACACCTGCCTGCCGGCAGGCAGGGATTTCATTCACAGATTCACTCAGATGGTTCCCCTCCTCCCCGAGGAGGGGCTAGGGGTGGTGTTTCCTCTATCTGTGATTATCAGTGGAAAAAGATCTGTGCTAGAATTACCTTATGTTAATTCTTTACTCAAAACTAATCGGCGCGCCTATAGCTGAGATAAAGGAAGCGGCTAAACTCGGCAGTATTACAGATTTTGTCATAAACAATGATGATTTGACGATCGCCGCGGCCATTGTCAAATCCGGTCTGCCTTTGGTCTCAAAGAAAAAAGTTGTCTCTGCGACTGACTTTGTCAGAATTTTCAAAGATGGAATTATTATCAACAATAAAGACGCTGTCCTGGGTCTCGATGAGGTCGTCAGGATCACCAATCTCTGTGATCGCAAATGCTATGGCCTCGCCCAAAAAGTCGTGACCAAATCGAATAAATATATCGGTCATGTTTATGACTATCTGATCAATAGCAATACCGGTGCGATTCAAAAATTTTACATCAAAAAACTGCTCTCCGATCGGATTATCCCCGCTTCTGCCGTCATCACAATGGAAGGGAAATTGATCACGATCAAGGACGACAAACCCTATGTTTTCGTGCCAACGGTGGAAACTGCACTAGACTAGCTCCTCCCCTTAGCAAGGGGAGGGTGGGTGGGGTATGGAGTTCTGTGTTAATAATTTTACAAATAAACATCCATAATTTCACATGATCGTGTGAAATTATGGATGTTTATTGGATTGAAAAGATTGAATTTAGTCCGCTACCTCTTAGTTCAAGAGTCATCTCGTAGCCCACGCTTTAGCATATTTTGTCTATAAAAACTCACGATCGTGAGTTTTTGCAGACAAATTTATAAATATTAAAAAATCCCCCGAGAAATCAGGGGGATTTTTTACTTTGAACTTTCAGTTTTTAAAATTAGATCCCGGCTCTCGAGCCGCAGGCCGGGATGACAGCACAGACACTACATCATTCCGCCGTAGGGATTGCCGGCTGGCATTGCTGGAGCTGATTTCTCCTCCGGTTTATCAGCAACAATCGCTTCGGTGGTCAAGATCAATGCAGCGATCGAAGCGGCGTTTTGTAGCGCGCTTCGTGTCACCTTGGCCGGATCGATAATACCCATCTTGATCATATCGCCATATTCACCGGTGGCGGCGTTGTAGCCTTCACCAATCTTCATTTTCTTTACTTCGCTCAATACGACTGCACCTTCGACACCGGCATTGTCAGCAATTTGTCGGACCGGAAATTCGACTGCCTTTTTGACGATCTCAAGACCGAGGTTCTCATCATCCTTGGTCGCACTCGATTTGATTCCGGCAGCAGCATTTAGCAAAGCGACACCGCCACCTGCAACGATACCTTCAGCAATAGCTGCTTTGGTCGCATTGACCGCATCTTCAACTTTGAATTTGATTTCCTTCATCTCCGTCTCAGTCGCCGCGCCAACTTTGATCACACCAACGCCACCGGACAATTTGGCCAGTCGCTCCTGCAATTTTTCCTTATCATAATCAGACTTCGTACTTGTAATCTGCTTTTTAATAGCATCAACTCTTGCCTTAATCGCCGACGCCTTGCCCTTGCCCTCGACAATGACGGTGTTGTCTTTGTCGGATTCGACTTTGCGAGCACTGCCGAGCATGACCATCTCGGTATCCTCAAGCTTGTGACCAAGATCGGTCGAGACCACGGTCGCTCCGGTCAGGGCAGCAATGTCTTCCATCATCTCCTTGCGACGATCACCGAAGCCGGGTGCTTTGACAACCAAAACATTGAGCACTCCGCGAAGCTTGTTTAGGATCAATGTTGCCAACGCTTCACCATCGACATCTTCAGCGATGATGACGATGTCTTTTTTACCGGCAGCCGCCATTTTTTCCAGTAATGGTAATATTTCAGCGATCGCCGAGATCTTTTTGTCGGTAATTAGAATGTAAGGATTTTCCAATACAGCTTTCATCGAAGCGGTATCAGTGATCATGTACTG
>Ga0172379_10008058_pt1 | contig 13415 bp, 8 predicted proteins | sample GrowelOW334metaG_FD_119756 | JGI IMG/M metagenome (GOLD analysis project Ga0172379, IMG submission 119756) | Groundwater microbial communities from an aquifer near a municipal landfill in Southern Ontario, Canada - Groundwater well OW334 metaG | ecosystem: Environmental > Aquatic > Deep... | reverse complement strand
GCGCGGCGATCGGCGGCATCGCACTCGGGAACCTCGGCGACCGCATCGGGCGCACGCGTGCGATGGGCGTCTCCATTTTGTTTTACTCCATCTTCGCGGCGCTCGGGGCGCATGTGAAAAACCAGGAGCAGATGCTCGCCCTGCGTTTCCTCGTGGGCCTGGGCGTCGGCGGCTTGTGGCCGAACGGCATCGCGCTGGTCTCGGAGTGCTGGTCCGGCGCGTCGCGGCCGCTCGTCTCGGGCGCGATGATGGCGGGATTGAACGCAGGCATCCTGCTGCTCTCGCAGCTCGCGCGGCACTGGTCCATCACGCCGGAGTCGTGGCGGTGGATTTTTCAATTCGCCGGCGCGCCCGCGTTGCTTGGTTTGTTCGTGCTGATCGCGCTGCCCGAGTCGCCGAAGTGGCTGGCCTCGCGGGGCACGAAGAAATCCGTGATGCCGTTGCGCGAATTGTTCCAGCCCCAGCTCATCCGCTTCACGCTCGCGGGAATCGTGATCAGCTCGATTCCGATGATCGGCGCGTGGTCGGCGAGCAAGTGGATGATCCCGTGGGCCGACAAGGTCGCGGGAAGCGCCAACGTGGGCTACAAGGCCGCCACTCAAGGCTGGTGGGCGCTCGGCGCGGTGCTGGGCAGCTTTGCAGGGGCGCAACTCGCCAGCCGGCTCGGCCGTCGCCTGAGCTACGCGCTCATCAGTCTCGTCACCGTGACAGTCACCGTCGCCATGTTCCAGCTCACCGCGCCCTTGCAGCCCGGGTTTCATGGCATCGTGTTCGCACAGGGATTTATGGCCACGCTGTTCTTCGGCTGGCTGGCGCTCTATCTGCCGGAACTGTTTCCGACCCACGTCCGCGCCACGGGCAGCGGTCTCGCCTACAACTCGGGGCGCTTCGCCACGGCGTTTGGCGTGCTGGGCGCGGGTTTTCTCTTCAGCGCGCTCGGCGGCAGCTACCCGCGCGTGGGAACGATCTGCGCCCTGATCTACGCGCTCGGCCTCGTGGCCATCTGGTGGGCGCCGGACACGGGCGGAAAACCGTTGGAGGACTGAACCCATGTCGAAGGACCCGTCAGCTCACAGAATCTCCCGGCGCAACTTCACCCGCCGGCTTGCCGCCGCTTCGGCGGCGGGTGCTCTGCCGTGCGCGTTCGCGGCCGAGAAACCTCCCGTCGACGCGGAACTTCCCGCCCGCCTCGCCGCCGCGCGTCCGAGCCAGCTCGCCAGGCTGCCCGCTGATTTCAACGACCGCTTCGGGTCCACGCACGTCAGCGGCAAATATTGTCTCACGGAAAAGCCGTTCCTCCTCGAAGGCGCGGAGAAACTGCTCTCGCTCGGCACGCGCCTGGGCAAGTTCTGGTTCGAGCCTGCCAGGGCGCGGCGGTCGTATCCGTTTCACAGCCGGTGGGGCGACTGCAGCACGCTGGCGGAGCTGGCACGCTCGGAATACTTCTCGCAGCTCTGGCAGATGCCCTTCACGACATTCGTGCTCGAGACCACAACGCCGGCGGAGGAGGGCTGGCGCAAGGTCGGACTGCCCGATGATTTTTACGCCACGGTCACGCGCGAGTATTTCGACCTCACGGCCCACTTCTACCGCCTCTTCCGGGACCGCGTGGTGACGGTGGTGCTGCAAAACTGGGAGGGTGACTGGCTGCTGCGCTATCAGGACCCGAAGTGGAATCCGCCGCCGGCGGACTGGAGGCAGCGCTGCGAACAGATGCAGCGCTGGCTCGCCGCGCGGCAGGCGGGCGTCGCGAAGGCGCGCCTCGAATCGGGCGCCAGGGCGAAGTGCACCGTTGCTCACGCCGCCGAGGTGAACCGCGTGGACGACGCCTTCAGGGGCATCCCGACGATGACGCGCCATGTCCTGCCCGGCGTGGAGATGGATCTGGTTTCCTACAGCGCCTACGACGGGATGAACGGCGGCCCGGTGCACTTCTGGAAATGCCTGGAGGAAATCCGGGCGCACGCGCGCACCGGGCCGCTCTTCGGCCCCGGCGCGCTGGCCATCGGGGAGTTTGGGATTCCTGAAAACGTTTCGTCCGCACGAATCACCGAACGCTACGACGAGGCGCTTGGCGTGATGCTCGCGGCGAACGTCCGCCACGCCGCGCACTGGGAACTTTTCTGCAACGAGTTCAGGAATGAGCGCCAGCCTCCTCCCACACCCGTGAACGATCCGAAGCTGATGCGCGGCTTCTGGCTGGTGAAGCCGGACGGCTCCCTGAGCGAAGGAGGAAAATATTTCTCCGCGCTCTGGCAGCGAGCCAGGTGAATCCAACTGGTGAACCTTTATGAGTGAACCCTTCAAACTGACCCGCATCCCGTCGCTCAAGACGGTGGAAGATTTTCGAAAACACTGCGCCACGCTCGGCATCGACCTGCCGTGCGAGGACGGCATCGAGGCGGGCGCGGGCTCACCGCTCGCGCAGCCGGTCGCCGGCCCCATCATCAACGGCAAGCGCATCGGCAACCGCGTGGCCATCCATCCAATGGAGGGCTGGGACGGCACGACCACCGGCGGCCTGAGCGACGAGATGCGCCGGCGCTGGCAGCGCTTTGGCGAGAGCGGCGGGAAGCTGATCTGCGGCGCGGAGGCGATGGCCGTGCGGCCCGACGGACGCGCGAATCCAAACCAGCTCATCGTCATCGAGCAAAACAAGGCCGATCTCGCGGAGCTGGTGGGCATCTTGAAGAAGGCCCATCTGGAGCGCCACGGCACGACCGACGATCTGGTGATCGGCTTCCAGCTCACGCACTCGGGGCGCTTCTGCAAACCCAACGGGAAGACGGTCTATGAGCCGCGCGTGGCGTTCCGGCATCCGATCCTTGATCCGAAGTTCAAGGTCACGAGCGACGCGCAGGTGTTCACCGATGCGGAGATCGAGCGGCTGATCGGGGATTACGTCCGGGCGGCGCAGATGGCGTGGGACGTGGGCGCGGACTTTGTGGACCTCAAGCACTGCCACGGCTACCTGCTGCACGAGTTCCTCGGGGCGCACACGCGGCCGGGCAGGTTCGGCGGGAGCTTCGAGAACCGCACGCGCATCCTGCGCGACATCATCGCCGGCATCCGCGCGAGCGGAAACAAGATCGAGTTTGGCGTGCGCCTGAGCTGCTTTGACATGGTGCCGCACCGGCCCGACCCGGCATTGTCCGTGCCCGGCAGGCTCGGCCCCGGCATTCCGGAGGAACACGCGCATTGCCTCCCGTATCGCTACGGCTTCGGCGTGAACCAGGACGACCCGACGCAGATCGACCTCACGGAGACGTTCCAGTTCGTCGAGCTGTGCGCGCAGCTCGGCGTGAAGATTCTGAACACCAGCGCCGGCTCGCCCTATTACACGCCGCACCTCCAGCGCCCCGCCGCCTACCCGCCCAGCGACGGTTATCAGCCCGCGCATGATCCGCTGATTGATGTGGAGCGCCAGGTGCAGGTCGTCCGGAAGCTCAAGGCGCACCTCGCCCAACTCAAAACCCAAAACCCCAAACTCGAAACGCCCGTCTTGGTCGGCTCCGGCCTGAGCTACCTGCAGGAATACCTCCCGCACGTTTCGCAACACCTCCTCCGCCACGGCTGGGCCGACATGGTCGGCATCGGCCGCGCCGTATTGAGCTACCCGACCATGCTCGTTGATGCCGCGCAGAAGGGTGAGCTGGAGAAACGCTCGATCTGCCGCACGTTCAGCGACTGCACCACCGCGCCGCGCAACGGCCTCATCAGCGGCTGCTACCCGCTGGACAAGCATTACACCGCCAGGCCCGAGGCGCAGCAGATGAAGGAAATCAAAAAGCGCGTCGGGGCGTGAGACGTCCAAATTTTATGAAACTCCTGATTGCAGCATCCGCGTTTTGGTGTGGCGTTCTGGCGGCTGTCGGCGCGCCCCTGCCCGCCGACGATGGCTACCGGGGAATCTGGTATTTCAACCAGCCGACCAAGGACGAGTATCGCTACAAATACAGCGGGGGCTTCGCCACGTATCCGCAGCAGCACGCGCCCATCGCGATCTACTGCAAGGAGGCCGGGAAGACGTTTTTTGTTTACGGCGGCACGACAGCGCGCGGGGCGGACGACAAGCAGGAGCTGCTGCACATGATTTCGTTCTACGACCACAAGACCGGCTTGGTGCCGCGTCCGCGCATCCTGCTCAACAAGCGGACCGACGATGCGCACGACAACCCGACGCTGCAGGTGGACGACGCGGGGCACCTGTGGATCTTCTCGTCGTCGCACGGCACGGGGCGGCCTTCCTACATCCATCGCAGCACGAAGCCGTGGTCCATCGAGGATTTCGAGCGCGTCGCCGTGACGAATTTTTCCTACACCCAGCCGTGGCACATCCCGGGCAGCGGCTTCCTCTTCCTCCACACCCGCTACAATGGCGGCAAAAGCCTCGGCCTCTCCGCCGCGCGCTGCCTTTTCACGATGACGAGCGCCGACGGGCGCGTGTGGAGCGAACCGCAGATGCTCGCGGGGATTGAGTCGGGTGATTACCAGATCAGCTGGCGCTCCGGCTCGCGCGTGGCCACGGCGTTTGATTTTCATCCGAAGCCGACCGGCCTGAACGCGCGGGCGAACGTCTATTATCTGGAGACCTCCGACGTTGGAAAGACGTGGCGCAACGCGCGCGGTGAACCGGCAAAGCTTCCGCTCGGCACAGCCGACAATCCCGCGCTCGCCTATGATTCGCGCGCAGACGGCCTCCTGGTTTATCTCAAGGATCTGAACTTCGACCGCGCCGGCCGGCCTGTGATTCTGTTTCTCACGAGCAAGGGCTTCGAGCCCGGTCCCGAGAACGGCCCGCGCCGGTGGCAGACTCTCCGCTGGAGCGGCGGGGAGTGGATCCGCCGCCCGTTCACCACGTCGGCGAACAACTACGACCACGGCTCGCTCTACATCGAGCCGGATGGCTCGTGGCGCGTGATTGCGCCGACCGATCCCGGCCCGCAGCCCCACAATCCGGGCGGCGAAATGGTGATGTGGTCGAGCCAGGACGAAGGCGCCACATGGACGCGCGTGAAGCAGCTCACGCATGACAGCCCGCGCAACCACACCTACGCCCGCCGCCCTCTCAACGCGCATCCCGGCTTCTACGCGCTCTGGGCGGACGGCCACGGCCGCCAGCCGTCGGAGTCATTTCTCTACTTCACCAGCCAGCACGGCGACCACGTGTGGCGTCTGCCGATGAAAATGGAGGGCGAGTTTGCCAGGCCTGAAGCGGCGTGGTGAACTCGCCGGCGGACACGCCCATGAAAAACTCAACCCGTCTCCTCCTCGCCCTCCTTGCCAGCGCGAGCACGGCCGCCTTCGCCGCCGGCTCCGCGCCCGGCTTCCGCATCCAGCTCGACACGATCAGCCGCGGCTATGACGGCAAAACCTGCTGGGTGCATCCGCGCGCCGGAGCGATTCCCGGGGCGGTTCCCAGCGTGGTGCTCACGATGCAGAAGCTGATGCTCACGGGCAGCGACGTGTTTTTCGCGCTGAACGAAATGCGCACCGACGATCTCGGCAAAACCTGGCGCGGCCCGACCGAGCACGGGGAAACGCTCGGCCGGCGCACTGAACCCGGCGGCGTCATCGTCGCCGCGTGCGACTTCTGGCCCAAATGGCACGCAAAGTCCGGCAGGCTGCTCGGCATCGGGCACACCGTCCATTACCGCGACGAGAAGGCCATCGCCAATCACCAGCGCGACACGGCGTGGTCGGTTTACGATGCCCGGCGTCACACATGGACGCCGTGGAAAACGCTGGCGATGCCGCCGGACGCAAAGTTTTTCAACGCGGGCGCCGGCTGTGTGCAGCGCGTGGACCTGCCGGACGGCGACATCCTCCTGCCGGTTTATTACGGCGCGAAAGACCAGCCCTCACGCGTCGCGGTGCTGCGGTGCGCCTTCGACGGGACCACGCTGCGCTACGTGGAGCAGGGCAACGAACTCGCGGTGGACATCGCCCGCGGGCTGCACGAGCCGTCGCTCGCGAGTTTTGGCGGCCGCTACTTTCTCACCATCCGGCAGGACAACACGGGCTACGTGACGGGCAGCAGGGACGGCCTGCACTTCGGCCCGCTGCAGGAGTGGCTCTGGGACGACGGCACGAGCCTGGGCAGCTACAACACGCAGACACACTGGGTCACGCACACCGACGGGCTGTTCCTCGTTTACACGCGCAGGGGGGCGAACAACGACCACGTCTTCCGGCACCGCGCGCCGCTGTTCATCGCACAGGTGGACCCGAGGAAACTCCGCGTCCTCCGCAGCACCGAGCGCGTGCTGGTGCCCGAACGTGGCGCGAGGCTGGGCAACTTCGGCGTGACCGAGGTCAGCGAAAACGAGACATGGGTCACGGTCGCCGAGTGGATGCAGACCTGGGGACCGAACTACGTCATGCCGCCGGACAACAAATACGGCGCGGACAACAGCGTCTACGCCGCGCGCATCCTCTGGGACAAACCCAACCGCGACTGGAACCGGCGGTGATCGGAACCGGCCGGGCCGCTGCACAGCGCGGCTCCCATTCGCTCCTCGACGACGACGCGCTTCGCTGCTGTCATCGCGGCACCATGAATCATGTGTTTCCGCTCTGTCTCGCCCTGGTGGTCTCGCTGGCTGTTCCGGCCCGTGCGGCGGACGGCTTCGCCTTCGCGGACACGCCCGGCAAACATCTCGACGTGACGGCGGGCGGCAGGCCGCTCGTGCGCTTCATGTATGCCTACGACCCGGCCACGAAGGAGTCGCTGCACGACACCTACAAACCCTTCCTCCATGTCTTCGCCCCCGGCGGCGACAAGCTCATCACCAAGGGGCCGGGCGGACAGTTCACGCACCATCGCGGCATCTTCATCGGGTGGAACAAGATCGCCTTCAACGGCAAAAGCCATGACCGCTGGCACATGACCGGCGGCGAGCAGGTCCACCAGAAATTCCTCAGGCAGGACGCCGCCGCCGGCCGGGCCACGTTCACCGCACTCATCCACTGGAACGACGCGGAGAAGCAGGCCTTCCTCGTGGAGGAGCGGACGTTCACCGTGCGCCGCGTGCCGGCCGGGACGTTGATTGATTTCAGCGCGAAGCTCTCCGCTCCGCGCGGCGACGTGAAACTGGACGGCGACCCGGAACACGCGGGCGTTCACTTCCGTCCCGCGAACGAACTGGACCCGAAGGGCACCGTTTACTCCTTCCCGACGGAGAAACCCGACGCGCACAAGGACACGGACTATCCGTGGGTCGGCGAGACGTTCATGCTCGATGGCGCCGCCTACAGCGTGGTGGAGATGAACCATCCGGGGAACCCGGCCGGCACGCGCTGGTCCGCCTACCGCGACTACGGGCGCTTCGGCGCGTTCCCGGTGGCGGAGATCAAGCAGGGCGGCGCGTTCACCTTCAACTACCGGTTCCTCATCGCGAACGGCGAGCTGCCCGGCGCGGAGGTGATCAACCCGCTTTACTCCGAATTCACCGGCACCAGCGCGCCCGCCGCGAAGGTGACGAAGGTTCCCGCTGAACAGCCCAAACCCGCCGCCAGGAAGAAGGACGGGAAGAAGTAGCCGCCCGTGGCCGCGCCCGTGAGAGCGCGAGGCTCGACCGCCCAAATCCCCGCTCGCCTTCACCCGCCGGTGCGCCGTAGCGTTTCCGCGATGGCCGCACTGCCCAAACCGGAAGTCATCCTCACGCATGAGAGCGACCTCGATGGTCTGCTCTCCGGACTCTTGCTGCGCCGGCTCGCGCGCAAGCTCTTCGATCAGGACATCCGCATCGAGGCCCACCACTACAACTCCTGGAAGCAGCGCCAGCTCCGCGAGCGCACGGCCTGGGTGAGCGACTTCAGCTTCGAGCCGCGCATGGACCGGCCCGACTGGCTCATTCTTGACCATCACGTCACCGAGACTCCCGCCAAGCAGGCGCACCTCATCCACGACCTCGGCAAGTCGGCGGGCCTGCTCTGCTACGAACTCTGCCGCGAGCACGGCCTTGCCAAGCCCGGGCTGGACCGCCTCGTGCATCTCAGCAACGTGGTGGACCTGTATCTTGTCGAGGACCCGGACTTCGACCTGGCCTGCGATTACGGGAACCTCGTGAAGACCTACGGCTTCTGGAACATGAACGCGCTCATCGAGGGCAATCCGGAACGCCTGCTCGACCACCCGCTGCTCGAAGTGATGGCCGTGAAGCGCCGCGTGGAAGACCCGCTGGGCTTCGACTGGAGCCGCAAGAACGTCGTGGACATCAGCCCGACCGTCGGCTTCGTGGACACCGTCGTGGGCAACTCGAACAGCGTCGTCCACCGGCTGCTCTCGGAGAAGGCCACGCCCTACACCGTCCTGGCCACGCTCTTCGTGAAATCCAACCGCACGGTCATCGCCAGCTTCCGCAGCGAGAACGGCGAGGCGCTCAAGATCGCTCAGCAGTTCCAGGGCGGCGGCCATGCGAACGCCTCCGGCGCAACGCTCCCGCGCTCGGTCACTTCGCTGGAAGACGCCGTCCTTTACCTCCGCAGCGTGCTCGCGCCGGCCCCGAAGAAGGGCGGCAGCCTCACCAGCCTCGAACAGGCCTTCGCCTTGCTGGAAGGCCCGGCGTCAGGCGGCTGACGCGGCGCGACTCACGGCGTCGGCTTGAGAAACAAGTCCAGCACCGTGCGCGCGTTTTTCGCCGAGCGGGTCAGCGCACCGTGGCCTTCCTGCGGGTCCTCGATGGCTTCCACGACAATCGCGCCCTGCTCCTTGAGCCATCCCGCCGCGCGCCTCATGCCGGGGATGCCGTCGCGGTCGGGATTGGGATCGCGCCCGCCGGCCACGGTGATCCAGCGCGTCCCTTGCAGCGGACGCCGGCCGAACGCGCCGCTCCCAATCGCACGCGTGGGCGGATAGTCAAGGCCCACGCCGCCGGAGTTCGCCACCACCAGCGAGAAGTAACGCCTGCCGCGCCCGGCATCGAGCGCGGCCACGGCATACGAGTTCGCCGAGCCGCGGCTGAAACCGTGCAGCATCGCCGTGCCGGGCTGGACGCCGAGCTTTTGCAGCGCGAGGTCAATCTCCCGGTAGAGTTGCTGCGGCGCGTAGTAGGCGTCCGTCCGGTCGCCCGCACCGAGCCACCATTGCACGCACACGAGGCCCACCTCGCGGCCCTTCACGTGCGGATGCCAGAGCGCGAGATCATCCGTGGCGAAGCCCTGCGTGCCGTGCAGCGACACGATCCAGCGCTTCGGCTCCGGCACCGCGCGCCACACGACGAGGAAGCTCTGCCCGTCCGACGTGGGCACAAAGTCCGGCCTGAGCTTCGCGGCGTCGGCGAACCAGTGGCCGCCCTGGGCCTTGCGGAACAGCTCCGCCGCGCGGCCCGTGAGCGGCGGTTCGGCGGCGGAGACGCGGAGGCAAGCGAGGGCAACGAGGAGTGGGATGAGCTTTTTCATAGCGTGTGGCCGGAGACAACTCGCGCCTCATTGAAGCAAGGCCCCCGGCCTCCTGTCAGTCTGAATCCGCCGCGCGTTCCGCCGTCCATTTCTCCCACATGAAGCTCCTGTCTTCCCTGCTCCTGGCCGTCTGCGCGTTTCCCGTCCTCGCTGAGAACTGGCCCGGCTGGCGCGGCCCGCGTGGCGACGGCACCAGCCTGGAGAAGAACGTCCCGGTGAAATGGAGCGGCACCGAGAACGTGCTGTGGAAGACGCCGCTCGCCGGCGGGCACGCTTCGCCCATCGTGTGGGGTGACCGCCTGTTCACCGTCGGCGTGGTCGCGGAGACCGAAGGCCGCAACCTCATCTGCCTCGACAAGCGGAACGGCAAAGTTCTCTGGGAGCAGGTGGTCGTGAAGTCGCCGTTGGAGAAGAAGCACCGTGAGAACAGCCACGCCTCCAGCACGCCCGCCACGGACGGCAAGCTCATCTACGTCGCATTCCTCGACGTGCAGGACATGGTGGTGGCCGCGTATGACTTCAACGGGAAGCAGCAGTGGCTCGCGCGCCCCGGCGTCTTCAAGAGCGTCCACGGCTTCTGCACCTCCCCGATTCTGCACAACGACAAGGTCATCGTGAACGGCGACCACGACGGCGAGAGCTACCTCGCCGCGCTTGACAGGGCCACCGGCAGGACGCTCTGGAAGGTGCCGCGCGCGAACCACACCCGCAGCTACTGCGCGCCGCTCATCCGTCAGCTCTCCGGCCGCACGCAGATGATCCTCGCCGGGGACAAGTCCACCGCCAGCTATGACCCCGACACCGGCAGGGTCCACTGGTATTTCAAAGGCCCGACCGAGCAATACGTCGCCTCGCTGGTTTACAACGAGCGCGCCGACCTGCTCTTCCTCACCGCCGGATTCCCGCAGCATCACCTCTTCGGCCTGCGCCACAACGGCGTCGGCGACCTCGGTGACATCTACCACCAGGCCGAGGTGACCCACCCGCAGGTCGCATGGCATCACACCAAGGCCAGCATGGTTTCCTACGTCCCCTCGCCCATCAGCGCAGGCGACTACTTCCTCATCGTCTCCGACACGGGCCACGCGAACTGTCTTGTCGCCAGGACCGGCGAACCGCTCTGGCAGGAGAAGATCGGCCGCAGTCACGCCTCGCTCGTGTCCGCGAACGGGCTGGTCTATTTCCTCAACGACGACGGCGTGGCCTTCGTGGTGAAGCCGGGCAAAAACTACGAACTGGTCGCGCGCAACGAACTTGGCGAGCCGACCTACGCCTCGCCCGCCATCAGCGACGGCAAGCTCTACCTGCGCGGTGACAAACACCTCTTCTGTATCGGGGCGGGGGCGGCCAAGACGGCGCTGCGCTGAACTCGCGCGGACCTACTGCGGCAACTGCAGATGAACCACGCCGCTGTGGTTCTGTCCGAGGAAGTAGCCGGAGGTCCAGCCGACCTTCTGGAGCAGTGCGCCACGGAAGGCGGTCTCCTGCTTCGTCGTGGGATGGATGAAGGTGCCTTCCACAAAGCCGGTGTCCGGGCGGAAGTTCCAGGCGAAGTGCTGGAGCGTCTGGTAGATCGGCGAGCTGGCCGTCATCGGCAGGCCGGAGTCGCCGAGGACGATCTTGTCGAGGTTTCCGCCGCTCAACATCCCGCCGATGCGGCGGTCGCCGCTGATGGCCGCGCCGCCGGTGGGCGTGTAGAGCGTGCCGAAAAGGTGGCGGCGCGTGGAGAAGCCGTAGGGATAGTAACGGTCCTGGGGCGCCAGCGGCTTGTGCCAGATGACCTCGCCAAAGGCGTCGAGCCGGGCGTTGTTCGTCATCGTGATCCAGCCCAGCAGCATCCCGCGTCCGCCCGCCAGCGGGACGTGCAGCGGCCAGAGACCGTTGCGGCCCATCACGGCCTCGTGCCGCACGGGCGTGCCGTCGGGCAGTTCGCCGGCGAACTTCACGTTGCCCGCGCGGTCCACCACGATCTCACCGAAGGCGTCGCCGCCGGGGCTGGCTGCGGAGTTCGTCGCCGTGGGCATCACGAAGGTGTAACGCCCCGCCAGCGGAGCCGGGTTGCTGCGTCCGTCGAAGACCTGCCGGTAGGCGAACATCTCGACGCCCTGGCCGTCGTCGATGAAGCGGCCCATGAGCCGCTCGCCGGCGACCGTGTCGAGCTGCAGCGAAACGGTCAGCGTCGGCAGGCCAGCGCGCACGACGGACGCCGTGGCCTGGCCATTGAGATCGAAGCGCCCGCTCAAGGCGTGGCTGGCCACTCCCTGCCGCAGGAAACCGGTGAACGAACCGTCCAGCCCGACCTCAAGCTGGAAGAAGCCGCATCTGGCGGGCACGAGCGAATTGGTGGGATACACCAGCCCGTTGAACATGCCCCGGCTCAGGCTCGCCACGCGGGGCGCGAAGTTCGCCTCCAGCAGCAGATTGGTCTGCATCACGAACTGCAGCACCGGCGAGGCACCGCCCGCACCGCCGCTCCAGCCGGTGAAGACATGGCCGGCCACCGGCGTGGCCCGCATTTCGTAGAGCCCGCCGACATCCAGCAGCCGCCCGTTCCAATCCGGCTCCACCGCGCCCGCGCCGTTCACCCGCACCGTCAGCGGGCTGGCCACGGAGTAGTAGAACGAGCGCAGCAGCGGCTGCGACTGGTTGCCCGCCTGGTCCACGGCGCGGACATGGACGTGGTTGGCCCCCGGCCGGGCCGAGGCCTCGAAAATCCAGCTGTCCGTGCCCTGGGCAACCGCCCACGGTCCGTCGTTGACGGAAAACTCGATGCGCGCCACGGCCAGGTTGTCGCGTGCCGCGCCCTGCACCGTGAACACCGGGGAGGCGAGCCGCGTGCCTTCGGCAGGAGACAGGATGGCAACCTCGGGCAACTCGCGCTCCATGTTGTAGCCGAACTGGAAGTTGGCCGAGAGCACCGTGCCGGTGCGCATGACGAAACGCAGCACGGGGGAATTGGTTTCGATGCTGCCGGTCCAGCCGAGGAACACCGCGCCGCGCGAGGGCTGCGCCTCGATGGTGTAGGTCTGGCCGACGTCGAGTTCCGCGCCGTTCAGATCGGGGCTGATGCGGCCCGCGCCCGTGGCATACACGCGAATGACAGCCTTGGTGCGGCCCTGGATGATCTCGATGGGCGCGTTGCCCTGGAGATCTATGATGCCCTGCGTGCCGGTCTTGCCGGGGCGCATCTCGCGGACCTCACGCGGGGCGGCGGGCGGCTGCGGCATGCCCGGGAGGTTCGTCTGCACGGCCAGCGCGCGCGGGAGGAAGAGGTTGCCCTGGTTCGTGACGGGCGCGTATTGCACGCGCGGGAAATTCGTCGCCATCACGCCTCCGGGCGCAAGCCCGGCCGGGACCTGCACCGGGGCCTGGGCCGCCTTCGGATCGCGCACGACGATGTTGTTCGGCGGCCATTGAGCGGCGGGCCGCTGCGGCGGGGCGGTCTGCGCGGCCTGCTGCTGGTCTTTCTTGCTCCGGATGAAGAAGCCGCCCACCCGCGACCAAAAGCCGGGCTGCTCCGGCTTTGACTGCTCGACGGCGGCCTCGGGGACGGGCTGCACGGCCTGAGGAATCGTCGCCTGCGGCACGGCGGGCTGGACAAATTGTGGCTGTCCCTGCGCCATCGCGGCGCGCTGCTTGATCAACTCAATCTGATCGGCCAGCGGATCGACGGTCGGCTGGGCCGGCGTGAAGAACGAAGGGGAAGGCTGGGCCGGAGCCGCAGGACGGGCCATTTCGGAGGAATCAGAAATGATCTTGAGCGGAACACCCGGAGCGGTGACCACCGGAGCCGTCACGACCGGAGCTGCCTCTGCGACAACCGGCCGGGACGGAGCAGGCACCGCTGCGATTGCCAGAGGAACCGGCGCGACCGGGGCCGCGACATCTGGCGCGGCGGGGGCTTCCGACGTGACCCTGACCTTCGGCTCGGACGAGCCGCCGCCCAGAAGACGACGGAAGAAACCGCCCGGCACCGGCTCCCATTTCTGGCGCTCGGCCTCGATGCGGCGGCG
>Ga0172379_10008057_pt1 | contig 13418 bp, 11 predicted proteins | sample GrowelOW334metaG_FD_119756 | JGI IMG/M metagenome (GOLD analysis project Ga0172379, IMG submission 119756) | Groundwater microbial communities from an aquifer near a municipal landfill in Southern Ontario, Canada - Groundwater well OW334 metaG | ecosystem: Environmental > Aquatic > Deep... | reverse complement strand
TCCTCTCGGTGGCGGTTATTTCCTGCGCGGGGCAGGCCAAGGCTGCCTATTCGGCCGGTACCTACGAAGGCGTCGGCGAGGGACACGGCGGCAAGATTCGCGTCGCCGTCACCGTCGGCGCGAACAAGATTGAGAAAATCGCTTTGTTGGAAAGCGAAGAAACGGCAATGCTCGGCGACACCGCCGTTGAAGAGCTGACCAAGTCGATCATCGAAGCCAACTCCACCAAAGTGGACGCGGTTTCCGGCGCTTCCGAATCCAGCAAAGGCTTTATCGCCGCGGTGGAAGACGCGCTGGCAAAAGCCGGCGTCGCTCTCTCGGCCGTCGCGAAGGCTCCCGCAAAGGCAGCCAAGGCCGCGTTTGAATCGAGCTACGATGTGATCGTGATCGGCGCGGGCGGAGCGGGTCTTTCGGCGGCTTTATCCGCCAAGGAAGCGGGCGCAAAAGTCGCTATTTTTGAGAAAATGGCGATGGTAGGCGGCAACAGTATCCGCGCGACCGGCGGCTTCAACGCTTCCGGCACCGAGTTCCAGGCAAAGGCGAACATAAAGGATTCCCCCGAACTCTTCTATAAAGACACGATGAAGGGCGGTTACGATAAGAATGACCCAGCCTTGGTGCGTACTCTTGCCGAAAAAGCCGCTTCTTCCGTCGTGTGGCTCACCGGTTTGGGCGCCGATCTTTCCGACGTCGGACGACTCGCGGGCGCTTCGGTCAACCGCGCCCATCGCCCCGCCGGCGGCGGGAAAGTGGGACCGGAGATCGTCACGACGCTGAACAAAGCCGTCGTCAAGGTGGCCAATATTCCCGTGTTCACAAAAACGAAAGTGATCGCGCTCCTCACCTCTTCTTCCGGGGTGGTGAACGGCGTCGAGGTGACCGCCGCCGATGGCAAGAACTACAAAATCGCCGCCAAGGCGGTTGTTCTGGCCGCGGGCGGTTTCGCCGCCAATAATGAAATGTGCGCGGCTCTCGTTCCTTCCATAAAAGGTTTCGCGACTACCAACCATCCCGGCGCCACCGGCGACGGGATCGCCTTGGCGGAAAAAGTCGGGGCCGCTTTTGTCGATATGAAAGAAATCCAGACCCACCCGACCTACGCTCCCGGCAAGGAAATGATCACCGAGGCCGTGCGCGGCAACGGCGCCATTCTGGTCAACAAAAAGGGTGCCCGCTTTATCGACGAACTCAAGACGCGCGACGTGGTTTCCACGGCGATCCTCGCCCAGGATGGGAAGACTTCCTACCTCGTGTTCGACGCTTCGGTCCGCAAGAGCCTCAAGGCGATTGAAGATTACGTGAAAATGGATATCGTCGTGGAAGGCGCGACAGCGAAGGACCTTGCCGCCAAAATCGGCGCAGATCCCGTGACGCTTGAGGCTACGGTCACTTCCTACAACGAAGCCGTCGCGTCCAAAAACGACGCCGCTTTCGGCCGCGCCGACATGCCGCGTGCGTTGTCGGTTGCTCCCTACTACGCGATCGAGGTCCTTCCCGCGGTCCACCACACGATGGGCGGCGTCAAGATCGATACCACCGCTCGCGTCATCTCCGCTTCCGGCGCCCCGATAGCCGGTCTCTTCGCCGCCGGCGAAGTTACCGGCGGCGTGCACGGCGGCAACCGCCTCGGCGGTAACGCCCTGGCCGACATCGTCACCTACGGCCGGATAGCGGGTACCAGCGCCGCCTCCGCCGCCAAGTAAATCATTTTCCGATTCTTAAAAACTTCAGTTTTTAAGAATCCACCAAAAGGCGATATTTGCGTATCGTTCTACCTGAATGGTATGCAAATATAAGGAGAAGCCCGAAAGCAACCGGCTTTCAGGCTTCTCCGTGCTTGTGAAGAAGGCTCAGGGCCGGTAGAATTGGCGGACATGTTGTCCGACGTCCTTCGGCCCTTTTTTTTTGTTATAATCAGCTTCGGCTTCCTCTTTTTCTCCTGTACTCCCCGGGCCGTGGGCGCGCCCCCTCCTGACAAGGCCGATAGGGCCGCGGCGGCGCGCGCGCGGGAACTTGTTTCAAAAATGAGCGATTCGGAAGCGGCGGCGCAAGTGCTGCTTACGGCCGCTGAAGGATCCGCGTCATTGTCGCGGGAAAGCGCCGAGCTGCTTTCCGCGTTGCCCGCGGGCGGCGTCATGCTGTTTAAGTACAATTTGGGAAAAGGCGCCGACGCCGCGCGTCGGTTAACGGACGCGATACGCGCAACCGTTTCCGGTCCCGTGCCGCCCTTTATCGCCGCCGATCAGGAAGGCGGTTCCGTGCATCGCTTTGGCGCCGACGCGACGAAACTTCCCCCGGCAGCCGCTTTCGGTTCGATCGAGCGTTCCCGCGTACGTTCGGTCGCCGAGGGCGCCGCATTCCGTTCCGGGCGGGAACTGAGCGCGCTCGGTGTGACGCTGAATCTTGCGCCCGTGGCGGAAGTAAGCGACGAAAAATCGACGCTGTTTCTCGGGGACCGCGCGTACGGCAACGATCCGACCCTTGTCGCGGATGCGGCTTCCGGTTTTATTGAAGGTATGCGCCGCGCGGGGGTCGCCTGCGTGGTCAAGCATTTTCCGGGCAACGCCGCCGCCGATCCCCACAAAGCAAGAGCGGTGATACAGGCCGAAGGTGCCGCGCTCGATAGGCTTATCGAACCATTCCGCCTAGTTTTCGTGCGCTCCCAACCCGCGGCGGTTATGGTGTCCCATGCGGTGATCGCCGCAATAGATCCCAGTCGGCCGGCAACGCTTTCCCCGTTGGTGATCGATGGGCTTCTGCGGAAAAAGCTGGGCTATCGCGGCTTGGCGGTGAGCGACGATCTGCGCATGAAGGCGATTACCGCGACGGGTCTGTCCCCCGCGCAGGCCGCGCCTCTGGCGATTAACGCCGGCATCGATCTGGTGATGACCTGGCCCCTCGACGCCGCGTACTTGCGGGATTCGCTGGTCGACGCCGTCGCTTCCGGGCAGCTGAGCCGCGATCGTCTGAGGGAAGCGGCTGCCCGCGTCGTAGCGGTAAAGATTCGCTACGGGCTCATTGATCCTCCGCCGGCGGCGCGGATTCGGGTGAAAGACATAAATATCGAGCTGGCCGCGCTCAAAAAAGAAACGGCTAACTATTTGAGGACGGAGGGACTGCGATGAACGAAACTCGTATTCTGTACGTGGACAAAAATTGCGTCGTGGTCGACAAGCGCGCCGGTGACGCGGTTGAGGGCGGCAGCGCGAGCACGAATGATCTGAAGAAGGCTCTTGCCAAAGAACTTGCCGGAAAAATGCCTGAAGGCGCGGCCGATGTTCCCGTTTTTGTCGAGGCGGCGCATCGGCTGGACGTGCCGGTAACAGGCTGCGTGCTTTTTGCGCGGACGCAGGAAGCTCTGGCTTTCTTGGACGCCGCTTTCGCGAAAGGCACGGTAAAAAAACTGTATTGGGCTATCGCGGAACGGTCCGAATCGGAACTTCCGAAAGAGAGCGAACTTACCCATTATATTTATTTCGACCATAAAACGAACAAAAGCCACGCATTCGATGAAGCGGGAGTCAATCGTAAAAAGGCTGTGCTTCGCTTCCGTACGCTCGGTGAAGGGGATCGCTACCTTTTTATTGAAGTGGAACTCGTCACCGGGCGTCACCACCAAATTCGCGCGCAGTTAGCGGCGGCGGGGCTCAAGATCAAAGGCGATCTCAAGTATGGGGCTCGTCGGAGTGAAAAGAACGGAGGCATCCGTCTCCATTGCCGCTATCTGTCCTTCCCCGATCCCGTCGATTCGGGCCATCGGATCGAAGTTACCGCTCCGATTCCGGAAGCCGACGCTTTGTGGACCGCGTTCGAGACCGCGGCTGCGGCAGCCGCAAGGTGACAACCGACTAAGAACTGCGGATCGTAGAAAATTGCGCTTGTCGATCGGCGAAAACGGGCGGATACTGACGGAGTGTCCGCTCAATCAAATAGAATAACGTATTTTTTAACGCACCCGGATCCGTCGATCCGTCTTCTCGCTCTGCGTGAACTTGCACAGGCTTCGGAGGATGACCCGGAAGTTGTGCGCGCAAAAGCGGAAATACCCGAAACACCGGCCGTTCGCGCTGTTTTGAACGATATGCATCCCCAGGGCTATTGGGTGCAGATAGACAAACGCACAGGCAAAGAGTACGGCGCGGGAGTCGAATATGGGGCCTTCTCGAGTACCCATTACCGTTTGGCTTACTTGGCCGAGCTCGGTATGGATAAGAGCGATGAGCGGATAGCGCTCGTCGCCGAACGCTATCTTGGTCTGCAGGAGGCTGACGGCGATTTTTTGGCTCACATGTCGTGTCTTCTCGGCCAAAACTTGCGAACGTTTCAAAAACTAGGCTTCGGCTCCGATCCGCGCGTCCGCTCCTCGCTGGAGCTTTTGCTGCGGACCGCGCGTCCGGATTTCGGATATTTGTGCGATATGCACGAAAAACCCGCCTTGGGCGTTTCGGGCAAGCCGCTTAAACGGCCCAAAAGCTGTTTCCGCGGAAGCGCTAAGGTTCTCTTCGCTTTTTCCTATTTTCCCGAAATCCGCACCGATCCGCGTCTCAATGCTCTTTGCGAATATTTCTTATTTCGCGAAGGCGTTTTCAGCAATTCGGATCCCGCGCGTTACGTAGTGCGCGACGTTATCGAACCGTCGTTCCCATTTACCTGGAGAGCCGATGTCGTACAGGTCCTGTATGCCTTGGCTCGTTTGGGCTGCGGCGGGGATCCTCGTCTTGAGCGCTCGTGGCACACCCTCGGAACGCTCCGCGACGACGACGGTTTCATCACGCTCTCCTGGTCTCCCACTCAATCGCCATGGAAGCCGGGAAAACGAGGAAAACCTTCCGATTGGGTTACGCTTTACGCCGATATCGCCGAGCAACGGGCGGAAAGAAGCTAAACGCCACGCGTTTTTCCCATAGTCGCCCTTTGTTTTCTCAGTTGCCGAGAACCTTCACGCGAACGCTTCGCCCCTTTATTTTGCCTTCGTTCAGTTTGCGCGCCGCTTCTTCGGCTATGGTTCGTTCGACGGCGACATACGACCAGGTCTCAGCGATCTTTATCTTTCCGACCTGCTCCGTGGTGAAACCCGCATCTCCCGTCAACGCTCCCAGAATGTCTCCGGGGCGGATTTTGTCTTTCTTGCCGCTCAGGATTTGCAGAGTAATCATTGACGGAACGGGTGGTGGGGTGTCGGTCGTCTCTTCAATCTCAGCGATGTCGCCGCGCGCGATCTCTCGATCCCGGTAGGCTTCTATTCTGCGGACGAGTGCAAGCTCACTTGCGTCGAAGAGACTGAGCGCAAGTCCCGTTTCTCCGGCGCGCGCGGTCCGCCCGATGCGATGCGTGTAGATTTCCGGGTCAGCGGGAATATCGACATTGACCACCGCTTCAAGTTTTTCAATATCGAGGCCTCGGGACGCTACGTCGGTAGCGACAAGAACCGAGACGCTCTTCCCGGCAAAGCGGGCAAGCACCTGGTCGCGTTCCCATTGTTCAAGGTCGCCGTTCAGCTCCAAGGCGCTTAATCCTCGGTCTCGGAGGAAGGTGGTCAATTCTCGGCAGCTTTGACGGGTATTGCAGAAGGCCAGGGCGCGTTCGGGATGAAAGGCGCGCAGAAGCGCGGCGACGGACTCAAATCGATCCTCGTTTCGGATCTCATAAGAACGTTCATCGATAGCTTCATTCGGGCGCTTGTTTTCCGCTTGTACGCGTAGGGGCCGTTTCAGAAAACGCTTGGCAAGCCGTTCGATGCCTTCGGGGTACGTGGCGGAAAAAAGGAGGGTTTGCCTATCAGGGGGACACGCTTCGGCGATGCGAATAATTGCGTCGATGAAACCCATGTCGAGCATTCTGTCCGCCTCGTCAAGGACGAAGGTGTTGATAGCGTCCAGGCGAAGCGTTCCGCGTTCCATGTGGTCCAAAATCCGGCCGGGCGTTCCGACGATTATGTGCGCGCCGTGTTCCAAACTTGAGCTCTGTCCCCGAAGCGGCACTCCGCCGCACAAAACGATAACCTTTGTGTTTTCTTCGCCGCGGGCTATGCGCCGGATTTCGGCGGCGACCTGGTCGGCGAGTTCCCGCGTCGGGCAAAGAACCAAGGCCTGCACAGCGAAGCGGCGACGATTGAGGTTTGCTAAAAGGGTAAGAGCGAAAACGGCGGTTTTACCGCTCCCCGTTTCCGCCTGAGCGATGAGGTCCTTTCCGGCCAAGGCATCTTTCAGGGCGGCCGCCTGGATGGCTGTCATTTCACGGTAACCGAGCTGATCCAGCGTTTCAAGCGTGGAAGGTTTCAAAGGGAGAGATCCGAAACCGGATCCCGTATCGATGTCTTGCATTGAGCGCATAGTACACGATTACGCAAGCTCTGTCCCCGGCATCCATGGCGTCGCCATCCATGGCGATGAAGAATCGCGAGCGATTCTTCATTGTTGGGCGCCATCCTTGGCGCCTTCGTGGAAAGGTTTTTCTGGGGGGGGGTAATCAACCAAATCGGCCGGAGATGTAGTTTTCCGTTCGTTTGTCCTTGGGGTTAAAGAAGAGTTCTTTGGTGGGAGCGTACTCCACAAGGTCCCCGGTGAGAAAGAAGCCGGTGTAGTCGGAAACGCGACCCGCCTGCTGCATATTATGCGTGACGATGATGATCGTGTAGCGCTGTTTGAGTTCCTCAAGGAGGTCCTCAATGCGGCTGGTTGAAATGGGGTCGAGCGCGGAGGTCGGTTCGTCCATAAGGAGAATCTCGGGTTTGACCGAGACGGCTCGCGCGATGCACAAGCGCTGCTGCTGGCCGCCTGAAAGAGCGAGGGCACTCTGTTTGAGTTTGTCCTTGACTTCATCCCAAAGGTACACGGCTTTGAGGCTGTTCTCCACAAGCTCTTCCATGTCCCCTTTGTACCCATTGATGCGGGCGCCCCAGGCGACGTTCTCGTAGATTGTCTTGGAGAAGGGGTTAGGCTTCTGGAACACCATGCCGATCCAACGGCGGACTTCGGAGGCATCGACCGCGGGATCGTAAATGTTGATGCCGTGAAAGAGGACTTCTCCGGTCATGCGGGCACCGGGGAGGAGTTCGTTCATGCGGTTGATCGCGCGCAGCGCGGTGCTCTTACCGCAGCCGGAGGGGCCGATGATAGCGGTGACCTTCTGTTTCTCGAAGGTCATGCTGAGTTCCTTCACCGCGCGGAAATCGCCGTAGAAGATGTCCACGTTCTTGAATTCGAGCGCGTTCTTCGTTTCGGTCGCGGGGTCGAAGCTGAGTTTGATGGCAGAATTGGTTCCGACGTCTTTCATGGTCATCCGAGCCTCTTGTTTTTCCGGTAATGGTTCCGCAGCAGGATGGCGGATGCGTTCAAGGTCATTAACAGCGCGAGCAGTACGAGGATGGCCGCGGCCGCCGCGTTGCGGAATTCGGCTTGGGGGCGAGCGGTCCACTGGTAAATCTGTATGGGAAGAGTCGTGAATTTGGAGAAGATTCCGGTGGGATCCTGGGTCAGGAAGGCCGGTGCGCCGACAACGACCAGCGGCGCGGTTTCTCCAACGGCGCGCGAGACGGCCAAGACCGTTCCGGTGAGGATGCGGTCCATGCTGGCCGGGAGTACATGGTGCCAGATGGTTTGCCATCGAGTGGCACCGACCGCGTAGCTTGAATACCGCAGGCTCGCGGGGACGGCCCGCAAGGCTTCCTGGGCGTTGATGATGATGACCGGAAGGATCAGTAGGGCGAGCGTGAGGCCTGCCGAAAAGATCGTGCGGCCGTTGGCCGTAGAGGGGTCGGCTACCGCGCCGAAGAGGGCCCCCGAAGTGATCGGTTCCATGCCGCGAACAAAGATGGCGAGCCCGAGCATGCCGTAAATGATCGAGGGAACGCCGGCCAGGTTGTAGATGTTGGTCTGAATGATACGGTTTAGGCGGGTATCGCCGGCGTATTCCTCAAGGTAGATGGCCGCTCCGATGCCGATCGGGAATGCGAAGAGAATCGTGATGAGGATGGTAAGGAAGGAACCGAACGCGGCGCCGCGGACGCCCGCGTCGATGGCGACGGACGCCTGAGAGCGGCGGACGAAATCGGCGTTGAGCCAGGAACGGAATTCCACATGCCCCTTGGGCGAGTTCTGGGCTGCCCATGCGACGATTCCCTTTCCGTGGAGGAGGGAATCGCTGAGATTCCAAGTTTTCTTGACGACCGGATCAACCACTTCGGTCCTTACGAGGTCGATGAGATCGTCTTTCGGTCGATCGGCGAGCGGCGCATCGCTGTCCAGTTTCATTAAGAAGCGGCGGGATACGTTCGCGCGTAAGATTTCCACGAGTTCTACCTTGTCCAGGGCCGCAAAATTCCCGCCGGGCGCGAGCGTTTCCGGCTCTACCGTGTTTTCAAGCAGTACGTAGCCGAATGCGTCATTTACTATGCTCGCGATGAGCGTGCCCAGCGAGAGCACCGAAAAGAGGGTCGCGGCGAGGAATAAGGCGAGCCGTCTTTTCCCTCTGGCGTGGCGTTCTTTGATACGCGTGTCGAATTCGGGAACCGGCGCGAGATTCGCGTCGCGGATGGCGCTCATTCGTAAACCTCCCGGTACTTCTTGATGATGCGTCGGCTGAGGACGTTGAGGCCGAGCGTGATGAGGAAGAGGAGCAGCCCGATGGCGAACAGGCTGTTGTAGTCCATGGAGTCGTAGCTGAGGTCTCCGCCCGAGATGCGTACGATGTGGCCGGTCATGGTTTCGGCTGCTTTGAAAGGGTTGAAGGTGAGCGCGGAACCGGCGCCCGCGGCCAGGGAAACGATCATCGTTTCGCCTACGGCGCGGGAGAGCCCCATGATGAAGGCGGCGGCGATCCCGGAAAAGGCGGCGGGCACGACGATCTGCGTAGCTACTTCCAGTTTCGTCGCGCCCATCGCGTAGGCGGCTTCACGAAGTGAGCCGGGGACAGACCCGAGGGCGTCTTCGCACATTGAGGCGATGAGCGGAAGGATGAGCACACCCATTACGAGTCCCGCGCTCGCCGTATTGTAGATTTCCACCGTGTCGGAGCCGAATACCGAACGGAGGAAAGGGGTTACCGCGGTAAGGGCGAAGTAGCCGTACACGACGGTCGGCACTCCGGCCAGAACTTCAAGGACCGGTTTCAGGATTTCCCTGACCCGGTCAGGAGCGTACTCGCTCAGGTACACGGCCACGGAGAGCCCAAGGGGAAGGGCAACAGCCATGGCGATTAGGCTGGTCATCAAGGTCGAATTCAAGAGAGGCAAGATCCCGAACTGGTCGATGGCAGGTTGCCACTTGGTCCCGGTCAGGAAGGTGAAGGGACTGACCGTTTTGAAGAAGTTGACGGCTTCTTTGCCGAGGGTAAGGACAATGCCGAGTGTGGTGAGAATAGACACCGTCGCGCAGAAAAAGAGAAAAGCGTAGATCGCCGTTTCTCCAGTTCGAGTTTTTTGCGAGAGGCTGATCAATTTCGGTGCCGTTTCGCGTTCGTTCATATGATCCTTTAACAAGTATTCATCCCCGGCTGTATACTTTGCTCCAGCCGGGGTAGGAGCGAAAAACCTCAGTATCTCGCTCCCAACCGGGGCCGGAATGAAAAACTTCAGTTTTTCATTCCCTTCACCGGCTCTAGTTTCCCTTTTGGAAAACTAGAATGAAGTGATTCGTTCCCAACCGGGGAACGAATCACTTCAAAGCGTCCAGCCACTTCTGCTTGGAAGCCTTGAGCACGGCGGGGTCGGCGGGGAAGTATCCGACGCGCTTGATCTCGTCGTTGACATAGGTCAGGAAGTACGCGATGTAGGCCGCGACCTGGGTCTTTGACTTCATGATGCCGGCGTCTGAGTACAGGAAGAGCGGGCGAGCGAGCGGATATTTGCCGGCGTCGACGTTTTCCTTCTTGGGCTCGACGCCGTTGACGTTGAGTACCTTGAGCTTGGCGGAGTTTTCCTGGTAGTAAGCGAATCCGAAGTAGCCGATGGCGTAGGGGCTGCCCTCGATGCCCTGGACCAGGACGTTATCATCCTCGGAGAGCTGGAGGTTCTTGGCGGTGAGGAGGGGTTCCTTCTTCTTCTTGAAGATGTGCTCGACGAAGTAGGAGAAGGTGCCGGAGTCGGTTCCCGGGCTGAAGCGCAGGATTTCCTTGGCCGGCCAGGTGGGGCGGACGTCTGACCAGAGCGCGGCGGTGGAGAATATCTTGTTCAGCTCTGCAAGGGTGACGTCGGTAGCGAAGTCATTGGCCTTGCTAACGCAGACAGCCAGGGCGTCGGTTCCGACTCGGAACTCGATCGGCGTGCGACCGATGGCCTTGGCGCTTTCGATATGGCTCGCCTTGATGGCGTCGGAAGCGTTGGAGACGTCGGTCTCGCCGGTCTTGCAGAAACGCTCGAAACCGGCGCCGGAGCCGATAGAGTCGATGGAGATCGTGTCGGTGTAGCCTTCTTTCTTCATGCGGGCGGCAATCGCCTCGGCGAGGGGGTAGACCGTGGAAGAACCGGCGGTGATGACGTTTCCCTTGACCTTGCTCGGGTCCACGCCGGGAAGCATCTTGTCCGGATCGTCGGAAACGGGATCCTGCCAAGCGTACTGGAGCTGAGCGGCGGGCTTTGCCGCGGGGGCGGCGGGTTTCGCCGCTTCGGTTTTTCCACCCGCGAAGGCGAAGCCGGTAACGAGGGTGAGCGCCGTAAGGGCGACGATGATCTTCTTCATTATTATCCTCCGTATCGTTCAGGGTACGACCCAACGATACGGAGGCGAGGTAAGACTAGCGTGAACTTTTTATGAGGATTTGGTTAAAAGGGAAGGTGAGTCCAACAGTTTCAATAAGTCGATTGGCGATTCGATCATAGCCTGGGCTCCTGCCGCTTCCAGTTCTTCACTCCCGCGGAAGCCCCAGGCCGCCCCCGCTGCGAAAAAACCGGCGTTTCGCGCGGTGTGCATGTCCACGTCGGAATCGCCGAGGTAGAGGACTTCCCTGGGCTTGGCACCGAGCAGCGCGGCAATGGCGAGCGCCGAAGTGGGGTCCGGTTTTCGCGGTACGCCGGTTTTCTCCCCCTGAACCGCGCTAAAGGAATGATTGCCGAGCACGGCTTTGACGACCAATAGCGTCAAGCCGTCGGGCTTATTGGATAAAATAGCTGCCGGCATCTTGCGGGCGCGCAATTCATTCAGGAGCTCAGGGACTCCGGGGTAGGCTTTTGAAAAGACCGCGGGTTTTTCCGCGTATTCGCGGACTGCCTGGGCGACACACGCGTCCAACACAGCTTCATCCGAGAAATCCACCGGAGCGGCATTGCGAACCAAATTGCGCATGCCGTTCCCGACCAGACGGTAGTAATCGCCCGAAGCGTGCGTGGGAAAACCGAAGCTGACCAGGGCCGAGTTCACAGCCGCCGCGATGTCCTCGATCGTATCGACCAGGGTTCCGTCCAAATCAAAAATTATTGCTTTAAACATAGGAATCGTTACCATAAAGGATTAATAATATCTTGCATAGACTAGCTATCAGCGTATACTAAACGGAAAAGGAGACGATTGTGTTTCAAAAACAATTGATGATGAGGCGGGTTCTCATCAGCCTCGTCCCTATCTTTCTGTTCTCGTTGTATTTGTACGGCGTCAGGACTCTCAGCGTATTCGCCGTGACGTTCGTGCTCGGAATTCTTACCGAATATTTCATCGAGAAACAGCGGGGTAAGAAGGTAAGCGAGGCAGTGCTCGTCACCTGCTCGCTCTACGCGTTTTCAATGCCGCCCGCGGTCCCCCTGTGGATCGTCGCGGTCGGCATCGTTTTTGCCGTTTTTATGGCCAAAGAAGTTTACGGCGGTTTCGGGCGGAATGTTTTTAACCCGGCGATAGCCGGCCGCCTCTTCGTCTACATATCTTTTGCCACTATCATGCAGGCGTCTTTTGTTCCCCCGGGAAACTTCGGCTTGCCGATGGACGCGGTGACGGGGCCTACGCCGCTCGCGCTCATGCGGACGGGCGAACATTTTTCACCGCTTGCCCTTCTCGTCGGGCTGCGTCCCGGATCTATCGGCGAAAGTTCGAGCATCCTCATCATTCTTGCCGCGGTTTACCTTATCGCCACTAAAACGGCGAGCTGGCGCATTATCGCCTCTACGTTCGTTTCCGGTGCAATTCTTGCCGGGGCACTCTTTTTTGCGGGCGTGAAACAGGCGCTGCCGATGGAATCGCTCCTTGCCGGCAGTTTCCTTTTCGTCGTCGTTTTCATGGCGACCGATCCCGTGAGCGCCCCGAAGAAAAACGGCGCGCAGTGGGCCTACGGCGCGATCATCGGTTCGTGCATCGTGCTGGTCAGAAGTTTTTCCTTGTTTCCCGAAGGCACAAGCTTCGGCGTTTTCATCGGCAATACGGCGGCGTGCATGCTTGACGACATCGCCGCCAAGTTTAAAAAGAAAAAAGAACCGGTACCGGTCTCCGTCGCAAAGGAGGGGACAAAATGAAAAAGGATTCTACACTCTACACGGTCCTCTTTACTTTCATCGTCTGCGTCGCTTTCGTATTTTTTCTCGCGCTCGCGAACGAGTCGACCAAGGATAAAGTAGCTTCCAACCGGCGGTTCGCCGAGCGTTCCGCCGTGCTCCGAGCCCTCGGCGTTTCCTTCGCAGGCGACGAGCGCGTCGACTCCGTTTACGAATCGTCCGTCCAGAAAATGGATGTCGCTTCTATGGAAATCTTCCGCGCGAAAGTGAACGGCGTAGTCCGCTTTGCTAAGCGTTTTTCCGGCTCGGCCCTCTGGGGCACGGTTTTCGGCGTGATTGCCGTCGACGAAACGGTTGAACGAATCGCGGGACTTGAGATCGTTTCCCACAACGAGACGCCGGGACTCGGCGGCCGGATCGATGAGCCTTGGTTTAAGGAACAATTCCGGGGCGAGCGTATCGGAAAAGACGGAATTCGTGTGCGCCAAGGCGGCGGCAAGGGCGATCTCGACAAAGAAAACGGTCTTTTGGACGCGGTCACCGGTGCCTCGCGCACGAGCGGTTCTATGGAAAAAATCGTCAACGGGGAAATCGCGGCGTTCCGCGCCGCGCGCGACGCGGGAGGTCTGAAATGAGCGCAGCCAAGAAGCCGGGGAAAATACGGACGAATCTTGTCGATAACCTTTGGTGGAATAACCCGATCTTTATACAGGTTTTGGGCATCTGCTCCACCCTCGCGGTCACCAACAACCTGATGAACACCGTCATTATGACCGTCGGCGTGAGCCTTTCCACCGCCTTCTCCAGCGCGACTCTATCGGCTATGAACAATTACATACCGAGCAAGGTCCGCATGATAGTTCAGGTGCTGGTCATTTCGTTCTACGTCATTATCATCGATATCGTGCTCCGCGCGTACATGCCCGAGGTTTCCAAATCCCTCGGCCCGTACGTCGGGCTGATTATAACCAACTGTATAATCATGGGCCGCGCCGAAGCTTTCGCC
>Ga0172379_10008056_pt1 | contig 13418 bp, 15 predicted proteins | sample GrowelOW334metaG_FD_119756 | JGI IMG/M metagenome (GOLD analysis project Ga0172379, IMG submission 119756) | Groundwater microbial communities from an aquifer near a municipal landfill in Southern Ontario, Canada - Groundwater well OW334 metaG | ecosystem: Environmental > Aquatic > Deep... | reverse complement strand
TGCCGGCTTGATTCTAGGATGGATGATCCGCTGGCTTTATGCCAGATTTCAACTCACCGCTGCTGAAAATGAAGCAGGGCGAATTAAACAGGACGCAGTTAAAGAAGCAGAAGCCGAAAAAAAGGCGATCCTGGTAGAGGCGAAAGATCAGCTCATTCGGGAACGCAACCAGCAAGAGCGGGAGATAAGGGAGCGACGTATCGAGGCGCAGAAGCTCGAACGCCGCGTGATGCAGAAGGAAGAGAATCTCGACAATAAAATCGAGGCGCTTGAGCGGCTTGAAGCGACACTGAAAGGCAAAGAAAAGGCGATCGTCGACAGGGAAACGGCGCTGCTCGGCCAGGAAGAGCAATACAGGCAGGAGCTAGAGCGCATTTCCGGCCTTACGGCTGACGAAGCGAAGCGAATCATCATCCAGAACATGGAGAATGAGGCGAAGCGCGACGCCCAAATCCTCATCAACAAAATCGATCAGGAAGCCCAGCTTACGGCGGAAAAGCGGACCCGCGACGTCCTCGTAACGACCATGCAGAGGATAGCGACCGATGTGACGGCGGAGACGACGGTAACCTCGGTGAGCCTACCCTCCGACGAGATGAAGGGTCGCATTATCGGCAGGGAAGGGCGCAACATACGCACCCTCGAGACCCTCACCGGCGTGGACGTTATCATCGACGATACGCCCGAGGCTGTCGTCATATCCTGTTTTGATCCCGTGCGCAGGGAGATCGCCCGCGTTTCGCTCGAGCGGCTGATCACGGACGGCCGAATTCATCCCGCGCGCATCGAGGAAATGGTACAGAAGGTCACTCGGGAAATTTCCCAGAAAATCTACGATGAGGGCGAGAAGGTTGTCTTCGACCTCGGCCTCCACAATATGGCCCCCGAGCTTATACGGGCTCTCGGCCGGCTTTATTTCAGAACGAGTTACGGCCAGAACGTGCTCCTCCATTCCAAGGAAGTGGCCGTCATCGCCGGATTGCTCGCGGCGGAAATAGGCCTGAACAGGGAAATCGCCAAGCGGGGCGCCCTGCTTCATGATATTGGAAAGGGTATCGAGACGGATGGGGATCAGAACCACGCCGAGATGGGCATGGAACTGGTCCGCAAGATGGGCGAGGATCCGCGTGTCATCAACGCCGTCGGCGCGCATCACAACGATGTCGAGCCCACCTGCCCGGAAAGCGTCCTTGTCCAGATCGCCGACGCCATTTCGGCGGCGAGGCCGGGCGCCAGGCGCGAGACGCTCGACAATTACATCAAGAGGCTTGAAAATCTCGAGACGATCGCCGAGAGCTTCTCCGGCGTCGATAAGGCTTTCGCCATACAGGCCGGGCGCGAGCTTCGCATTCTCGTCAATTACGAGAATGTTTCGGACGAGCAGGCCAAGGAATTGTGCAAAAGCATCGCCAAGAAAATCGAAACCGATTTGCGCTATCCCGGCAGAATCAAGGTAACCATCATTCGCGAGACCCGCATCGTGGAGTACGCGCGCTGACCACAAGGCTTCGGCCTGGTCGTGATGCCGATTTGCCGCAGATTCAAGGAACGCAGCGCCGCCTGATGGCCGGCGCTGCGTTTTTATTGCCAAGCGTGCCAATGCTTGCGCGCCGGCTGCCTCAGCGCCGTGAAAGGAGTTCTTCGTGTCCGAGCGAATGGCGTATGCGATAATGGTGGGCGATGTCGTGGGGGCTCCGGGGCTCCGGGCGCTTTTCGCGCATTTGCCAGCCTTCCTCAAGAAAACCGGCGCCGACATCGCCATCGCCAACGGGGAGAATGCCCAAAAAGGCTTCGGCATAGGCAGGGAAGAGATCGACGCGATGCTCGGCAGCGGCGTTTCGGCGATCACGACAGGCAATCATGTTTGGGAACGCAAGGAAGCGGCGGATCTTCTCGCCGCTGAACCAGCCTTGCTCAGACCGGCGAATTATCCACCTGGCTTGCCGGGCAAAGGCATGGCCCATTTTCGTGGCAGGGCCTTCGAGTGGGTCGTCATCAATCTTCAGGGCAGGGAAGACTTGTACAATATCGATTGCCCCTTCCGGACAGCCGACGAGCTTGTCGCCAAGGCGCGCAGGGAATACCCAGCGGCTTTCATTCTCATCGATTTCCACGCGGAATCGCCGGAAGAGAAGGAAGCGCTGGCATGGCACCTGGACGGGAAGGTGAGTGCCGTCGCGGGTACCCATACCCATGTCCAAACCGCCGATGAGAGGATTTTCCCAAAAGGGACGGCTTACCTAACCGACCTTGGCATGACAGGCCCTATCGATTCCGTCATAGGAGTGAAAAAGGAGATTTGCATCCGTCGCTCCATCACCCAGATTCCTTTCAAGATGGAAACGGCCGAGGGAGACGCGTCGATGTCGGGAGCGGTATTCGGCATCGATCCAACGACCAGGCGCTGCGTTTCCATCGAACGATTTTATCTCGCCACCGTAACGACATAAAGATCGCGTCTCGCGTCGAAAGGAACGCGATCCCATCCTGACCAGGTTTCGATTTTTTTGAAGCCGGCGCCATGAAGCCAATAGGCGATCATGTCGGGGGTCATGGCATGCAGGAGGGTGGTATCGCTCTTCGATCGGTTCCCTTCGGTGAGCGTCGTGACGAAGGCGATCGTGCCCGGAGTCTTCCCCGGTTCGTAATGCCGCTCGAAACGAAAGCGCTCGGTTTGGATGTCGGGGAAGGCGAAGCCCGGCCCACTACCGGGGTGGGCATAGTTCAAGGTTTGGATGACAAAGGGGGCGCCGGGGCCCAGAAGCCGGCGTACCATCGAGAAGAAGAGCGGGACGCTCTCGGGCAGAAGGTGAGGCAAGGTATTGCCGAGGCAAAGGGCGGCGCCGAACCGAACGGCGATGCCGTAATCGCTTTTAACGATGGATTCAGCGTCGAGCATCGATCCCTTCACCACGTGGGCGCGGCTTGCCGCGATGGAAGCCATTTCGCCCGAGAGCTCAATGCCCAAGGTATCCCATCCCCTATCGGCGAAGGCGTGGGCATGGCCGCCCGTGGCGGCGCCCAGATCCAGGATTCTTTTTTCCGCTTCCTGCGGGATGAGCGATTCGATGGCTTCTATGGCGCGCGGATTTACGGGAAACAGCTCGTCGTAATATCGGCTGATCCTATCGTAAAGTGACATCGATCGCCCTCCCTGGTTGAAATTCCTTATCAAGAATAAATATACTGATGAACATGTCTCAAGCACAGTCGAGCGCCGCTAAGGCGCTCAGCCTTTTCCGTCAATTGACGCCGGCATTCTTCAAACAGCTTTCTGAAGGATATTCATCAGGGGATTTTAAGAAGGACTTGGCCGCGGGTATCACTGTCGGCATCGTCGCCCTTCCCCTCGCCATGGCCTTCGCGATTGGCGCGGGCGCGAGCCCCGCCCAAGGGCTCTATACCGCGATTGTCGCTGGCTTTGTCATCGCCTTCTTCGGCGGAAGCTTTCATCAAGTTTCAGGACCGACCGGGGCATTTGTCGTTATCATCGCCGACATCATCGCCCAATACGGAATGCAGGGATTGCAGATGGCCACCTTGATCGCCGGCATCCTGCTCGTCTTCATGGGGATTTCAGGGCTAGGGTCCATAATAAAGTACATTCCCTTCCCCGTTACGATCGGTTTCACCACGGGAATTGGGCTAACGATTTTCGTCGGGCAGATCAAAGACCTTTTCGGCATGGATATCCCTTCGCTTTCCCCCGAGTTTTTTGAAAAAATTGGCCAGTACGCGCGCTCCCTGCCCACGACGAACCTTTGCGCGCTTGGAGTGGGGCTCGCTACAATTGGGACGATTATTTTCATCCGAAAAGTCGTGCCGAAACTTCCGCCCGCGGTGACCGCCGTGGCCATCGTCACCGTCGCGGCTTTTCTTCTCAAGCTTCCCGTGGCGACGGTTGGATCGAAATTCGGCGCCTTGCCCAAAGGCTTTCCCGCTCCCCGGCTCCCCGAATTCAGCTTTACCGCCATAAGGCAAGTGTTCTCGAGCGGGCTGACCATCGCGCTGCTGGCCGCGATCGAATCCCTGCTTTCCGCCGTCGTCGCCGACGGCATGACGGGCACGCGACACTCCTCTTCGGCCGAACTCAACGCGCAAGGCATCGGCAACATAGCGAGCGTCCTCTTCGGCGGCATCCCCGCTACGGGCGCGATCGCGAGGACCGCGACAAACATAAAGGCGGGGGCGCGCTCTCCCGTCTCCGCCATGATCCACGCGATCGTTCTTTTGCTCTTTACCCTGTTCCTCGGACCTGTCGTTCAGGCTATCCCGCTCGCGACACTCGCCGGTGTCCTCATTGTCGTCGCCTATGACATGAGCGAGCTGGAACGCTTCTTCTCCATGCGCAAAGCTCCCAAGAGCGATATGGCCGTCATGCTCGCCACCTTCATACTCACCGTCGTCGTCGATCTCACCGCCGCGGTTCAGGTGGGCGTTCTCCTCGCTGTCGTGCTCTTCGCGAAGCGCGCGCGCGACACCACTTCCTTGGCATACCAGACGGATTTGCCGAAAGAAGCCAAGGAGATACTGGAATCGGCACGATCGACGCTCCAAGCGACAGAGGCCCAACATGAGGACAAGAGCGATCTTGAAAGGCTCGCCTCGCGTACCTTGCCCAGGGGCTGCGAGGTATATGAGATAAACGGCCAATTTTTCTTTGGGGTGGCCGATATGCTCCAGGATGCTCTTGGGGAATTCGAGAAGGCCCCGAAAGTGTTCATCCTCAGGATGCGTCATGTGCCGGCCATCGACGCCACCGGGCTCAACGCTTTGAGGAGCTTCTACAAGCGCTGCAAGCATCAGGGGACGACGCTCATATTGAGCGGGATGACCGAACAGCCGGCGAAAGCGATAGAGCGCTATGGCTTGATGGAGGAAATCGGGGCGGACAATATCTGCGCCGATATCGATATCGCCATCGCCCGGGCTAATAAAATCGTGGCATCGAATTCCAGGGCCTGAAGTATTGACAAGAATTGGACCTTTGAGATATAAGTTGGGCTATCCCGTGCGGCGATGGTGGAATTGGTAGACACGCTAGCTTGAGGTGCTAGTGCCGAGAGGTATGGAGGTTCAAGTCCTCTTCGCCGCATAAACGTATATCCTATAATAGGATATATTAGATCGACCGTAAAAGCGGAGATCGCCCATTTTTAACCAATCTACACAAAATCGTACATTTTGTGTAAAAGGAAGGTTTTATGGCGCGTTCTCCGTTTTGTATTATTAGCCAGAAGACTGCTGCGGGGCGCGTGTTCGTTGCACGCTTCTTCAATGCTGAAGGGAAAGCTATTCGATCAAAATCCTTTCCAGAAGCTAGATCCAGGACGCAAGCTGCACATTTTGCCGAAGACCTCCTACATGCTGGCGTTATTGCAAATGCTTCAAATCCCGATGCATTTACCTACCTGAACGAATTTTGGTCAGAAGGGTCAGACTATGTTCGAAGTCGAGCACTCCGCGGTGTCATCCTGTCGAATGATTACCTTTCAATTAGTCGTTGTATTTTGGGAAAACACGTAAAGCCCTATCTGAAAGGGAAGAGACTTTTGGACCTCAATGCCGATTTTATCGAGACCCTGATTCTATCCCTTTCAGCGAAAGGAACCAAAGCCCGGACCGTCAATATGGCGATAGGAACTATTCGCGTACCGATGCGGTACTTCTGCAGGCGGAACCGTTTGCAGAATCCCATGGGCCCTGTTGAAATGCTTTCAGAAAATCCTCGGGAGCGCGGAGTTCTCTCAGTTGCGGAGATACGGAAAATCATCGCGCTTCAGGGGGAATCACCCCGCGTCAAGGCTGGAGTTCTTCTTGGGGCGCTCTGTGGGCTTCGCCTTGGAGAGGCGCGCGCTGTCATGCTCCGGGATGTTGACCGAGAGACAATGATGCTTGTCGTCCAACACAATGCAATTCATAGCGAACCCGTCAGAGGCCCAAAAGGGTCACGCCCTGGAAACATAAAAATCCGTCAAGTTCTAATCCCTCAGCCGGTTCTTGATATACTTGATATTTGTGCAAGTTTGGCACCTAAGGAAGCACAATTCTATCTCTGGAATGAAAAGGATTCCACAAAGCCAATTTATTCGACAACCCTTCAAAATGGCTATCGGCGTATCCTCGAGAAAATTGGAATCAAAGAAGAGGAGCGTAAGGCTCGCAATCTCGTCTTCCACGGCCTCCGTCATACCTTCGTTTCATTAAGCCGTGCCGCTGGGACTCCCGACTTTATTACAGCCAGGGAGTCTGGGCATAAATCTGTAGGGATGCTTGAAAACTATTCAAGGAATGCAAATAACCTTATTGATTTTCAAGCCTTACGTATCAAGCTAGAAAAAGTAATCGCCGGTGATGGATGTATTGCATTGTAGTACATAAATCATTATAATATATAGAAATAAAATGCTTTAAGTGTTGACATGTGTACCCCCTCTCATTATTCTATTATTTGATACCAAATGAGGGAGGCTGAAATTTGTCTGAAATTCTACTTTCTAAGAAGGCTGTACGCGAGATTCTTGGTATTTCCGACAATACGCTAGGCAGATACCGCCGAGAAGGAAAAATTAAGTGTGTCGCCCTAAGTCCGCGGGCAATCCGCTTTAAGACTAGTGATGTCGAGGCTTTCATCGCGGCGCAAACGATGATTGGCGATACACCTGCCCGATCCCTTGAGGCCTGATAGTGCCTGCCCCTACCGTAACCACGGATGAAAAAGCAAATCGCTTATTTGATATCCTAAAGCCATATCTTCTGGAATTATGTAAAGATGCTCCTGGTTTTGGCGAAATAAGCATTTCTGCAACTCTACACGATGGGGATATTGGCCGGGTTCGTCTTGGTGCTGAAGTATCACGCGCGATTGCTCCACACATAGATAGGAGTGGGCAGCGGTGAATGAACTCGAAGACTTCACCATTCCAAGGCCACGACCGCCAAGAAATGGACCGCTAAATCGTGTAATGTCTGCTTCATTGGATGATGTTTCCGCCCCGTTCTCGGATATAGAAAATATCCCCAGTCAGCTAAAAAGTACTAGACCTCCACGGTATCAATATAAAAATGCTTCTGGAATAATAGAAGTTGGGCTTGAATTATCAACTATTTTTACACGGGAAGAGGCCATAAAATCTGCATACCAGTTTCTTAAAGCACCAACACATGGCACAGCTTCAGATGTACTCTTCATAGTACTTGGATCGACAATAATCTGCGAGCGTACAAATCTTGCAGAACATCGCGGCGAATTCTTTAAGCGCCTTCCTGGAACATGTTATTTTGAACCTTTTCCAACAATTCGACAAACGGCTCGTACTGTTCTCGAATTCGCTATCGATCGGGCGTTACTTTCCCTAAAACCTGAGATTGATGGTAAGGAAATTAAGGATCTATATATAGCGGCAGGGAAAGCAAAAGGTAAAGCTCGTACCCGTGACTTTATAGCTGGCGCGCTCGAGCTTTTCTCGGATTCGATACTTGTCTTCCCCAATATACCCTGGAATGAGACGCCTGAGGCAATTCCAACACAAACAGATGTTGTCGACTTTTCTGGTCCTGAACCGATAGCACGCCCAGCTCGGTCAGGCGAATACTTTCGGAATCCCGCACCCTGTACGGCTATACAAATTATCGAGGCAACTGAAGCTCCAGAGTTCAGTCGATATATGGCCGGCCTATTCCCAGATTCCGATACTCTTCAGGCCGCACTTTCGTGTTTAGCGCTTTGTATTGCTGGAAAGCCCTTAAAAACATTTCAAATCTGGACAAATGGCGAAGGCGATGGCGGTAAAAATACTCTATTCGACCTAATCGCACAGCTTGTCCCAGGTCGCTGTATCATGGCCAAGAACGCTCTCATCCTTTACAAGGGTGACTCTGGCGAACGGCGGTTTGGTGAGATACGACTTCAGGGCCGGGCAGCTGTTTTCTTTGATGAGGTTGGGGGTTGCTTTGATATAGGGCAGATTAAAAAATATACTGGCCAATCCGGCTTTCCTGTTGAGGCAAAAGGATGTGACTCTATTGAGATAAAGCCTACCTGGGTTCTTATTGCTCTCTGTAATGAATTACCGAAGTTTTTCCCCGTGAATGACAGTGCTTTCTTATCACGCATATTTGTTCTGCCTTTCGGGGCTGTATTCTATGCAGACGAAGCTGACAAGCAGCGAAGGGTTGATCAAGGTGTGAGCTTAACTCGTTTAAAGAAGGCAGTGGACAAAGTTGCTCTGATTTCAACCCTTCTAGCCGAGCGTCCGGCTATTTTAAAGTGTTTGATTACCGAATGGATTTCTGTACGGGATGAAAGAGGCGGAAAACCATACCAAGCTGCTGAATGCGTAAAAGCACGGGAAAAATATCGACAGGCAAACGATCTCGCTGAGCAGTTTTTTGATGAGTACTTGGAACATACTCCTAAAGCTTCAATTCCCCTAGTAGAAGTAAAAAACGTTTGGGAAAACTTTACAGGGAAGCGACCTTCAACCAAAGACCTCATTGAAATACTTTCGAAAAGGTTCCCCTTCATTCAGAAAAAAACTTTACATGGTGAGGAAAGGCTTTATGGGATCTCATTAAAGCCTGATACAGACTTACCAGTTTTAAATGGTTCCCAGACTGGCGCGGGAAATGGCCTTTTTCCCGAAGTGCGGCACTTATGAAAAGAGTTTGGGTGGCAAGGGTGGCAGGTTTTGGCATTTTCAACTCCATATTTGATTTTTTAAAAATTTCATGCTCGGACTTGAATTTTAAAAAAACCGCCACCCTTGCCACCCAAAGCAGTATTACTGAGAAGATCCACGAGGGAGGAGAGAATTACAGAGAAAGTACTACAACGGGAAGACGATATGGACTATATACTTCCCCAGTCCTTTCAGATGTCTTAAATGCAAATATTACTATATATAATTCTCAAGGTACTGTACCACCCCCGCCCCCCCATACGAGGGGCCAAAAGTCGCGGCCCCTCGGTTTTGGGAGTGCGGGGTATTAATCCTTGGTTAACAGTCTGGTTTACATGAAGGAGGTTAACGAAAATTGAACTATGAGCGATATATATTGGGGGTTGAACTTGCGCGGCGTGCTGGTTCCTCCAAGTCTGCGGTAACAAATGCAGTCAAGCGGGGCTCCTTAAAAAAAGAGACCAATGGCCTCTTTGATACTACGGAAATTAGCGTAAAAGATTTTATATCAAAAAAAAATACCCCTCGAAGGACTCATCTTTCTGTAAACGATCAAAGCCCATTTGAGTCCTGGGTTGTTATTCCCTTAGTGAAAAACCTATATGCCCGCCTGCTATGCATAAAGAAGGGGGGCGATGAATCAATTATAGAACCTGCGGCGCTTGAGATTTTAATAACTGAAGTATTTAAAGATTTTGTGCATTACTTATTTACAGGCTGAATCACCAAGAAGGACTGACAAGGAATGACCAACAGTGTCAGAAAAAATATTTCCCTTTATGTTTGTAAAGATTAAGACTATATAGAAAATAACAGGGGAGCTAAGGCCAAGATGAAGACTTACAGTCTAGAGTCGGTTGCAAGAGAACTTGATATTTCGCAGAGATCTGTGTTGCGTGAGGTGAAGGACGGAGTCCTTTTAACCATTAGGGTTAGGGGGCGAGTCTTGGTGCTTGAGGAGGATCTGCAACAATACCTCGCAAAAAAACGCCAGTATGCTGAGCAAATGCGTGTAGAAGCGCACTGATTTGTTTTTATATCAGGGTAAAGACGGCTTTTCCAAAAAGGGGGAAGGGACGTATTGGAATGGAGATTTGTTATGCATTTTTACAGCACACTGCCGAATTTGGGTGGCAAGGCTACTATAAGGGGGCTCTTATCGTAGCAAGCCTCTTGCCAAGAGAAATGGTGATCCCGGATATAAATCTATCCGATTTGGAGATTGCATTGCCGGAACATCATATTAAGGCTGTTCTAAGGAACGCGTCTGAAGATAAAGGAATTGAATTTCTATGGGGTCCGTTGCATATCAACAAATCCACTCTCTGCATGGGCCGTCCGGCTGACCTCCAGTTTTTAGATATCCTTCTTCTTGCTGTCTCGCAGGGAAATGAACCAAACACTATCCTGGAAGGAAATACACTTTTTGCAGCTACGGCCTCTCTTGAGGAACTACTGACAAATGATGCAAACCTCGGTATTGAACCTTGTTTTGATTATTGTGCTGCGAATCGCTGCGTTGCGCTAAGCGATTATCTGAAAAAAATTAGTGGAGGTGAGAATTGAGTAAGGTAATACGCCGGCACGGAGAATCTTGTGGGAAATATGCGGAGCGATGTAGGGTATGCGGTCAGATCGTATTATCTATACATGATTCATGCGCAGAAGCAGACGCTGTTGGAGTATCCGAAAGCCGACCAGTTGTCGACCAAGTAGCAGTTGTTGGTGAAAACCTAAAGCCACTTTCTCTGGGCCCCACACTGCCGGAAAGCGGCCATCCTCCATTCGTTAAGACTGAGTACGAGAAGGGGGTTTGTGCATTCCTGGGGGCCACGAAAGACCAAAATCATAAAAAAGAGAAAGCGGACATAATTGCAGCGGCTAAGCTCATTGCCGGAATAAAGGAATGACGGCTTGCCGTATAGCAAGCCAAGCATAAATTATGCGCTATAGATGCGCAAAACATGGAGTATGTTATGAATAGTCAAGTAATTGAAGCAAAAATTAAATCAGCAAAGAAAGAACTGCTGGAATTTGAAAACGACAGAAATAAGCTCCTTGACGACATGGCCGATGCTCAAATAAATGATAAGCCTTTTGATTCTCGTAAGCTTTCAAGTCTAGCAGAGAAAATTGCTGATCATCGAGAGCTAATCATCAGGTTTGAAGCCAGGTATCAGATAGCGATCGCTGACGAGGAGAAACAATCCAGGGATTCCGCTCTCTCGGCAATTGTTAAAACCGGTGAAGCCTGCGCGAAAAATATGCGGGATGCACTCGAAAAAGCAATTACTGGGCTATTCGCATATTTCCAATTACTCGACGTTCGCGCCGTCGAACGAGAAAAGTACCTTCTAGCAGTCTCAAGGCTTCCCGGGGCTGCTAGCAATGCTGACGTGGTAAAAAGCCTTTTTGACAATGATGCTTTCCATTCAAGCTCAAAAAATCACCTCGAGGCGCTTATCGGGAAATTGAATAGGGTGAGCAGCGATTGCGACATTGATTTTTCAGAATATAAAAATACTCTGCAATCTGCGAACGAGGCCTATAAAGAACATTTTGCTCACAAAAAGTTCCAAAAAGTTGAGCAAATGCAAAATGTTGAAGAGCAGATCCCTGTTCCGAGCATTCAACCCCTTATCGGTCCCGAATACGATCTGGGTAGGCTGGAAGGCGACGAGAATGTTGCTCTTGATAAATATGCAACTCAGCCCGCTGCTGAGATACATAGCCTTTAAAAACATGAAGGGCAAACATATGGCCCCAAGCGATTTAGCTATCCTCGAAGCTGAAGATGAAAGCCTTGGTGGTTATGGCCGCCCGGTCCTGAAAACTCGTGGAGCGGTCGTAACCGCAAGGATATTATCAATTATCGGGCAAAGACTTCCCGGGGCTTTTCATGGCTGTGAAGGGAAAATGATGAGAAGAGTCGAGGGCGAGATTACACAACTTCTCGATTCCATTTTCTCTATGCCGCCTATGAAATGAGGAGATAATTTATGGCTGATTTTAAAATCAATCCGACTCCCGGATACAACTATGCTGTCAAGCCAGGAGATACCTTTCGCAGGATAGCAAAGCGCGCCTATGCGAATGAAATGCTATGGCTTCGAATTTATCGATCCAACCTAACAACCCTGAAGTCGACCGATGCCGATATCCTCAGTATTGGGGAAGTTCTCTATATCCCGAAAGACGACACCACGATTGATGCTGAATCGGCCGCGGTGGCCAGCAAGTATTCATCGAAAAAAAAAGGCGATTTTACGCTCGTCATCGATGGCAAGGAAGTGCCGGCGCTGAATGGAAACCTTCTATGCGGCATCGATTACCTGGCCTCTTCGTGGACCGCTGAAATAGTACAGAAGCGCGGGGCAGATCCTAAGCTCGATCGCCTGGTCCGGCCGTTCTCCTATGAGCCGGCGCAACTTTATCTAGGATCGAAGCTGAGGGCCACTGGACGGCTCTATACCGTGACTCCTCATATCGAAGAAGACTCCATTACGAAAACGCTCGAGTTTTTCACCAATACCGCTGATCTTATCGATTCTCCAATGCCTCCACCCTACGAGTACGAGGGTAATCTAAAGGTCATTGCGAAAGCGTTGTGCGAGCCCCTTGGATATCAGATCGTTTTCAATATTGCCCCGGGCGCCTCATTCGACTTCGTGACCGCTACGAAGACCGAAACCATCGGCACCTTCCTGATCCGCCTCGCGAAGCAGCGAGGGATGCTCGTCACGACCGACGAATATGGCCGGATTGTTTTCATGCACGGCAATGAAAATGGTAGCCCGGTAGATACGCTCGAAGAAGGGAAGCCCAGACCCCTTTCCCTCGAGGCGAAATTCAACGGGCGGGAGCGCTTCGGAACCTATATGGCCTATGGATGGTCCGGCGATGCTGATGATATTTCGTCTATCGCTAAGGATTCCTTGGTCCCAAGCTCAAGGAAATATACTTTCATCGCGGATGATACCGATGAAGCGAACGCCTCCATCACCGCGAAATGGTATCGGGCGAAAACGGTCTCCGATGCGCTCTCAATTCCCTACCCTGTTTCAGACTGGTACAACTCGCATGGGAATATGTGGATGCCGAATACCAATATCATAATTAAATCTCCATCCCTCGATATCCCTGAACCAACGAAATTTTTAATTAAAGATGTCGGGTACAAATATTCAGGAGAAGGCAGAACTTCAACCTTGTACCTTATCCCGCCATGGGCGCTCTCAGGCGGAGAAATGGGGAAAGAACCATGGGCATGAACTGGGAGGGCTTAATTACTGCTTTGGCTTGCCTTTCGGCCTTCCTCGCCCCGAAACGGTTCTTATCGCTTCTATGGCCGATGAAGCATAAATCCCCGTCGGCCCGGCATAGCTTATAGGCTGAATCTCTGCGCGAATAAGTCGCATTTTTACAGTTCCAGGCGCTATCTTTAGTGCTTGGGCAATTTCTGAAATAGTTACACCTTCCATGATTTCCCCCGAATATTTTCTTGTGCTCTCTTGGAGTATATTATAAATGTTATAAAATAGCAACAATTACTTATTGACAAATATTTGCACTAGTGCAACAATATATTTCAAGAAGTCATTTTATACAAATACCTAAAAGGAGGAGTGATAAAACATTAGAAAGAACAGGCGAGTAAGAATAAACTGTTGCGGAGAACATCCGGAACGGGAAGGCTGAAGTTCGTCATGATTAATGGTCACGAAGACCGAAAAGGAG
>Ga0172379_10008055_pt1 | contig 13418 bp, 13 predicted proteins | sample GrowelOW334metaG_FD_119756 | JGI IMG/M metagenome (GOLD analysis project Ga0172379, IMG submission 119756) | Groundwater microbial communities from an aquifer near a municipal landfill in Southern Ontario, Canada - Groundwater well OW334 metaG | ecosystem: Environmental > Aquatic > Deep... | reverse complement strand
GGAATAGGTGTGTGCCATGAGCTCGTCGGCCTTCTTCGTAGCCGCGTAGATGCTCGCGGGACGGTCGGTGCGATCGTCCACGCTGAACGGAATATGATCGTTCAATCCGTAGACGGAAGAGCTTGAGGCGTAGAGGAGATGGGGCGTTTTTGCCTCACGGCAATACTCAAGAATATTGAGGAAGCCGACGACGTTCGCTTCAATATACGCTCGCGGGTTTTCCAGGCTGTACCGTACGCCGGCTTGAGCCGCCAGGTTGCAAACCCGGTCATAGCCGGTACCGACAAGAGAAGAAGCCCCTTCAAATATCGATCGATCGGCGATGTCTCCTTTCACGAAGCGAAAAGAGCTTTTCTTTTCAAGCAGCGCCAGACGGCCGAACTTAAGGGCGGGATCATAGTACGAATTGAGCGAATCCAGGCCGACGACTTCGTCGCCGCGCGCAAGGAGCCGTTCGCACAAGTGGTAGCCAATGAAGCCGGCGGCGCCGGTTACGAGTATGCGCATCTTCGTCCTTTGCAAATTGCCTTAAAAGCAGTACATTTTTGTACGTGAATAAGCGAACTATCTACGTTCTTACCGTTGTTTCCTGTTTGTTTCTGAGCGGGTTTGCGAATGCCTCCGCCCAAGTAACCATGCCGACCATTATCGACCAGGGCCCGGCGGATTGGTCGGTCGTGTTTACCGGCCTTCCCGCGCCGACTTCCGCCAATGCCGTGGACCTTCCCTACGAAAGCGTCGTCGCCTTCCTGGAAATCGGGCGGCGTCACGCCTGGAACGTCTTCCAGCTGCTGTGTGAAGCCGGAGCCGAGTTCAAATCACGCGGTATTCGCGTTGGCGTGAACGGCGACGATCTTCGCAAAGCTACTGTTCTCTATCGTTTAGGCGACGCGCGGGTGGATGCGCTCCTGCCGGTCAAAAAATTCGTTCGCCTAGAAATCGGTTCTTCTATCGGAGGTTCCGCCGAAGTGGATATCCGACTGAGCGAAAGCCACGCCGATTTTCTTGAGCTTGGGGATTTCTCCATCATTGAGTGTTACGGATTCAAGACCGTAACATCAAAAAACATGGACGGCGGCTTCGGGGCCAAAGTGAAGAAATGGCCGTTCAATTTCGACCTTGCGCGCATTGAGATTATCGAAAGTCCGCATAAGGACGGCAATCCTAACTTCATAGCCATACACCTTGCGTCTTTTCCGAGGCCCAAGCGCTGGCATATCGATCCGATCAAGTTGAACTGATCCTAGTTCAGGCACTCCCGCCAAACGGCCTGCGTGGCCTCGTACATAGCGTCAAAGGTGAAAAACCGATCAAAGCGCGCGCGGCCCGCGTTCCCGAGCCGGAGGCGCGCTTCCTCATTGATCATCAAAGCGCGTAATCGGTCCCGCAATGCGGCGATGTCGCCTGCGCTCACCAAATAGCCTGTTTCGCCCTCGGACACCGATTCCTTACAGCCGCCGACGTCGCTGGTAACAACCGGAAGACTCGCGCGCATGGCTTCCAGGATAGAGCGTGGGAAGCCTTCCCAGCGCGTTGAGAGAACGAATATATCCGCGGTATCCAGAAGGTCGGGAACGTCCAGGCGCTGACCGAGGAACGCTACGCGGTCCTCAATACCGAGTTCCCGGGCCATTTCTTTGAACTGTTCAAAAAGAGGACCGTCCCCGACAAGATCAATCGACCAATCCAGGTCTTTCAATTCAGCAAGCGCGCGAAACAGCGTTTCGTGGTCTTTCTGCTCCTGGAATCGCGCCGTCATGATGAGTTTAATCGCCGATTTGGAACCGCGAATAACGCGGATTGGCGCGGGCCGATCAGGCATACCGTTGTGCACAAGGCGTAGTTTATTAGATCCGGCGACATGGTAACGCCGCGCGAGGCGGTAATCGTATTCGGATACCGTGATGATTCGTCCGCAAAGACGCGCGCAAAAGTATTCTACGGCAAGGACGGCCATTTTCTGACTGAAACCGATACCGTCCGCGAACTGCCAGCCGTGGGCGGTGAACACCGACGGAACTTTCTCTCCGCTCGCGGCCATGCGGCCGACCATCCCGGCCTTAGCCGTGTGACAGCTCACGAGGTCCGGTTTGAAGGCGCGGATCACTTCCCGCAGCTCTTTCACCGCCGCAATATCTTTTTTGGGGCTTATTTCCCGCACTAGCTTGTCAAGCAAAAACACGCTCACGCCCGCTTTTTCAAGCGCCTCGGTGAGTGGCCCCGCGGAACCGACCGCAACGCCGACACGCAAGCCGCGAGATATCGCCGCTATCGACAAATCGCGGACGTGGATTTGACCGCCGCCGATCGAATCGCCGCGCGTGATGATGAAGAGAATCGACTTGGGATCAGTAGGCATTCTTATTGACCAAACCCTTGAAAGGAGTAAGCGCGACAATCTTAATATCCAGCCAGAACGACCAGTTTTCAATGTAATAAATATCGGCCAGCGCGCGTTCCTCAATTGAAGTATCCCCGCGCAGACCGTTTATCTGAGCCCATCCGGTGATGCCGGATTTCATCGCGTGGCGACGCATGTAGAAATTGTACTTCGTGCTGAACTGCTCGACATAGAAAGGTCTCTCCGGACGGGGGCCGACAACCGACATGCGGCCTGATAGAACGTTAAAAAACTGAGGAATTTCATCGATGCTGGTTTTTCGTAAAAACTTGCCGAGCGGAGTCACGCGCGGATCGTCTTTAGTCGTCCACACCGTTGAGGACTTTTCCGTCGCCTGTACGCGCATCGTTCGGAATTTGAGCATTTTGAAGGATTTACCATCTAAGCCAACGCGTTCCTGGGCGAAAAAGACCGGCCCTTTGGAAGTCAGCTTGATTAGAAGCGAGGACAAGAGGAAGATCGGAGAAAATACCAGGATGAAGATCGTTGAGAAAAACAAGTCGAAAGTGCGCTTCAGAATGCGGTTGAGACCTTCGCGAGCGGGGATGTCGCGGACGGAAACAACTGGGAGACCATCGATACTTTCAATCCTGCCGTGGATAGCGACGAACTCGCTAAAGCCGGGAACCAGTTTTAAACTGACTCCCGCCGAGTCGCAGGTCTCCAATACTTGGGCGATCGTTGAGGGGCCCGCGTTCTCCAGGGCGCTCACCACAAGGCGTGTTCCCGAATCATGGATAATTTTTGCTAAACCATCCAAATGACCCAATACGTTAAAACCGGGAATCGATTCGTTCGTCTGCGGATCCCCTGAAACAAAACCGAGAATGCGATACCCGAACATCGGATCTCGCTCCAGGCTTTTCGCTATTCGCCTTGCTGAATGGCCGGTTCCGAGAATAACTACCGGCTTTACATTTTTGCCCAAGCGTCGCCGGGCTCTCAATACATTGCGCGCGGCCGAATGGGCGAACACGATCATGACGAAGTTTACGATCGCGAACAGGATGACGGTAAAGCGCGACAGATCCTGTGTCTGCATGAAAAAAACGAAACTGAGCGACGTAACCAGATTAAGCGCGATCCCGGCGAAAAGCGTGCCGACCTCATCTACGAAACTCTGCGTTCTACGCGGATGGTACGCGTTAACAAGTATCATCGATATGACTTGGTTGATCGAAAGAACCGCCGCGAGAAAAGTGTAGTCTTTCGCCGCGATAGTTCTGAAATCGAAGTTGTGCGCGTAGAGCACGAAGAACCTTATATAAAAGGCTATCGAGAAACTGAGTACGGACACCACAAAATCAAGAAACATGAGTGTAAAGCGGAACGGATCGCTTTGCTCTTTAAACATAATAAAACTATTGCCTCACCTGATTGAGCATTATACTTGGCCTTTTGTTAAAGATGTGCTAATTGCAAGTAAATTTGTTCCCATTCTGTCGCGACGGCATCCAAATCAAACGCCTTTATAACGGATTTTCTTCTCGTTTCGGCAAAAGCCGTTTGCGTCGCGACGTTTGAGTTCCGCGCGACAAACTCTAACTGAACCATCGCTTCCCGCAGCGCGATCGGATCACGAATAGGAACAAGCGCGATACCCGGATCGTTACGCGCATCGTCAAAAAAAAGAATATCGCGAACTCCGCCGCAGTGGGTAGAGACTACCGGAAGGCCCGCGTAGAGCGCCTCGGCGGCTACCAAGCCGAAGCCTTCCCACGCCGAAGACAGCACGAAAGCGTCGGCGGCAGCCATGAGCGCGGGGAGGTCCTTACGGAGTCCGAGCAATTTTATCCGGTCGTCGAGACCTTTTTCCCGGATAGCGCTCTTTGTCTCTTCCATAAGCGGACCTTCACCGGCAATCCACAATTGGGAGCTTGAGCCTACAATCCCTGAAAACGCGTTCAGAAGCGTCGGATAATCTTTGGCAGGCATAAAACGTCCCGCGGCGATCCACACAAATGTTTTTTCACCGACGCCCTGGGCGGCGCGGAGAGTCTGCCGCGCTACGGCAGGATCGCCGCGAGCGGCGTCCAGGGCGGCGCAATCGATGCCGTTCGGCACGACGCGCATTTTTCGTGCCGGGACTGAAAGGCGGTTCACGTACGCCTCGGCGACGGCGGAGCTCGGCCCGGTGGTCAGATCGCACAAGCCGTCGGTCAAACGATAAGCAGTGCCTGCCCATTTCTGACGATCGCGCGTGCTGTGAATGGTGGACACAAGCGAGCCCACCGGAGCGATGAGACGACCGACGCGTCCCATGATGTTCGCGTGCGTCAAGTTCGTATGGACAAGATCCGGTTTGAACGCTTTGACGATACGACCGTACGCGGCCAGAGCGCGCGGGGAGGGCACTCCCCGGCTCATATCTAGCGTTTTCCACTCAACACCTTCTTTATCAAGGAGGTCGGTGAGCGCTGCCGGCTTGGTCATTGAAACCAGGGCGACATCATGACCCCGACGCTTCATCCGCACGGCCAGCGCAACGGTCTGGAGTTCGGCTCCGCCGTACACGAGCGCGTTGACCAAGTAGAGAATCCTCATTTTTTCTTTCCGGTCAGCGCCCGCTTCAAGCTTTGCGCGATGCTGAGCAGAGGGGAATCAAAATTATCCTCCCGCGCGTGAACACCGCCGAAAGCCAGCTTGAACGAATCGATTCCCGCCGTATCCGCTTTGCTCGGATCTCCCGCGATCCCGCCGAGGTCGTAGGTACGAAAGCCTTTCGCTTTGAAGAGAAGCATATCGGTCCAGTGGAGACGCCGATTCGCGCGGCCGAGGAGGGAAGGGTCCACCGTAGGGGCACCGTCGGCGCCGGTCCGCGCCACCGTAGCCGAATACAAAAGCCTCGCGCGGGAAACAGCTTCGTCAACTAAATAGGCGTGCATGACAAGCGGCCTATTCTCGAATATCGCTTCCGTGATTGTAAGAAAAGGCGCCATCGATTTTAGGTTTGAGCCGGATAGCGGTTTCAAAGATTTTGTCGGCGCGAAATCGTTAAAAAACGACCTGAAGGCTTCGATATCATCGACTGTTTTTGACTCTATGCCATCTTTTTCCGCACGGCGGATCTCGTAACTAGTGTTCTTTTTCATCGCGCCGAGAATGGTGCTTTCATTGGCCGATAAGTCGATGAGGATTGTATGAAATTCATGACGCGTCCAGAAGCGCGGCGCTTCCGTTCCGGCAAATTGGCGGAGACTGGTAAAACCGGAAAGCGGTAAACCGGGAGCGCAATCAGCGAACCAAAGTCGCCGGTAAGTCAGAATGCCTATTTTTCTTTCAATATCGATCAAGTGTCATAATCTCCGTTTAATTTTTTTGGCTATTAGCAGGATAGCGGAAGCGCATACGTCGTAGAGTCCGCGCGGGCGGATCGGCAGGGCTGACGCTTCGGCGGGTGAGAGTACCGCGTTTCCTTCGGACAAAAGAAACGCGTCCAAACGTGAGATCGCTTCGTCGCTCATCTCATCCGGATGAAGACAGATGGTCCAGAAGCCCGAGCGCATCTTCCGCGGTTTCCATAACTGTTGAGGAAACCACGTGAATCCGAGGCAGGAATAAGGCCGCGTGGAAAGTCCGTCGCTGATAAGCCGTATCGGCGTTTCTTTAGCAAGCGCGGTCAGCGTCGCTTCATCAAAGCCGTGGGCGGGAGCAACCCACCAAGCGGCGATCAGGCTTTTCTCCGTGAGTATTCGATACCCTAAATTGATTTTTTTTCGTTGAACTTCTTCCGGAAGGCCGACGAATTCCGAGTAGCCGTTAAGAGGCACCAAGCCACCCGCTGAAGGCCTGAGCGCGTGCTCATGGCCGTGAAGCGCGATACCCCAGCCTTTGTCCTGCCACGCAATCGCGCGATTCCAGAAATCGCCGTCTTCCGCTTTACCCGCGTCCAGTTCCGCGTCGGCGCAGGCGGGGATGACCGCGACGAGCGGCTTCGTTCCCCGCGCGTCCAGCACGCGTTCAACGGCGTCCCAGCGGTTTTTATTCATGCGCGGACGGGCATCGTCCAGACGTATTAAGTAGCGCGCGTTCATAGGCGGTCCTTTCGTCGACCTTGTCGCGCGTATTTTTTTTCAAGCGCGGCGCGAACTGCCGCGCGGGGAAGCAGTCGTTTAAGGTTACGCTTAAGAAGCACCCAAGCCGACTTTCCTATCCAAAAAAAGGAAACGCGGAAATCACGGGAATGCTTTAATGCGATTTCTTTTTTTTCCCGCAAGTTAACGGCCATGGCGTCATCGGAAAAGCCGCCGGCAATCGTGCTGGACACGGGAAAATCGAGCCGTTCAAAGAGGTTCCCCGCCGCGTATTGGGCGCATAGGAAATCGTAGTCGGCGCAGACGCGATAACGCGTATCAAACGGCCGCGAACACAGCAATTCCGTGCGCGCGAACAGGCTCTGATGACTGCAGATCATTTTTCGGTAGAGCCGGTGAACATCGAGTCCCGGATCCAATACGGTAAAGCCATCGTAGCGGACGAGACAGTCTCCGTATAAGAGATCTGCCTGCCGGTTGCTCAGGTCGGCTCGTTCTACGACGTCCGATGAAGCGAATACGTCTCCCGCGTTCATAAAGAGAATCCATTCGCCGTGGGCCAATCGGACGCCTTTGTTCATCGCGTCGTAAATACCTGAGTCTTTTTCGCTCACGGAAACATCGATCTTGTCGCCGTAGGAACCGATCAGCTCAAGCGTACCGTCGGTTGAGGCGCCGTCAATGATAAGATATTCGATATATTGACGCACCGACTGTGATAAAACACTTTCAATTGTATCTTTAAGTATACCCACTGAATTGTAACAAACGGTGACGACGGTGAGAAAAGGCTTCACGGATTCCGCCTCGGATGCTTAAGCATTGCATATAAGGACGCGATAACGTTAACAATGCGTTTTGTCTTCATTTTTCGGGTCAATACGAGCGCTATCTTATCAAAGGCTTTATCAATCACACTGGGTTTTTTCAAGGTTTTCAATCTATGCAGTTCATACATTTCTCTAATGGACAGAGAATGGAACGCGATAGGAAAATTACTGACTTCATTTCTTACCTTATTACCGAAGTTATCCAGATATTCGTTCTCAGGATAATAAAACGGCGGACAGTGATAAAAACCGTCACGATAGGTAAATGAAACATTGTACCATTCTTTCAGGAAATAGGTTATCGCGAGATCGCACGCTGTGCTGAAGGCTGTTTGTGTTGTAACCCAAGTATGCGCCATCTCTTCAAGCCTGGGTGCTATTTTGTCGACTAATGCCTTTGACAAGGCAAATCCCGGCCCCCCGCTGGGATAGAAGAATGCTTTTCCGTCTAATTCGGCCTTACCGCAATGACCGCCGATAAAGAAATCTTTGGTCGGATCAAATTCGCCCAAGGCTTTTTCCAGGTTGTCTTTGAAAACATATGCATCGCAACCGGTAATAAAAAGCCAATCGAATTCAGGATGTAGTTCACTTATTTTTTTGATGCCGAAGAACTGCTTATATGTAGCCGAAAGATAATCCTCTTGAACGGTTTCGCCTAGGGATATCATTCTAAGTTGTGTGTCGAAATGATAGCCGCCGATTAAATAAGCGGTCTCGAAATCCGCGAGCCAAGTGGATTGCACAGACAATGCGCGTTCCCTCAAGTTCAAGGCGGAAGTAAAAACCAAAGGAATGATTTTCATCGAACGCCTTTAAGCAGCCGAATTAATCTTTTACCGTATTTTTTTATTTTAGCTATTATCCGTTGCTTTTTGGTCAAGGCGCGCCACGAGCCGTGGCAGTAGTGGATGCCGTACGCGACACCCTCGAGGATAAGAAATTCACGTTCTTCAAGTGTCTTCGGAATTGAGGGATTAAATTCCCGGTGCCTCGGAATAAAAATATCATCGCTTTCTAAAAATCCGTTCCGATAGATTTCAGTGACCAAGCCTGGCCCTGTCAGGTCGATCACGTCTTCTTCGGAGATTTCCGAATACTCGTTGAAGGAATAGGTTTCTATGCGGTCAAGAATCGCCGTCCAAAATGAATGTCCGCGTTCAGAGGCGAAAACCGCGTTTCCGAGAAATACAGGCTGGTCGTCGTCGGATTCCCTGGGAAGCACCACTAGTTTTTCCGCGAAGGCGAAAGGCTTCAAGAATTCGTAATCGAGATCGAAATACAAACCGCCGTATTGTTCCATGAGGAAACATCGTATGATGTCGGCGCGCATAACCTTGCGCGGCACCGCGTCGAACACCGCTGCCAGCTTCGGCCGTTTTTCCCGTATGAGCGCGATGCTGTCGGCATCGGTCCACAACCTGTATTTCCAATCAGGATGGAGCGCGCGCGCCGCGGCAACGATGGAAACCCACTCGGCAGGTATACTCGCGTCTTTTGCTGTCTGATGGATCAGCTTTGGTATCATTTTTTTCCTGCGGCCCGTTTGACGAGCTGCTTGAAGTCATGGAAAACACCCATGCCGAGCTCATGCCGATACGTGAAATCGTCGGCGGACCGGCACGGAAGCACAAACTCGGGATGCGCTAAAGGAAGCGGCAGCGCCTCTACGGGAGGCACTCGAACTTTTCCAGCTCCGGTATGCGTCGCGTCGACGCCGTAGCCGATATTGGTTATCAAATTGTAATTAGGAACGATGGATAGCCGCCCTTTTTTCAAATTCGCGTACACCCATTGATAATCCCAAGTATTCAATTCAGACCCGGCGGCAGCAGAAAAATTTTCCATCCAAAATGTCCTGATCGAAGCCCGTTCGTAAAGCGATTTCAAAACGCCTTCGGCGAGAAATGTCGGAAAATCTTTCATCTGCACGTCATAATCGTTCCAGGCGCGTCGCCAGCTTGCCCAGCCCCACACATGGAAGTACCGGGAAAAATAATAGGAAGCGGAACCGCGGCGCCTACCGTACTGGCAGTTGTAACCGCCGATATGCCCGACGCGCGCATCGTTTCGGTATCGGTCGAGCATTTGGGAACAGAAATCAAGGAAGCCCGGAGCCGGAACGCAATCGTCCTCAAGGATTATTCCTTCCTCGACTTCGTCGAAAAACCAGGTTACGGCTGAGCTGACCGCAAGTTTGCAGCCGAGATTTTCATCAAGGATTCGGTAACTCACGTCGCACGGCCAGTCAATTTCATTCCGTACGGTATCCAGAGTCTCCGCGCAACGGGTTCTGTCGCGCTCATTTCCCGGTCGCGGACCGTCGGCGGCGACGAAAATCCGCGGAGGTCGTTCCGCGCGGAGCGCGCCGACGACCAGCTTCGTAGTTTCCGGCCGATTGAATACGATCAAGAGTATTGGTTTCATGCGTTATCCGTGTATCGCGGAGCGATAGACTTCAAGAGTCTTGTCGGCCGATCTTTCCCAAGAAAAATCTGCTGAACGGAGGGTTCCTCTTTCGCTCAGAGCGGCGCGTAAACTTGTATCGGACAGAATGCTATCAATCGATGCCGCTATGGCTTCTCTGTCCTCGGGATTGAAATAGGCTGCGGCATTCCCCGCAATTTCCGGGAAACAGGAGCGGTCACTCAATACGACCGGACAGCCGCAGGCGAACGCTTCGAGTATCGGGATCCCGAAGCCTTCATAGAGCGACGGAAAACAAAAAGCGACCGCATGCCGGTAGAAACCGGCGAGAATTCCCGCTGAGGAAAAAGGAACGTGTTCGACGCGGCCCGCTAGTTTCAATCGATCGATCATAATCTGCTCCGCGCTGGAAAAAGGCAAACCGCCGGCGCAGACCAGATCCGCGTCATATTTCTTAAGAAGCGGGGCAACGGCATCAAGGAAAAAAACGAAATTTTTGTAGCCGTCGCGCTCTCCGACGTAAAGGAGATACGGCCGAGCTCGATTCGGGTTTTCTCCGGTATACTTGATTCTGGTCGCGTGATATACGACCGAAACCTTCTCTTCTGGAACCGACAAGAGGGAGCAAAGGTCTTTCTTGGTATTTTGCGAAACAGTGATGATCCGCGCGCTTTTCTCGGCTACCTCGCGTTTATTCCGCTTCGTGCCGTCGTCCCGCACCGACGTCTCGGAAAACAATTCATGAATCATATCATGTACGGTGACCACGAAAGGAGAACGAATATGCGGTATGAAATACGGATCATAATGCGTCGCGTGAAACAAATCGTAGCTGCCGCTAAATGCGACGAGACTTATAGCGCGGTTCGCGTATTTCAAGAAATACTTTTTACCTTTGAACTGCGCATGCGTTAAAAGTGCGCGCTTTTCGTGCAAGTATTGATTATCGGAAAAGAACCTAGGAAGGATCGGCTGAAAATCGTCAACTTTCCTCATTTCATCAATAAGCTCGACGAAATACCGCGAAACACCGCCATAACGCTGCAAAAAAGCCTGGTAATCGTAAAGTACGCGCATCATTTACAGCTTTAAGAGATCCTTGAAGTACGCGATAGTCCGCTTCAGACCTTCCTCAAGCGGTACAGTCGGCTGCCAGCCGAGTTTTTCTTTCGCAAGACTGATATCCGGTTTGCGCTGGCGCGGGTCATCCTGCGGAAGAGGTTGAAACACAAGTTTGCTTTTCGCGTTGGTCAGCTTAATGACGAGTTCCGCCAATTCCAACATCGTGAACTCGCCGGGATTGCCGATATTTACCGGACCGGTGAAATCAGGACCGGTATCCATCATGCGCATAAAGCCTTCGATCAGGTCGTCCACATAACAGAACGATCGCGTCTGACTGCCGTCCCCGTACATTGTAATGTCCTCACCCTTGAGCGCTTGGACGATGAAATTGCTCACAACGCGCCCGTCGTTCGGATGCATTCGGGGGCCGTAGGTGTTGAAAATACGCACGACCTTGATTTCCAGTTGATGCTGCCGCCAATAATCGAAGAACAGGGTCTCCGCGCAGCGTTTTCCCTCGTCATAGCAGGATCGGATGCCGATCGGATTGACGCGGCCCCAATACGCTTCAGTCTGAGGATGCACTTCAGGATCTCCATATACTTCGCTGGTTGAAGCCTGCAGGATCCGCGCTTTCGTCCGTTTGGCAAGACCAAGCATGTTGATCGCTCCGTGAACGGAAGTCTTCGTAGTCTGCACTGGATCGAACTGGTAATGGGGAGGACTCGCGGGACAAGCTAAGTTGAATATGCGGTCCACCTCGGCGTAGTAGGGGAAGGTGACGTCGTGACGAACGACCTCGAAATAGGGATTTCCCACAAGATGGGCGATATTGCGCTTCTGCCCGGTAAAGAAATTATCCAAACAAATTACATCGAAGCCGTCTTTAATGAGGCGTTCGCACAAATGGCTGCCGAGGAAGCCGGCGCCGCCGGTGACTAAAACACGCGTTTTCAGAGAGCGGGTTAGTTGGTTGCTCATGATTATCCTTTTAGCTATGACTTAAAAAGCTTTTAACAATTGGGTGAATAGGACAGCGTCAACAACGAAATCGGCAGTGTGCGCATCTTCTCCAGGACGAAGCGTATCGCACAATTGGTATCTATATGAATGCTCCAACGCGGAAGAGAGAGAATAAAAACAGTTGTTTGCGGAGTCCCCTTGAAGCCGAAGTTCCACTATCGATGAATTGGCACGCATGAACAACATATTGATAAGCCCTGCGCCGTGGTTGCCGATGAGAACCGAAGTTTCCGAAAGAAGCTTCACTTGATCTGCAAACGAAAGTCGCTCCATGAGGACGATCTCAAAACCCGCCCTTTCAAGAATCGGCGCAAGCTCGTCTTCATTCGCGATTCGTCGTTTCGGGGCTTGGGATCTGCTGATGAATATTTTTCTATTCGAACTTTTCGAGCTTCCGAAATACGATAAAAACCTATCGCGTAGCGCCTTCATAAGCGCAGGGCGGTAATTGCCGGTCGGAGCTGCGGGGGAAGAGGTAAGGAGCGACTCGCAATGAATGGATTCGCGTTCGCCGAGAAAAAGAACATCGGTAAGCTTGAAAGGCTCAAGGCTCGGAGAGACGTAGGGGAAGTCGGCCATAGCGGGAATGACTAAGGTTTGCGCGCGCACAGACTCACTACCGTATGCCGATATCAGAAGTTCGAGCTTTGGTAAAACATCCCCGAACCAATGAAAAAAACCGTTGGAAAATTCATCTGTAATAAATAACGCCCTTTTGAGCGCGGGCAGTTCACTGGAAACCATACTCAAATATGTTGATTTGAGCAGCGATTTTATCAATTGCGAGCGCTTAGGCGGATTAGCGAAGGATTCATTCCGTAGCGACAGGGGAGATTTCCCAGCCAAATAGCCGTTCGGCAATACACGAATTTTTTCTAAGCGTCCCACATAGGTTTCGGGAAGTTCTTTGGAAAATTCGTGGCAGAAGAGATTTGTGTCGACTGGTGTAAGATTTACGGGCGGGTTTCGTTTTACAATCTCCCGAAAAGCGATCGCCTCAGTCACGGATGTCTACCAAGGAAAGGAACCGCTCCGCTGCTGACCGCGGTGAATAATGCTCGATCGCCCATGAACGGCCGTTGTCCGCGATTTGGCGCAGCTCATCGTCGCGGAGTGAAAGGAAACGCGCAATATCTTCATCAATATTGTCTAAATCGAAGCCGACGTAGTGAACCCAGTTTTGCGGCTGCACAGGAAACCGGCACCCGTATTTGTCAAAATCGATATGCATTACGACGCATCCGGCAGCCCAACCTTCCCAGAGACGCCAGCTATCCCATTGCATAACAGTGTGAGTGCGTTTCCTATTTTGAAAAATAACCCGATATGCGATCCGTTCAGCCAGGGAATTCAGATTTCTAGAAATATTCGGTGAGAAATAACCCCCGAAAGCCGCGCATACTTTTGACGTAACTAGCCGTCTAAAATAGGCCGGATAATGACGCCGCCCAGTTTGCGCCCAGTAAGAATAATCGAGCGTCCCTTCGGGCGAATCAAATGAATCGATGCGGGCATCAAGGGAATACGTATTGGAAAGTTTCGGAATAATATTTTCAGCTACGAAGGAACGCAGTGGGTGTCCCGCGCGAAAATTAAAAAGGATCGAATCTGATCGATCCGACCATTCGACCAACGGTC
>Ga0172379_10008054_pt1 | contig 13418 bp, 10 predicted proteins | sample GrowelOW334metaG_FD_119756 | JGI IMG/M metagenome (GOLD analysis project Ga0172379, IMG submission 119756) | Groundwater microbial communities from an aquifer near a municipal landfill in Southern Ontario, Canada - Groundwater well OW334 metaG | ecosystem: Environmental > Aquatic > Deep... | reverse complement strand
GGGATGCATGTCCACCAGAGCTTGTTCGACAAGAAGGGGAAGAACGCATTTTACGACGCCAAAGACAAGTACAAATTTTCCAAGCTGGCATACAATTTCATGGCCGGTCAATTAGAGCACGCCAAGGCGCTGGCGGCGGTCGTCGCGCCGACGGTCAATTCATATAAACGGCTCGTTTCCGGCTACGAAGCGCCGGTCTACATCTGCTGGGCGCAGATCAACCGCTCAGCGCTGATCAGGATACCGCGCTACAGCCCGGGTAGGGAACAGGCGACAAGACTCGAACTGCGCTGCCCCGACCCATCGTGTAACCCTTACATTGCTTTCGCGGCGATGCTCAAGGCCGGGATGGATGGCGTCAAGCGGGAATTAACTCCGCCAAAGCCGGTGGAAGAAGATGTTTACGAGCTTGATGAATCGCGCCGCGCGGAACTGAAGATCGACATGCTCCCGTTCTCGATCAAGCGGGCGGTCGAAGAGCTTAAAAAGGACAAAGTCGTCCAGGAGGCGCTCGGCAAGCATACTCTCGAGAAGTTTGTCGAAGCCAAACTGGCAGAGTTTGACGACTACCGGATGCAGATCACGCCTTGGGAAATAGATAAGTATCTCGAAGCGCTGTAAACTGATACTGAGGAGGGGACCAAAGACCAATGACCTACAGTAAAGAAGAGATCGACAAGATAATGCAGCTCGACTGCCTGAGCCGCGGCTCAACATTCCAAACCGACCAAAGCTATGTTTTGCGTCACTATGGTGAAGCCGGGCTGGAAAAAGTTAAGCAAATCTTGGCCGGCTGGGGCCACCCGATCGATTACAAAGCGATGAGATCGATGCAATGGTACCCGGCTGGATTACGGGTTCTTTCACTGTTGGCGCTCCAAGAAGCATTTGATCTGACCCCGGACCAGATCAAAACAATGGGGGAGGAGGGGCCGCCGCATTCGTTCGTCGTTCGCCTGTTGACCAATCTTTTCCTTTCCATCGAGATGATGATCAGAGCCTGCGAGATCTTTTACCGCCGGAATTGGTCCCGAGGGAAGTTTGAAATAGTTTCCATCGACAGCGAGCATAAGAGTTCGGTTACCACGCTAAAAGGGAATGACATTCATCCGCTGATCTGCCAATTCTCGGCCGGTTATATCATGGGGCTAGGAAAGATCATCGGCAAAAAGGTCTTTTGTGACGAGACCAAATGCACTTTTCGGGGCGATCCGTACCATGAATTTACGATTACCTGGGAATAGGGAGGCAAGGATGTTTTTTATGTTAAAGTGGAGGGGTAGCCATGAGCGATAATGAAGTACTCCAGACGGCGGAGGCGATGAATGAGCTGGAAAATTATATCAATGACCTGCGGCGGTTCCTCCCTTTCCCGGTTATCAGTGTTAATCCGTCCGGGATCATTACCGACATTAATCAGGCGACCATTGACCTGTTTGGTTACCCGGAGGAAGAACTGATCGGCCAATATATTGCCGATTTCTTTGTTGAGATGGAAAAAATGAAGCAATACGACGCCGCGACCAGGGACCAAGGTGGAATCAAGAACAAGGAATTATTGGTCAAGTTAAAAGCCGGTGGCACAGTGCCGGTCATGGTCAATACGCAGAAGCGGGAAGATGATCAAGGCCGGATGATCGGCTATTTTGCTTCGTTCGTTGACCTTTCGGACCGTCAAAAACAAGAAGCGGCAATTAAGGAAAAAATTGAAGAGCTGGAGCAGTTTCATAAGCTGGCGGTCGGCCGTGAATTGATGATGATCGAGCGGGAAAAAGAGGTTAATGACCTGCTCAAGGAACTGGGAAGAAGCCCGCGGTATAAATAGATTTTGGAGGCGATGAGGATGTTGAAAAAAATATTGCTGATCGAAGATTACGCGCCGACGGCAAAAATGATCGAAGAAGTACTGAAAATAGCCGGTTATGAGATGAGCACGGCCATTAACGGGACCAGCGGCCTGCAAAAAGCGATAGAAGAAAAACCGGGATTGATCCTGCTTGATATCATGTTACCGGGGATCGATGGCTTGGAGGTTTGTAAAAGATTAAAGGCTGATCCTGCGACAGCCAAGATACCGGTCATTGCCGTTTCGGTCAAATCATCCGCAGAAGATATTAAAAAGGGTTTGGCGGCCGGGGTAGATGAGTATATTGCTAAGCCGTTTGACCCGCAAAAACTGATCGAAGCGATCAGTCGGCGATTGCGTTAATCGTTAATTAAGAACGGTTTAGAGCTAAAATGAATTATACATTCGCCATAATTTCGCTGGTTGGATTTTTAGCGTTATTCGGCCTGGCTGGCTTTGTTTTAGCCCGTAATCCTAAGGAAAAGCTTAACCAGGCTTTTTTTGCCTGTACGAACATGGTCGGTTTGTTCCTCCTTTTCCACGCGTTAATGATCACGGCCGGTTCACCGGCAAGATCAGAATTATTTTTAGACATTTCAATCGTTTTCTGGTTTTTGTTTATCGCTTTTTACACGCATTTTAGTTTGGTCCTGGCGAAAAAAGATGACGGTCCGGCCGGCCGGATAATTATCCCTGTCGTTTATCTGGCCTCATCGGTTTTGGCGCTGGTCGATGTTTTGGGCGGAGAGTATTATGTGCCGCCGGCGTTGACTTATTGGGGCTATTTATCAGGTAGCGGTAAATTATTCTGGCTTATCGCCTTGTACACTTTGAGCCTGATCGCTCTTCAATTTTGGCTGCTGCGGCAATCGTATCACAAAGCGTCGAATGATCGGGAAAAGAAGTATAACCGGATCGTGTTCATCGCTTTTTGCTGTGCGGCGGCGATCATCATTTCTTTTGACGTGATCTTGCCACTGTTCGGGTTTTACGTACGCAGCAGCTTGCCGGTGGCGGTACTTGTTTACCTGATCATCTTATCGTACGCGATGCTCAAGTATGGTTTTCTGTTAGTTACGCCGGCGATGCTGGCCCGGGCAGTCATTGATACTATGCCGGACTTGATGGTCTTTACCGATGAGGCCGGACGGATAAAGATTATTAATCGTAAAACGATCGCGCTGCTCGGTTTTTCCGAAGAAGAGATCATTAATAAACGCAGTGACCTGTTTTACCTTGACCGGGACGAATATTATCGGATCACCGCGGCGATAACTGAGAAAGGGGTAGCCGAAGAACAGACCGCGACCCTGGTCAAAAAGAACGGCACGGCCGTCCCGGTCATTCTTGATGGCGTACTGATTAAGGATGATTATGGCCAGCGGCTCGGGAACCTTTATGTCTATCGGGACGTTTCCCAGGAAGAACGTCTCTTGATTGAGCAGAAAAAGACGATCGCCGAATTGACCAAGACAAAAGAAGAGATGCTCGGCTTGCTGAACGAAACCAGGAAAAAGTCGGCGGAGATCAGGCAACTGTATGTGGAATTGAAGGGGGTCGACAAAATGAAGACCGAATTCTTGTCGGTGATCTCCCATGAACTCCGGACCCCGCTGACGCCGATCAAGGGATATCTTGACCTCTTGCTGACCAGTAAATTGGGCGAGCTTTCCGACCAGCAAAGGGTGGTGCTCGTCACAATGCAGAGCCAGAGCGAGCATTTATTAAAAACGATCGATAGTATCCTTGATGTTTCGCGGATGGAATATGGCAAAGTGGTGGAGATCGAAAAAAGCCCGCTCTTGATCAACCAGACCATCCGTAAGGTTGCCGAAGGAATGATGGGGCTGTTCAATGATAAACGGATCGAATTGGAACTGGAGCTGCCGGAAACGGTGCCGACCATGCTGGGCGATGAGACCAAGATCGATCGGGTCCTGACCAATATCCTCGGCAACGCGTTGACCTTTACACCCGCGGGTGGGCGGGTGGTGATTAAAACTTTGGGTGAGGAGGGCGGTGTCCGGGTTGAGATCGCCGATGACGGGATCGGCTTGGCCAGAGAAAACCTGGAGAAGATATTTGAGAAATTTTATCAGGTGGATAATTCCTATACCCGCAAGGTCGGCGGCATTGGTATCGGCTTGACCCTTGCCCAGGAGATCGTTAACGCGCACGGCGGCAAGATCTGGGCGGAATCAGACGGTCTAGGGAGAGGGGCCAGGATCATCTTTACTCTGCCGATTGGACAATAAAAAACCCCGGGATCGGCTGTCTCCCGGGGTTTTGTTCTTAGTCTCTAGTCTTAGACTATTCCATGCGCGTACATTGCCTTGGCAACCTTAGTGAAGCCGGCGATATTGGCGCCGACAACCAAATTTCCTGCCTGGCCGTATTCTTCGGCCGCATGTTTTGACTGCTTATAAATATCTTTCATGATCCGGTTGAGATACTTATCGGTCTCTTCAAATGTCCAGGACAAGCGCTGGCTGTTCTGGCTCATTTCCAGGCCGGAAGTAGCGACGCCGCCGGCATTGGCTGCCTTGGCTGGGCCGAAAGCGACTTTATTCTTCAAGAACACCTTGACCGCTTCCGGGGTTGAAGGCATATTAGCGCCTTCAGCGACTGCCCAAACGCCGTTCTCGACCAACTTTTTGGCCGACCGTTCGTCGATCTCGTTTTGGGTTGCGTTCGGGAGGGCGATATCGCATTTGATCTTCCAGATGTTGTCGCAGCCTTCCTCGTAAACAGCCTTAGGATGGATCTTGACATACTCTTTGATCCTTTTGCGTTCGACTTCCTTAAGCTGTTTCACGGTTTTGAGGTTGATCCCATCCTTATCATATATATAGCCGTTGGAGTCGCTGCAGGCAACGACCTTGGCGCCAAGCTCCTGGCACTTCTGGATAGCGTAGATGGAGACGTTGCCGGAACCGGAGCTGACCACGGTCGCTCCTTTGATATCTTTACCCATATCTTTAAGCATTTCCAGCAGGAAATAGATCAGGCCGTAGCCGGTTGCTTCGGTCCGAACCAGTGAACCGCCCCAATCGAGCCCCTTGCCGGTTAGGACGCCGGTGAACTCGTTGCGCAGTTTCTTGTACATCCCGAACAGAAAACCGATCTCGCGGCCGCCGACGCCGATATCACCGGCTGGCACGTCAGTGTCAGGACCGATATGGCGGAAGAGCTCAGACATAAAGCTCTGGCAGAAACGCATTACTTCGCTGTCCGATTTACCTTTGGGATCGAAATCGGATCCTCCTTTGCCGCCCCCCATAGGGAGAGTGGTCAGGGCGTTCTTGAAGATCTGCTCGAAACCGAGGAATTTAATAATCCCGATATAAACGGAAGGGTGGAAGCGGAGCCCGCCTTTGTATGGGCCGATCGCGCTGTTAAACTCGATGCGGAAGCCGCGATTGATCTGGACATTCCCTTTGTCGTCAACCCAGGGAACGCGGAATAATATTTGCCTTTCCGGTTCAACGATCCTTTCGAGTATCTTCAGCTCTTTGTACTCCGGGTGCTTCTGCAGGACTGGGGCCACCGATTCGACTACTTCCTGGACCGCTTGATGAAACTCGACCTCGCCGGGATTCCGCTTGATCACTTCTTCGATCACGTGCTTAACCATTATCAATACCCCCCTTTAAAAAGATGAGGTTATTATACGGCAACCACTTGCCGTATGTCAAGCCTTGCAATGGTATGGTACAATATCCCCATGCCAGACGATCTCGATCGCAAAACTAACGCTATTCTTAAAATAATCTCCGAGTCCCGGGAGCCGATCGGTTCGGTCGAGATATCGGAAAAGCTCAAGGCAGCCGGGATTGATATGCCGGAGCGGACGGTCCGTTATCATTTGAAGAAAATGAGCGAGGATGGATTGATGAATGTCCACTGGAAAGAGGGGCGGATGATAACCCATAAGGGGCAAGACGAATTGAACAATGCCCTGGTTTCGGACAAGGTTGGTTTTATGAGCCAGCGGATCGAAACGATGGCTTATAAAATGAACTTTGATGTCCATGAGAAGAGCGGCCAGGTTATTCTGAACGTCTCTTTTATCCACCAAGACGATTTCGCCAAAGCGCAAAAAGTAATGGCCGAAGTGTTCAAACAGAAACTTGGCACCGGAGAGATGGTTGCCGTGGCAAAACAAGGCGAAGAAATTGGCGGGGTGGTGGTCCCGCTCGGCAAGGTCGCTTTTGGCACGCTTTGCAGTATAAACTTGAACGGTATCTTGCTTAAGCACGCAATCCCGGTCGAGTCGGAATTTGGCGGTTTACTGCAAATGGAGGATAGCCGGCCGCTTCGTTTTACCGATATTATCAATTACTCCGGTTCAACTCTTGACCCTCACGAAGTGTTTCTTAAAAGCAAGATGACTAGCGTCAGGAAGGCGGCGGCCGGGGCAGGGAAAATACTAGCTGGACTGCGTGAGATTCCGGCGGCCTCCAAAGATGAAGCCGAGGCGATCCTCCGCCGGACAGAATCGGCCGGGCTGGGCCGGGCTTTGATGATCGGCAAACCGGGCCAAACGGTTCTGGGGATGCCGGTTGGGGTGGAACGGGTGGGAATCGTTGTTCCCGGCGGGCTAAATCCGATCGCGGCAGTCGAAGAAGCCGGGATCGAGACCGAAAGCAAAGCGCTGGTCACCATGGTCGATTATAAGAAGTTGGTCAGTTTTTGGGATCTATGAGCAAGCTCAACCTGGAGACGACCGGCTTAAAAGGCCTCGACGAAATTCTCCAGAACCTGCGCAAAGGCGACAATGTTGTCTGGCAGGTTGATAGCGTTGAAGACTATAAGCATTTTGTCCTTCCCTATATAAAACAAGCGGAGCAAGACAAGAAAAACATCATTTATATCCGCTTTGCCCAGCACGAGCCGCTACTGGCGCCGAGCGAAAAAGTCAAAATCTACCAGCTTGACGCTGCTTCTGGTTTTGAGTCTTTTTCCAAAGAGATCCACAACATTATAACCAAGGAGGGCGACGGGGCGTTTTATCTTTTTGACTGCCTCTCCGACCTGCTTTCCGCCTGGGCGACCGACCTGATGATCGGCAATTTCTTTATGGTTACCTGTCCTTACTTATTCAAGCTCAACACGATTGCCTACTTCGCCATCCTGCGCAATAACCATTCGTTCAAGACCATCGCCAGAATCCGCGAAACAACCCAGTTGCTTCTTGATGTCTACCATTTTGAGGGAGATTATTATGTCCATCCGCTAAAAGTCTGGCAGCGATATTCGCCGACGATGTATCTGCCCCACCAGGAAAAAGCAGGGAAATACGCTCCGATCATCAACAGCGTCGATGCCACCAAGCTGTTCGTTTACATGTCTGACCGGGGCGAGGAAAGTGCCCGGCGTTATTTGGATTATTGGGATAGGTTGTTTTTAGAGGCTGAAGAATTGGCCAAGGATAAGGCAAAGGAGAAGGGCCCGATGCTCGACGAGCTCTGCCGGATCATGATCGGCCGGGAGCCGCGAATGCTTGCCTTGGTCAAAAAACACCTGACCCTGGAGGATCTGATCGAAATAAAGAATCGGATGATCGGGACCGGCTTTATCGGCGGCAAAGCGCTGGGGATGCTGCTAGCGCGCAAGATATTGAAAGGCTTTAAAGACAAGCTTGAAGCGCACGATTCTTTTTATATTGGTTCCGACGTATTTTACACTTACATAGTGCAGAATGGCTGGTGGGACCTCTGGCTCGAACAGCGGACGGAGGAGGGCTATTTTACTAAAGCGGCCGACCTGAAGGAAAAACTGCTGAACGGGAATTTTCCCGACGAAATCAAAGAGCAATTCAACCAGATGCTCGAATATTTTGGCCAGTCGCCGATCATTGTCCGCTCCTCCAGCCTGCTCGAGGACGGATTTGGCAACGCTTTTGCCGGCAAATATGAGAGCCTTTTTTGCGTGAACCAGGGAACGCCGGATGAACGCTACAATAATTTTGAAGAGATCGTCCGCCAAGTCTTTGCCAGTACGATGAACGAGGACGCGCTGGCCTACCGCCTGCAGCGGGGGCTCAAAGAGCAGGACGAGCAGATGGCGCTTCTCGTCCAGCGGGTGTCCGGCTCGCATTATCGTAATTATTTTTTTCCATACCTGGCCGGGGTGGGGGTTTCTTACAATACTTTTGTCTGGCATGAAAATATGGAACCGGGGGCGGGGATGCTCCGGCTGGTTTTTGGCCTCGGGACGCGCGCCGTCAATCGGGTTGAAGGCGACTATCCGCGGATCGTGGCGCTCGACGCGCCTCTGCTTCGTCCCTATGCGGGGATCGATGATATCAAGAAGTTTTCCCAGCACGATGTCGATCTCCTTAACATCGCCCAGAATGAATTACAGAGCGTTCCTTTGACCGAAGTGACCAACCAAGAGCCCGATCTAAAACTTGATGACATTGCGGTCAGGGATCGGGCAGCCGAAGGCAAAATGAAAGAGCTGGGGCTGGCCGGATGTTCCTGGGTTCTAACCTTTGATGATTTCCTCGTGAAAACCGATTTCGCCGCCGAAATGAAGCGCATGCTTAAAGCGCTGGAAAGTGAGTATCAATATCCGGTCGACATGGAGTTTGCCGCCAATTACACTGCCAACCATCAGCTCAAGATTAACGTTCTCCAATGCCGGCCGCTGCAAGCCAAGGGGCTTGGCGGGCAGGTCAAAATCCCGGCAAAAATCCCTGCGGGCAAGATACTCTTTGGCTCGCATGGTAATTTTATGGGTGGGAGCGTAGCCCAGGAGATCGGACGGGTCATTGTGGTCGAGACTAAGGCTTACGGTGATCTATTACACGGCAAAAAGTATAATATTGCGCGATTAATCGGCAAACTTAATAAACAGGTCAAAAAACCGACGATGCTGATCGGGCCGGGCCGGTGGGGGACGCGCGACGCGACGCTGGGCGTGCCGGTTACTTTTGCCGAGATCAACAAGTTTTCCGCGTTGGTCGAAGTAGCTGACCCGGCGGCCGGTTTTACCCCCGACCTTTCGTTCGGCTCCCACTTTTTCCTCGACCTGGTCGAAGCGAATATTTTCTACGTGGCGCTGTTTAAGTCTTTTAACCAGGCGTTGTTTAAAAAGCAAATAAACAAATTTGCAGAGTTATTGCCCGAAGAGAAAGAGTCTGAAAAAATTATCAAGGTCTATGACCTTGACCTAAAACTGCTATCTGATATCGCCAGCCAGCAAGCGGTCTGTCTTGCCAGATAGGATCCAAGGAAAGGGAGGAATTCGGGGTTTTAATCTTTAAGCCGGACCGCGGTGTAGTAATCCGACGGCATAAAGCGGCAGGTCGGGTCCCAGTCGGACGGGTAGATCACCCTGAACTTTTTTTGCCGGTGGAGCGCCCGGTGCGGGAAGGCCCGCGAAATAACGATCGCGCCCGGCTTGGCGCTTTGCACCAGCTCGCCCATTTTCTTTTCAAAATCATATTCTAAGGGTTTGTAAAAGTAGACGATATCATAAGGAGAAAGGCTGACCTTCGGTTTCAGGAAATTCCTTTTGATGAAATTAATGTTAGTAAGGCCGAACAGCGCCTGGATCCGCCGCGCTTCAGTAATTACTTCCTCGTCATCTTCGAGTCCCGTCACTGAACGGAAAATGAGGGCAAAGACAAAACTATCCATGCCGAGGCCGGAGCCGAGACTGATGACCGATTCCTTGCCGGTTAGCGGGACTATGTGGGAGACTGTTTCGATATGGCGGAGGAGAGAGGCTGGGTTGGTAGAGGCGTGTCCGGCCGAACCGGGACAATTGGTCTCGAAATAATTTTCGTGTTCCGAGTGCCGCCGCTCGGGATGCCTGATCTGGGTCAGCCGCGTGGCGGCGGCATTTACTTCTTGAAAAATATTATCGACCAACCGGTTGATTCGTGGCTTGATCACTAAACTCATGATTTCTTATCGTCTTGGTCGGATAAAAATTTCAATTGTTAATGGTTGGCCTTTCCCAAATAACTGGTTGTTTTCGTCAGAGATCAACGGCGCAGATAGGTGTGAAGATAAACAAATTGCCCGATCTGGTCGGACTTTTTTTCCGTTCGTGGATAGATTCTCTCAAAATATTTTTCGGGGAAGATCAATGAAGCCTCTTCGCGCAAGATAGTAGCGACGACCACTGAATCGGGCGGGAGTTTGCCGACGGTGGGCTGGAGGAGCGCTACGGAATCAGTAAAAAATGGCTGAAAAAGATGATAGACACCGTTGACCCCAGTCAACGAGGGCCTCAAATTTACTTGAGTGAAGTCAGCCAGCTGAAATGAGCAGCGCTTGTATCCATAATGAGCTTTAATCCGCATGGCATGCCCATAAATAGCTTGAGCCAGATCAAAGCCGACGATTTCTTTAATGTCGGTGGCCTCTTCCGCGGCAAAACAAAGCCCGCCAAATCCCATTCCAAGATCGGCGAAAAAACGGTATTGAACGGAGAGTTGGAGCATTTTGAGGTGAACAATAAGATCTCTTGGCTTGGTCTGTTTATAATACGCTTTATTTTGGGCCTCGGTCAGGAAAAAATAATTGACATGTTTAGCCTTAATTTCAGGAGGCAGATTGTTAAAAACTTCAATTTCTGCTGACCTTATTGCCTGTTTTACATTTTTGAATCTTGGTTTGTCTAAAGCAGCTGTTATAGTGATCATGTTTTTATATCGGCATAATTTGCAAAATATTTCAGTGATTGGTGAACAAACATTAAAATCTGAGTGAAATTCCTCTTAAGTGTCCGCGATAGATAGGCAGATAATTATGGCTGAAAAAATAGGAAAAACCTCTGCTAGAATAATACTTGATGCCCGGTTCTTTGCCAATAGAGCTTCAAAGGGAGCGAAATATGCCATTATACAATCTGGCCAGCCGCTTCGCTTTTCCTCCCGGGTACCGGATTTTAGCTTCTTTGAGCAAGCCAAAGCCCTAATCCCGATTAATTATCTCCCGCCACCATTAAGATCAGGGGCAAATAATCATTCTTATCAGAATGTCGGTTGGGCGGAACCAATCCAACCGAAAAGAAAAAACGATAAAGCTGAGATCCTTGCCAGTCAAATAGATGAGCTGCTTGAAGCTATCCGTCATTTGGGATACAAAGATAAAATTGACTTATCCGAATATCAATCGGTATTCGACAACTTAAAAACCCGGGCCGCCAGCGGCCGTCTCGATCACTCTGATATTTATAGATTGTTTGACCGGTTCTCAATAAATAGAGAAATTAGATGTGAAATGATCAAGGCGGCAATTGCTGGTAATAACAGAATATTTAATGACGAGATATTGGCTAAATATGCTGAGGATTTGAATGAACGAGATTGTTATTCGGCGTCTGCGCTTCTGTCTGCTATTGCGGAAACTTATCCCGAATTTATCGGCCCCCAAACATTTGAAAAACTGGCCGAAGCGACTGAAGAGAGCTCCGAACAAATGAAGTCTGGCAATCCCGAGCCTGGTACTGGTGGAGAATTTATTTTTCAACAATTGCTGAAAGTGCCAAAACTTTATGCTGGGTTGATCGCCAAAGTTGGTTTTAACTACAAGGTCTTGCGCTGGCTGCTGTATGAAGAGCACGAAACAATTATGGAGGATTACGATCGGACGTTGGAAGATTATCGGGAGAGGGAGGCGATGACCGTGCAGTTGAAAGAGGAGGCCGCCGCAACTGGAGAGACAGTGGCCGCCCTGATGCGAAGAAGCGAAACGGGCATAACGCCGGTAAATAGTGGCGATCTCGCGGTCGATAAATTTATTGAGCAGGGCCGCCAACGCCCATTTGACGCTTTTGACCGAATTACATTTGAATTGCTTTTGAAAACCCGGCCAGAAGATAAGACCGAGTATTTTTCCGCGGAGTTGTATCGGGAAATAACCCGATTATTAAGCACGGATCAGAGGGAAGGGGCCTTGAAATTCTTAGAGGCCGTTACCGTCATTGACTTGAATGAGATCCTGAGGCACGCGGAAGCTTTTGGCGAAGAAATTGGTACGGTTCTGGGTATGCCAGATAAGAAAGCGATTGAATACGGGATAATTAACCGTAATATGAAAAAATATCATTTGGCCAATCTTTTTACTGCCTGGGCGATCGGCGACAGGGTGCTAACTCCTCTCCAGCTCCAAGAGATCAAGGGGCTCGAAGAGCTTTTGGCTAAAGAGATGCCGTTCTTAACTTATTATGTTGTCAAAACAGTACTAGACGAAACAAACGGTTGGTCAATTAATGACATTCATCGGCTTTGGAAGTCCGAGTTGTTTAAGCATTCCCAAAATGCCTATACGGAAAATATTGCCTGGATATTGGCGCTGGCCGGAGAAAACAAGGATAAAATGCTACTGCTAATGGAGAAGCCGGGCAAGCTGAAGCAGTGGTGGGGCAGTAATTTAACCGTAAAAAGATTTAGAGATGTATTGATAAACCTTGATCAGATCTTCAGCTTACCCCTGAAGCAGATTGAATTACGGCTTGATAAGATCAATGAATTTTTCTTTGCCCTAGAAGACGAAACTTTTGCCCGGCTGCTTTGTCACCAGGGGCAGGCCGATTTTGAGGCCGATCTCGCTGCCGCTTTAACCAATGGCCAATATGAATTAGTAGGCATTTCTTACGGCTTACGCGATAGGATAAAAAGATTCGCAACCATCGATGGGGTAGAAGTTGCCGCGATGTTGCCCAAAACAGCAGAAACTGATGAAGAAAAAGAGGATCGCGAGTCCAAGATCATACCTCAGTCAATGGCGGTTATTTCGTTCTTGACTGGCGTGTCATTATTTTCTCCTAATCAGAGTAAAGTAAGAGCCGCTTGGAAAAAGCGGCGAAAGCTGCATCCGGACTTCAACCCCTCGGACGCGGAGAAGGACCCCGCGGCTGAGCAGAAATTTAAAATTATCTCTGAAGCGTATAATATATATCTGGCGGTGCTCAAGGAAATTGAAACCGGCGCCGCGCTCCAAGATCCGGAAGTCAGATTGTTGCCTTGACAAAAATGTAACAGATATCTACAATATTGTATTATGAATTCAGGGCTTCGGGCCGGCACGGCTATTTTAATGGCGATCGGTTGTTTTCTGGTATTTGCTTTGCCCGCCCAAGCCTTATTCGATACCGGCACCGCGCTTGAAAAGGGGAAATTTGAGCTCGATGTCTGCGTCAATCCCTTCAGTTCGATCACTTACGGCCAGAGCTGGCTTTTTTACCACTACGGCCTCGGCAATAAGTGGGAGATCCATGGTTATACCAGCAAATGGGGTACAATTTCTAATTGGGATAATAGCATTTACGAGGGATATATCGGATTTTTGAAGCAATGGGGAGAATGGGAATATTTGGACCTGGCGACCTGCCTTGGCGTGCGCAAAGTAATTAGCTTGAACACCGATGCCTCACTGATCGGGCCCGGCATACTATACACGATCAAATTGAAACAGGGCTGGAGGGTGGCCGGACACCTGCAGTTCATCGGCGATATTTCAACCTCGGGTATCAAGCCGCTAAATAATGGTTATACAGCCGAGGTGGGAATATATAAAATGATCCGAGAAGGGTTTGAATTGGCGGTCGGTGG
>Ga0172379_10008053_pt1 | contig 13419 bp, 14 predicted proteins | sample GrowelOW334metaG_FD_119756 | JGI IMG/M metagenome (GOLD analysis project Ga0172379, IMG submission 119756) | Groundwater microbial communities from an aquifer near a municipal landfill in Southern Ontario, Canada - Groundwater well OW334 metaG | ecosystem: Environmental > Aquatic > Deep... | reverse complement strand
GTAAAACTGGAAGGGAATCCGGCCGTTTTTATGGGAAATCCCACCAAGCAGAACGACGGCAACGCCGTGGGTTCGGACCTGCAGCCCAGCCAGAACAAGGTCATGATCATGAGCTGACGCCCGAAGCTTCCCTGGCCGGACGAAGAAGAGCGGCCGGAATGGTTAACCATGGGGGGGATTTCCAGTCACTTGTAGAAAGCGGCAGAGAAAGTTGATGTTTTCAAGTAGGAAACAGCATCTGATGGCCTTATATTTCATTGACATCTCGATGAGCATCCGGTAGCATTCGAGTGTGTAGACAAGTCTCATATACTACCCATCTTTCTTCCAAACTGACACCGGTTGTCATTACAGGGGGGCGTTAGATGAAAGATCCATCCGGGGTAAATCAAGAGCTGATCGAAGCGAATTCCGCATTGAAACAGAGAATCGAGGAGTTGGAACAAGCGGAAGCAAAGCACAAGCAATGTGAGGAACAACTGCGTAGCTATAAAGAAACCCTCCAACTGTGCATAGAATACAGTCCGGCGGCAATCGCCATGTTCGACCGCGAGATGAAATACATCGCAGCAAGTCGCCGTTATCTTATTGACTATGGCTTAGGCGAACAGAGCCTTGTTGGTCGCTCTCACTATGATGTATTTCCGGAACTTCCAGATCGGTGGGAGGAAGTTCACAGACGGTGTCTGGCTGGTTCGATTGAAAAAGCCGATGAAGGCCCGTTTTCCCGTGCTGATGGCAGGATTGACTGGGTGCGCTGGGAAATTCGTCCATGGAACGAGTCGGGCGGCAGGATTGGCGGCATTATCCTGTTTTCGGAAGTGATCACCGAGCACAAACGGGTGGAGGAGGCGCTGAAGGAAGAAGTAATCCGGCGCCGCATCCTGGTCGAGCAATCCAGAGACGGCATCGTGGTCCTCGACCAAAACGGCAAGGTATATGAGGCGAACCGGCGATATGCCGATTTGCTCGGCTACTCCATGGAGGAAGTCCTTCAGCTCCACGTTTGGGACTGGGACACCCAATGGTCGCGGGAGCAACTGATGGAAATGATCCGGACGGTCGACGAAACCGGTAATCATTTCGAGACACGCCATCGCCGCAAGGACGGTACGTCTTATGACGTCGAGGTCAGCACCAATGGGGCTATGTCTGGGGGTCGAAAACTGATTTTCGCTGTGTGTCGGGACATCACCGACCGCAAGCGGACAGAGGCGGCGTTAATCAAGAATGAAGAAAAGTTCCGAAAGGCTTTTTACACCAGTCCGGATTCCGTAAACATTAACCGTCTCGAAGACGGCATGTATATCTCCATTAATCCGGGGTTTACCAGGACCATGGAATATACGGAAGAGGACATTATTGGAAAGACCTCGATAGAGTATAATATTTGGGAAAATATCGAAGACCGGCAAAGACTGGTGGACGGATTGAGAAAGGATGGGGAAGTCACCAACCTAGAAGCCGTTTTTCGAACAAAGAGCGGTGGTATCCGATACGGGTTGATGTCAGCCTCCGTGATCGATCTTGATGGTGTGCCCCATATCCTCAGCATTACCAGAGACATTACCGACCGCAAGCGGGTGCATGATGCACTGAGAGAAAGCGAAAAACAATATCGACTGCTGGCCGATAACGTAAATGACGTCATTTTCGTTTTGGACATGAATCTGAATTATACGTATGTCAGTCCCTCCGTAAAAATCCTGAGGGGATACGAACCGGCAGAGGTATTGAAACAACCAGGCATTGAGACGGCGACGCCCTCCTCCTGGGATCTGGCCATGAGGAACCTGTCCGAGGTCATGGAACGCGAACAATCCGGACAGGGAGAGATTTTCATATCCCGGACACTTCCGTTGGAAATGGTGCGAAAAGATGGGACCACCGTTTGGGCAGAGGTGAAGTTTTCCTTCATCAGAGATGAAAAGCAGCGACCGCTGGGCATTCTGGGTGTAACCCGCGACATCACTGAGCGTAAACAGGCGGAGGATCAAATCCACCGTTTAAACGCCGAACTTGAACAGCGCGTGATCGATCGCACCGCCCAGTTGGAAATTGCCAACAAGGAGCTGGAGGCCTTCAGTTACTCCGTCTCCCACGACCTCAAGGCGCCGCTCAGGGCCATAGAAGGTTACGCACAGATTCTCATTGAGGACCATGCCGTTCGTCTGGACGACGAAGGAAGGCGGACCTGTGAGGTCATCAGCAACAACGTCCTTAAGATGGGCCGACTGATCGACGCTCTGCTGGCTTTATCCCGGACGGGCCGGAAAGAGATGAATTCTAAGACCATAGACATGGCGACCATGGCAAATGAGGTTTTATTTGATTTGACCACCCCTGAAAAGCGGGAGCGGATTGATTTCCGTATCGCCTCCCTGCCTTGGGCTATGGGGGACCCGCAGCTCCTCCGTCAGGTATGGATGAACCTCATCGGCAACGCCGTTAAGTTTTCAGCGCAGAAGGAGCGGGCCGTCATCGAGGTGGGCTGCCTATCGGAAGCAAACGGACACCCGCCGGCAGGCGGCCATGAGGCGGATGTTTCGACGGAACACCTGCGCCCGCCACCCGCAATCCCCATTCCGGACTCCAAAAGGGTGTACTTCGTCCGGGACAACGGCGCCGGTTTCGACATGACTTACGTGGACAAGCTATTCGGCGTTTTCCAGCGCCTCCATAGCGCCAAGGAGTTTGAGGGCACGGGCGCGGGCCTGGCCATCGTCAAGCGGATCATCCAACGCCACGGCGGACGGATCTGGGCGGAGGGGGAAGTAGGCAAAGGGGCAACGTTCTATTTCTCAATTGGGTAAGCGTAGACGGGTTCTGGGACTGGGAATGGCAAGTAGTGTCAGATTTGCTTCCTTGGGATAATGTTCAGGATCATGGCCAGGAATCCTTCTTACTTGTAGAATCTGGAGAGACGCTTCGGAGAAACGCCTGAAAAGTAGAGGCATATCAACAACCAGTTGCGGAGCGTACAAAAGAGGATGCCTTCCTTTTCCCAGCGCCGTGCCGATGTCGTGACAGAGCGATTAATGATGACAATCCTCCCCCCCCGTTTCTTGATGCGCCCCATGATTTCCACATCTTCCATAAGCGGAATATTTGCAAAACCACCAATATCATTAAAGTAATCCCTGCGGAAGAAGAGCGCCTGGTCTCCATAAGGGATGCGGGTAAGGCGGGAGCGGAAAGAAGCGGTTTTGGCAAGGAACCGGTAGATGGGCCGGCCGGAGTCGATAGCCAGATCGAAGGCCCCGGCCTGGCAGACAGGATCACTTAAGGCTCCTTCCATGAGGGCAAACGCATCGGGGGGAAGGCGGGTGTCGGCATGGAGAAAGACGACGATGTCGCCCCGAGCCATAGCAGCGCCCCTGTTCATCTGGTTCCCCCGTCCTTTTTCACCTGTTGCGGTTTTGACACTTCTGTTCCGGATAGCCCCGATCGTTTCCCCCGACCTGTTTCCGTCCACGACGATAATCTCCATTGATGCAGATGCCTCGAGAGTTTCAAGGTGCTCAATAGTCGAATTGATAACACCTTCTTCATGGATGACAGGAATGATAATTGAAAAGTGAGGAGTCATCGGCAGTGTTTAGTAAAGCCGAAATCCTGGAGGCAGGATATGGTTTTTGAGCCGGCAAATCCCGTCTTCTCGCTGTCATTGATCAGGGCAACGACATCCTCCGGCCGGTCAATATCTCTCCAGGCGGGAAGGATATGGACATTGATTCCTGCGCGTTTAAGGATACACATAGTCGTTTTGTAGACGCTTTCCGCACCCCAGTCTATTCCCTCGAAGGCCTCAGGGGTTAATGATTCTCTGCAAAAGCCAATCAGGTAATATCCCCCGTCACAGGAAGGACCGATGACGGCACCACTCTGCTCCAGGGCCTGGAAGGCTTCCTTGATGATCTGGGGCGGGAGATCGGGACTGTCGCTCCCGATAATGACAACCATATGGAATCCTTCGGAAAAGCATCGGTTAAAAGCGTTATACATCTTTTCACCGAGATCCACCCCAGTCTGGGGTAGGTATGAAAAGGTCTCCCCGAACTCTCTGCGAAAGTCCACTATCCTTTCCTGAGGGTAACAGACAATCCGGAATCCGTAGTCGCCGCGGGAAAGTCTCGCCAGCAGGTCTGCGATGAAGGCGCGATAGAGACGGACAACCATCTCCTTATCCCCGGATTGACAAAGCCGGGTCTTGACCTTGCCTTTTTCCGGATATTTGGCAAACATGATGAGGCATCGATCTTCGTTCATTTTTGATTTGACCTGGGATTCCATGTTCATTAATTGGGTATAGCAAGAAGGGGCCGGTGTCAGGGGGGGAGTATCCTCAGGGGCGATCATTCTATTGAGCGACCGGGTAAAACAAAACCGTTTGCCCGCACGCAATAGCAGGGTGCTATTGCGTGCTTTCTTTTGATTGTGACTACGGTACCCCGCGCTTAGAAACGCCAGTTGACAATAATCATCCCCGGGGCCAACTCACCAGGAAAATTAGTGAACCATTGATTTTGGGAAATAATGTTGATGACACCAATTTGAACCCCGTAGGTCGCTTTCACGGCATAATTGAAAAAGCCAAGCTGAAGACCGGTAAGATTGCCTGCATAGTTCACAAGACCGGTCTGCAGGCCTTTCACTGCGTCTCCTCCGTAGTTGACAACACCGGCTTGCCAGCCGGAGAAGTTCCCTTTCGTGTAATTGACAACACCGGCTTGCCAGCCATAGAAATTCGCATTCGCTATATTGACGGGCGCCCACTGTACACCCTTATAGTTTTCTGCGTAGTTGAAAAGAAAGCCCAAGCTGAATCCGGCGCTGTCACCCTTAGATCCGTTGACAAATCCCAGGGCCATACCCTTCTGGGGGTTTTCGCCCCATATGTTAAGAGTCACTCCCGCAATATTTGTATTTTTATCGAAAATGGCAATATCCGGAGTTAGACTAAGCTGGATCGGTTGTGAGTCAGCCATTGCAACGCCGGCAGTGGCCATGATAATCCCTAAACATGCGATGAAGAGTATCTTTTTCATTTTAGTTGTTTTCCTCCTTCTATTTTGATTTTTTAACGAACAGGAACATTGACAAACACATAATTACTAAAGCTTTTTATCATAATTACCGCTTTTCATTTTTGTTTAAATACCATATCACATTGAATATTTACAAGATAGATTTTAGAAGCCGAACAAAGTAATGTAATCCTACGGCTCAGAAATAAGCGAATCCATGGGGGACGAAAAGGGAAGGGACACATAGTTGTTGACATGTTTTGGGGGATCGTTTATACGTTCGCCGTTACATCAAGCTTTGCCAGGATGGATTAAGAGTGAAATCGATGAGTTATTTATTGTTATTATTCACCCCGTTAATATGAGGCGCTGACAGAGAACCCGGGTGGTTCTCCAGACAACGCCGTCCTGCCGTCTCGCCGCTTTCGACCCCTTAGCCTCTTGAGGGTCATGCCGCGGGGAACGCGGTATGACGCCATAAGGAGGCGGAATTGTTTAATCAAAATTCCCGAAACTCAATTTATCTAAGCAGGATCGGAAGCTTCTTCCGGCAGGGGCTGGTTCATCCCTGGCCCTATTTGATTATCCGCATCGCCCTGGCCGGCCTCTTCATCTATGGCGGCGTCACCAAACTTTTCGATCCCAAGGCCTTCGCCGCAACCATCTCCGCTTATGATCTCGTCCCGGAAACATTCCTTCCCGTGGTCGCCATCGGTCTGCCCCTCATCGAAACGATCGCCGGGGCGGCCCTGATCTTTGATCGTCCCTGGGGACTCCATCTGATCACGGGACTCCTGGCCTTGTTCGTGTTCGTCCTCGGTTACGGAATCCTGGGCGACTTGAATGTCGATTGCGGTTGCTTCGGGGTCGAGGACCTGGACAAGCAGGCGGGCCTGCGGGAGGCCTTTTACCGTGACCTTGTCCTCATCGGAATCGTGGCACCTTATCTCTACCTCTCCCGGCGGGTCCGGGAACTGGTCAAGGTCAGGGAATCGGAAGGATGATAAAGGGGAAACAGGTATGGCACCAAGAATGATTGTTTGGTTTCACAAGGAAACCGAAGTTTATTACAAAGGAAAGGAGAAGGAAGAATGAAGGTAATAAGAAGAATGTTTAGTGTTTTGGTTGCGGTCCTGCTGGTTTTCGGCATGGCCGGAGGGGCCATGGCGGCTTGGGGGACAAAGGAGTTGGAAACGGAGAAGAGCGCCGTGACCTTTGCTGCGGAAGTGCAGCGGGGGGGCTACAAGGTCGTTGCCACCCAGGAACTGAAAGGCTGGATCGACCAGAAAAAAACTATGCTCATCGTCGACACCATGCCTTATGAAGACAGCTACAAGAAGCAGCATGTCCCCGGGGCCGTCCAGATGCTCTTCCCCATTCCCGAAATGACCACCCTCGACGGCAAGACCAAGGCCGACCTGGAGAAACTCCTGGGACCGGACAAGAATCGCCTCATTGTTTTCTATTGCGGTTTCGTGAAATGCACCCGGAGCCATAACGGGGCCATGTGGGCCGTGAAGCTCGGCTATAAGAATGTTTATCGTTATCCCGGCGGTATCAAGGCCTGGGCGGAGGCGGAATATCCCATAGAAAAGGCAAAATAACAAGTGGATGATTTTAAAGAGAACTGTTCGGGATGTGGCGCTTGCGCCACTGCCTGTCCCCTTCTTGCCGAGTACGGGACGCCGGACCTGATTCTTGCGGAACGACCGGAGGTGTCTTTTTATTGCACGTCCTGCGGCCACTGCGACACTGTCTGTCCCTTGGGTTTGTCACCGGCCGCTGCTTTTTTCGCGGCCAAGGAGCGGTTGATCCAACAGCAGCAGATCCCGGCGCCGGTCCGGAAGGCGCTGGACGGCGCCCGGGGGTTTGCCAAGGCCGGGCACGGGTTCCCATTTTCTTTTTATGGAAGTAAGGATACGGTCTTCTGGCCGGGATGCGGCCTCGCCGCAAACCGTCCGGGACTGGTCCAGCAAATTAAAAATATCCTGAGCCGTTATTTGAAGGTTAAGGTTGGCCTGGTCCTCGATTGCTGCTACGATCCCCCTTATGGATTAGGCGATACGGAAACGGCCCTGGCCGCCTTGCAGGAAATAAATAAGCGCCTTCGGGACGGCGGCGTTACTAAGGTCATCACGGGCTGTCTGAATTGTTACAAGCTCCTGTCGCAACATCTTGAGGGCATTCAGGTGGTTTTCATCCTGGAGATATTACCCCCGGGGCTCTTTGAGAAGCACTTCTCGGGGCCGACGTATCTTCATCACCCCTGTCCGTCCTCCCGGTGGGAGGGAATCAGGGGCGCTGCCGGAAGTCTGTTTAATCGTTTGCATGAAACTACAGCATCTACAGCGACAGCTTCAGTAAAGGGGATGGATTTTAAATCTGCCCCCCTTCCAACGGCTGTCCCTCTTGCCGAGGATTCCGAGGCTCGCTGCTGCGGCGTCGGCGGCGGTCTGTGTTCCTCATCCCCGGAGCTGGCCGACCGTTTTCTCGACCGGATCGTTGCGGAAGGAAGGGGCCGGACCATGGTAACATACTGCGTCGGCTGTCAGAACCGTTTCCTCAAAAGGGGTGTAAAAGCGGTCCATCTGCTCGAATGTCTGCCGGGGGTAATGCCGCGCCGGAAGGTGTTTTCCCCCCTCTGGCAGTGGGCCAACCGTTTGGCCCTGGCCATGCTCGAAAGACTGAAAGCGGGAATATTTCTGCCCGTCCTTATCATTGCCCTCCTCGTTGGCGGCGGTATTTGTCTCAATGAAATTAGTATCTTTGCAGAACCATTGTTGATACTATAGCCTTATTATTACCCGTTGTCCTGGAGCCGTTTTCCCGTAAGATCGGGGACAACGAGACGGTGGAAATTACTGATAAACCCAGGAAAAAAGACCAAACAAGAAAGGAAATTAAGTGATGGCTGACTATTATGAGCAGAAAGATCTGGCGGATTTTGCCAACATCGGGGAATACGCCCCGGCCCTGGGAGAAAAGTATTTCGATTACTATGGAGAGGCAATGAAAGACGGCGCCCTGCCGGCAAGGGAAAAGGCGCTGATTGCCCTGGCCGTGGCCACAACACAGCACTGCCCGTATTGTATCGACGCTTACACGAATCAGTGCCTGTCTCTGGGTGTCTCACAAGAGGAAATGATGGAGGCGGTTCATGTCGGGTCGGCCATGGTGGCCGGGATTGTCCTGGCCCATTCCACCCAGATGCGAAAGATCATCAAGAAAAAGGAGATGTAGCCATGGATGAACCCAGGATTCATCCCTCTTTTGAGCAGAATATGGCCGGTCCGCTCAAGGCGGAGGGCGTCGAGATTTTTCAGATCAATCTTGGCTACCGATGCAACCTGGAATGCCGGCACTGTCATGTCGAAGCGGGTCCAAACCGGCCCGAACTCATGTCCCGGACGGTGATGGAGATGTGTTTGCAGGTTTTACAACGCCACCCTATTCCCACCATAGATATCACCGGTGGAACCCCGGAGATGCATCCCGATTTTCCCTGGTTCCTCGAAGAATGTGCCGCGTTAGACCGTCGAATGCTCGTGCGGACAAACGGCGTCATTCTTCTGGAACGATCATACGCGGCCTTTCTCGATCTCTATGCCAAGCATAAGGTTGAAGTTGTGGTGTCTTTTCCCCATGTGGATCTGAAAATGACGAACCGGCAGCGGGGCGAGGGCGTTTATTCCCGACTGATTGAAGCCGTCCGGCTGCTCAACGAAAGTGGCTATGGGAAACCCGACAGCGGGCTTATCCTGAATCTGGTCCACAATCCCAGCGGGGCCTATCTTCCCGGCTTGCAGGACAGCCTGGAAAACCATTACCGCCAGGCCCTCAGGGAAAAACACGGGATTGTCTTCAACCATCTCTTCTGTATCACGAATATGCCTATCGGCCGGTATCTGACCTACTTAAAGAAGACAGATAACTATGAAGACTACACGACCACCCTGGTTAATGCCTTTAACCCCGCTACCCTGGAGAGCGTTATGTGCAAGTCCACCCTTTCCGTTGGCTGGGATGGTAAACTCTATGACTGCGATTTTAACCAGATGCTGGGCATGACGGTGAACCACGGCGCCCCGGAACATATTGAAATGTTTGACTTGAACAGTCTTGCCAACCGCCGGGTCGTTACGGGAAATCACTGCTACGGCTGCACGGCGGGGGCGGGAAGTTCGTGCCGGGGTGAAATTGCATGATAAAAACAGGCGCTATGATCGCCCGGTCTGTTTTGGCATTGCTGATCCTGACGCTCTTTACTCAGACTACAGCGCTGGGGGCGGAACAGACGATTCTCTTCCGGGAGAACTTTGAGAGCCTCTCCCAGTGGGAGCCCCTGACCTTTCCCAAGATCAAGGCTCATTCAACCTACACCCTGGTCAGGGAAGGGGGGAAATCCGTCTTGAGGGCCGAAAGCCGGGCTTCCGCCTCAGCCCTCGTCTATCGCCGGACCTTCAATATATATGAAACCCCCCGTATCCGCTGGCGCTGGAAGGTAACGCAGCTATCGGACCAGGGAAGCCCCAGGGAAAAAGCGGGGGACGACTATCCCATCCGGATCTATGTCATGTTTCAGTATGATCCCGACAAGGCAACCTTGGGCGACCGCCTGATATACGGCGCCACCAGGGCGATCTACGGCAAATATCCGCCCTACAGCACCCTCAATTATGTCTGGACCGGTTACAGCCTTCCCGAGCGTATTATTGTGAGTCCCTACACGGAAAAGGCCCGCATCGTCATCCTTGAAAAGGGAAAGCAGCGGGTCGGCCAGTGGGTGGAAGAGTCGGTCAACGTCCTTGCGGACTACCGGCAGGCCTTCGGCAAAGATCCCCCGGCAATTGCCGGCCTTGCCGTCATGAGCGATACGGACAACACTGGAGAAAGTGCGGTTGCCTACCTGGATTTTATTGAGGTGGGACGTTAAGGGGCGCCAAACGTGTTGTTTTTTCGATAGTAACCTGAAGTGAAGTCCCTGCTCGATACAACCTATTTGCTGGAACGCACCGGGAGTGCCCGGTATAAGTAGCTGAAGGACTGGTGACGCCAGATCCGCCTGCCATCGGTGAAAAAGAAGAGGGCGGCGTCGGAACCGCGTTTTTCGGATGTCCAGGCCCAGGCGCAAGTAAGACCAATCGATTCCGTCAAATTAACGTCATGTCCACAGCTGGCCGTATGAGTTTTCGCATTATCATACAAGCTCGCCAACTCATCCAGCGTCGGCATTCGCCAGTCCTCGAAGCCGCCACCGCGATACCGCTCACAATAGCGCTGGGCTCCTTGCCAGTTGACATCTTCCCCATTATCCTTCGTCGCCCACATGAGTCCCGACTTCTGGTCCAGAACGGTGCCGTCATTATTAGCAACGAAGCGGCCGTCCTTGTTGATCTCTTCGGCCAACCCCACGCCAGGAAATGATAAAAAAAGTGGCAATATCAGGCAAAGGATAATTCTTGCCGGCTTTACTGACATGTTGGGCCCCTTGTAACCTATTTGACGGAACGTACCGGGAGCACCCGGATGGTGGTGATTTCGTCGCTTGACTGTTTACTCCAGTAACGCCCGCCAAAGGTGAAAGAGAAGAAGGCGACATCGGAACCGCGCTTTTCGGATGCCCAGAGGAAACTATCGGTAAGATCAATGAGCGGCGTAATATGACACCTGCCGTTACAGGGCTGATTCTCACCCTCATCAAACAGCACCGCCAGCTCATCCTGTGTTGGCATTCGCCAGTCCGTATATCCACCCCCGCGATAACTTTTGCAATAACTCCTGGCGTCCGCCCATTTTATGTTGCTTCCATTGTCCTTCGCCGCCCACATCAGCCCCGTCCGCGTGTCCAGGACGGTGCCGTCGTCATAGGCGATGAATTTAACATCCCGGGCGGTTTCTACGGCCGCGGGCTGAGGGGGGCTTTTCGCCATGGCGAGGGTCGTGCCCTTTCTCCCCTGCTTCTTTTCCGTCGCTGCAATCAATGAAGATGGGTAGATTAAAATGAGTATAAACAGGACAAGGAAGATTCTTACCGGCATGGCTTGCATACAAATACCCCTCTATTTAACAAATCGACGTTTCTTATACTTCATCCGCCCTCAAATGACAATTCTATGTTGCTGCCTTCCGATGAATTCTGCCGTTGGTCCTGACAAGAGATCACCTTTCACATATCTTTCATCATTCTGTCATCATTCTGCAACATTTGCCATCTATACTGGGCACAAATACATGGCGGGAAAAAGTAAGGAGAAATGAAAATGGGAAGAATGTTCATGATTATAGTCTGTGGGCTGTTGTGCCTGCTCGTCGCTGCCCCGGCGGCCCTGGCGGGAGGCAATGTGGTGATCAAAGGCTCCACAACCGTGCTGCCGGTGGCTCAGGCGGCCTCCGAGGCCTACATGAAACTCCACAAGGACGTCAACATCTCCCTGTCCGGCGGCGGCTCCGGCGACGGCGTCAAGGCCCTCATCGACAAATCCACGGACATCGCCAATTCGTCGCGGGAGATGAAAAAACAGGAAACGGATCTGGCGAAGACCAAGGGGGTCAACCCCATGGCTCATGTCGTCGCCATCGACGCCATCGTCCCGATCGTCAATCCCAGGAACAAGGTCAAAGATCTGAGCATCGACCAGCTCAGCCAGATCTATCAGGGCAAGATTACCAACTGGAAGGAAGTGGGGGGAGAAAATCTGGCCATCGTGGTGATTTCCCGGGACAGCAGCTCCGGAACCTACGAATCCTGGGGCCATCTCGTCCTGAACGGCGCCAAGGTAACGCCCAGGGCCCAGCTCCAGGCCTCCAACGGCGCTATCGTTCAGGCCATCTCCAAAAACAGATATGCCATCGGCTACATTGGTATCGGCTACCTTAACAAATCCGTAAAGGCTCTGACCGTCAAAGGCGTTCAGGCTTCGGCCAAAACGGCCCTATCCAAAGAATATCCAGTTGCCAGGCCCCTGTATATGTACACTAACGGAGCGCCCAAGGGAGACACCGACGGATTCATTAAATTCCTCCTCAGCAAGAAGGGGCAGGAGATCGTGAAAAAGGAAGGCTTCGTCCCCATAAAGTAGCAATGAGCAGGAGTTTCAAAATTAGTCTGAGAGCTTATGGGCAAGGCAGTCAGGCCTTGTCCATAAGATTATTTCCGCAAAACGGTTTAAATCAGGCAAGAAAGCTATGACCCGTCATCAAAAAGAGACGATCATTAAAAATGTGTTTTTTGTCCTTTCCCTGGTCTCCATTCTGATCCTGGGACTGATTGTTGTTTTTCTTTTCCGGGAAGGTCTTCCTCTCTTCCGGGAAATATCCATCCGTGATTTCATTTTCGGCATGGAGTGGTATCCGACCTACAGTCCCCCGTCCTACGGGATCTGGCCCCTGATTGTCGGATCCCTGATCGTCACCGTCTTTTCTTCCCTCATCGCTGTTCCCCTGGGGGTACTGGCGGCGGTTTACATCTCGGAAATAGCTCACCCGGCGATCAAGGAAGTCCTCAAAGCGATCATTGAGCTGCTGGCCGGGCTGCCTTCGGTAGTCCTCGGCTTTTTCGGCATGGTCATTGTCGCCCCCTGGCTCCAGGAGACCTTCGATTTGCCCACGGGTTTGAATATCGTCAACGCCTCGGTGATTCTGGCCATCATGGCCGTCCCCACCATCTCCAGCATTTCCGAAGACGCCCTCTACGCCGTACCCAATGAATTCAAGGAGGCCTCTTACGCCCTGGGGGCGACAAAGTTTGAAACCATTGCCCGCATTATTGTCCCGGCCGCGCTGTCCGGCATTTCCACGGCCGTCATCCTGGGCATGGCCCGGGCCATCGGGGAGACGATGGTTGTCCTGATGGTGGCGGGAGGGGCCGCCGCTATCCCCGAAAGCATCTTCGACTCCGTCCGGCCCATGCCGGCCAGCATCGCCGCCGAAATGGGAGAGGCCCCCTTCCGCAGCGGCCACTATCACGCCCTTTTTGCCACCGGCATCGTCCTTTTTCTCATGACCCTGGCCTTCAATCTTGTCGCCGATTATATTTCCCAGAAATTCAAGGAAGTGGGGTCGGCAACATTATGACAAAGCAGACCGTAAGCGGGGCCATGAAATGGCGCTATCTCAAGCAACACCTCTTTTTCGGCGCCGTCCGCCTGTCGGCCATAGTCCTCACCCTGGCCTTGGGTGGTATTCTTTTCTACATCCTCGCAAACGGTATCCAGGTTATCAGTTGGGAATTTCTGACTTCCCCGCCCACGGACTCCATGACGAAAGGCGGCATCATGCCGGCTATCCTCGGGACGCTGTATCTGACCTTAGGAGCCATTACCGTGGCCCTACCCCTGGGCGTCGTGGCCGCCATATACCTTACCGAATATGCCAAACAGGGAAGAATCGTCCG
>Ga0172379_10008052_pt1 | contig 13421 bp, 13 predicted proteins | sample GrowelOW334metaG_FD_119756 | JGI IMG/M metagenome (GOLD analysis project Ga0172379, IMG submission 119756) | Groundwater microbial communities from an aquifer near a municipal landfill in Southern Ontario, Canada - Groundwater well OW334 metaG | ecosystem: Environmental > Aquatic > Deep... | reverse complement strand
CCATTCGAGTCGCCCAACTTCCCTAACCACCTGGGTCGCTCCGATAAAAAGTTGTCATGGTAGGCAACTCGGGTCATGTACCATTAGATCCAAGCACCTTAGAGATATTTTAGCATTATTACTGCTCTTCGGTCAAGGCACGTGGGTCGGGGTCGGCTTTTCACAAAATGCGACAAATGCGACAGTACTTCGGGCTATTTCGATTCTTTCTCTTTTTGCGAATTTCTACTGTCAATCTCCCAAAGAAGCTTGAAAAATCCAACCAAATTTTCGGCCGCCTCATAAGCTTCTTTATGTGATAACTCCTTACCATGCTCCTCTTTAAGTATCTTTTGAAAGTTTTTAATTTGTTCTCCGGTTAAAGACATACTATTAAATTCTATTAATTCTCAGAAAAAAATAACCGGACCAAGGATTTTAATTTACCCAATTTTTCGGGGCGAACCTTATTCTGAAGATTAATAAAAACACCTTCCTCAATACTTTTAAGATTATGATTTAGGCTGGCTTCTTTCAAAATATGTTTGAATATCTGCAATTTGACCGGACTGGTTATGGATTTTTCCATCATGAGAATGAAAAACAAATCGGCCAGTACAACTCCCAAAGACTGAATATTAGTTTCTTTTCTGACTAAGTTAGAGACGATAGATCGTACTCCTTCGACGTGATAACTTACGTTTTTTAGCTGGGTAAAAACAAAAACTGCGTCAATCGAAATAAATTCGTAATTTAAATCTAACATTCCTTTTTGGAGATCGAATTTATTGTTGAGAGAAATGAGATTTTTTTTATGTGCAACAACAAACAGAGTTTGCGAAGAAAAAGACTTCAGCCCATAATCTTTATTCACGATAACGCGGAGTATCCGATCATCACAATAAAGGGGTACCTTGAGCTCCTGAGCGAGAAAGATACTATTCCTAGTGCTTTCGTCCAGAGCGTTGACGATGTTGCGCTCCCCCTTGGATTTTTCTTTTGAAAATCCGCGAACCTCTACATTTGGATTAGAACCGATAAAGGCGCGTATCTTCTCCAATAAGTCCAAAATTTTCTGAATATGCTCGGGAGAAATTTCTGTCATCTGGTGCTGCCCATCAATTTTGGCGAGTGTGCTCATACCTCTCCGAGCGGAAATCTTCCGATCATCAATCGTTTCCGTCAGCTCATCCATAACGCTCTGATGCACATAAATTTTCTTAAAGAGCTGGGGTAACAACTCTAGCTGGTCAACGTGGGCCAAAAGAAAAAGGGGGTAAATGTCGATGACTATGGGGCCACCCTGACACTCCTCCACGGTAGACACCTCGGTTTTGGTCTCCTCGGGTGCGCCAAAAGATATTTTGATTCCAACCCCGGACATTTGAGTAAAAGCTGCCCATACATCAAATGGTTTTTTCCCCGTGAGGCTAGGAACAATCGCCATGGGAGCCTGTGATTCTTTATACAGACTGGTAGCGTTATCTGTGGTCTCAGCCATTTGGTCAACCATCTTTAAAATTTGGCTTATGTCACCATTCTTTACTTCGAAACTCTGAAGCGCTTTTTCTTCGGGAAAACGCTTGTTAAATTCCCCGATAGATTTTTGAAATGCCTTTATATACTTCTCGGCAGGCTCTTTGTCGTCGGTCTGCTCCCATTTAAAGAAAGTAGATATAAATGCCAAATGGGCTCCAGGGTTATTGGGGTCGCTTTCCAAAGCCTTAAAGGTTAAATTAATCGCGGTCTCCCATTCGCCAATAAATTCATAACCTCCGGCGAGAATTATTAAATCTGGCGTTTTGTCCACCCGATTTTTTATGGCGTCAAAGGCGATCTTCGCCTCGTTCTCTTTGCCCAACCTAAATCGGCACATTCCATAATAAACAACGTACTGAAGACTATTGGGATTTTTTTCAAAAAGATCTTTAAATAATTGCGAGGCCTTATTTAAATTGCCCAAGTACAAATTGGTGTATGCTTCCATCTGCTCAATGAGCGACTCACACCTCACTTCTTGGTTTAAAGTGTCGATCCAATCTAGAAGCGTACCGTATTGCCCGGAGCTATAAAGGCATTGTGCATAGCGTGAAGTTGCCGGGTTACCCTCCTGGATATTGAGATATTTTTTATAAAGTTCCGCGGCAGTGGAATAATCTTTTTGATCAAATCTCAAGTCCGCGAGATTAATCTCGGTCAGCATTTTTTCCGATTCAGAGGTCGCGTTTTGTAATGCTCGTTGCAATAATGCGTCAGCGCCCTCCAACCCCAGTTTTTGCATATACGACCCCCGAAGTCTCAAAGCATGAGAACTATTTGGAAATTCCTTTTCTAACCTTTCGAGCAGGGGGTTCAACTTCTCATTGTCGAATTTTCTTGAGTAGAGATCGACGGCCAATTCCGCAATATCAAGGTCAAGCCCCGATTCGCCTTCAAACAATGTGGAAATAATTTTTTCCGCTGTCGGCAAGTCGCCGATTCTTAATGCGCAAAAGGCTATGTGCCTTTCCACTTCAATATCACCACCGCCTAAACCCTTATAGGTTTGAAAATTTTTTATCGCGTCCTGGTGTCGTCCTAATTTTAGTTGGGCAAGACCCTTATTTAAAAACGGGACTGCAGACTTGGGGTCAATAACAGCGGCTTCTTCTGCGGAGGCGATAGATTCCTCGTACAAACCAAGCGCCACGTAACATCCGGAAAGATTTGCGTAAGCTATTTCTAAATCCTCCTTTTGCTCCATATCTTTCAGGAGTCGGATGGCTTCCTTTAGACATTCAGTAGCCCGATAAAATTTATTGGCTATACCTTTAGGGATTTTATCAGGAGGAAATGGGTTATCCCTTACGGCCTCGCGCGTGCCGACCATTACATTCTGAGCAACCAACATGAGGGCGCGGACATTTTTAGGCTCCAAGCAGACGACATTCTCAAAAGACGAAATAGCCCCATCGTAATCACTCTTTGACATTCGTTCAAATCCCTCATACCAGTGCGCCAATGCAACCTTGCCCTTTTCCCTTAGGAAGGGAATAAGCACAGTATATTGCCTCAAACCGTGCAGAATGTTAGCTTTCGTAGTTATTACTTGATCATCTGTGGGATACTTTTTTAATAATTTTTCAATGATGGGTAGGCCTTCGGCCGGGACTCCCCTCAAGAGTTTTGATAAGGCATATTTACAAATAGCCATCGGCAAATCGGGTTCTGCCGCATATGCTTTTTCAAAGAGCTCGGCGGCCTTCTCGGGGTTCCCAAGGTTGAGTTCGCAAACGCCTAAATTATTAAAAACTCGGAAATAAATATGGGGGTCAATTTTCTCGGTCTCAGAGCTAAGGTCGTTCAGGATAAGCTCGTACTCCTTTTTTGCCGTCTCATTTTTCTCTTGATCTAGCTTCTGCCTTGCCTGGTCAATTCTCCTCTGGTAGCCCTGTTCCAATTTTGTACGGTATTCCTTCTTCATATCGTCCGCTATATCTAAACGTTCCGCAATTCCTCCAATCTGTTTTTCAATATCAGGCTGAATTAAATCTGGAAATTGGCTTCGCAGATGGGAGTGTTTAGCAAAAAGTTCAGTGAGCTTTGGGCTGGCCCAAGAGATGCCATTCATACCCCTCGAAGTTGCTTCGGTGCGAAGATAAGTATGGACTGGCTCCGTGAGATCACGCGGGGTAACAAATATCCAATCCCTAATTTTGTATTTGCCAGAATCGATAAGCTTCTTTGCTTTATCTAAGTCCTGTTTAATTTTATATTTGTAGACGGAGGCGTTAGCCTTCTCTGGTTTTTCGGGACAGTAAAATTGAAAGAGCATCTCTTGACTCTCAGAATACCCATCATTACCGGCGTCGCCGCCGCTGTCGTCAATAGTTAGAAAATCTTTATACGCGGCTGCCAGCAGAGTTTTACAAAACTGAGAAAAAAATTCTGGCGAAGTTATTTGGCTAATTACATCCATAATTATATTCAATACTTTTTATCTTTCGGCGGGCAATCATCGTTTCCGAAACTGTCCTTATCTTTTATAGCTCCCTGCCTGTTATGGTACACGGCCTCGACTTCAGCCCTTTTGGCAAGGATACGAGTTCTATCTTCTGCTGCCGCTTGCGTCCTGTGGACCGAGATTGGCTTGTCAACTTTTTCTTTTTTGACCGCCCAATCGCCATCCCAAGGAACGCTATGAAAATTTTTTTTGCTCATACTATTTTAAATTAATTTTTAATAACTCTGATGACCACGCCGTTAACCAAATATCCGGAAGTCTCCAGATCTTCTTCGTGCAAAATAATCGGCGGCATGTCTATGGTTGATTCTGATACAAGACGAATCTCGTGTTTTTTTTCATCCTTAAAAAATTTCTTAAAATTAGCGGCCCCTTCAATGATGGACAAGACATAGTCTCCGTTATTCGGCCGTTGTTTACAATCAACAATTACATAATCTCCGTTCTCAATATTGTCGCCCTCTATTTTCGCCTTATTTAACGATTCGCCGACGGCTCGAACGGCAATCAAACCATCTGGTTTTGATCTCTTAATAGCTTTCTTAGAAATTTTTAAATAGCCCTGAATATCTTCCTGGGCTAATTCCAAAGCCGGACCGCAATTGGCCGATCCGACGGCGGGGATACTAAAAAAGTTATCCACAACAAAGGCTTTGGGCTTGGATACTCTTTGTCTTTTCTTTGTGTCAAAATATATACGCCCTTTCTTTTTTAATTGTTCCAAGTGGTAAATAACCGTTTGTGGATTTGGGATGCCGAGCTCGCGACCTATTTCCCTAAAGCCCATCTTGGAAATATCCTTTTTTTTGGCTAATTCAACGATTTTTTGCTGGTTTTTGTTCATAAGATTAAATGGATAATTAAAATGGTTTTTATTTATAATTTTCTGGCCTCAACTATAGTCTACTACAAATGATTTATAGTGTCAATAGCAATTTTATTTACACTCTTGACGGATTATACTGATCTGGTGTATATTAATAATATGCCGGGTAAACTCCGGACAAAGCACCTTCTTAAAATTAAATAACTCATTTCGAAACTTACCGAGGGACTTCTCTCCCCGAGGTAATTGTAACGACGTCTAAGAGAGTCTCTTTGTTAAAAAGAGAAAAAGACCGAGTAGCATCGAAAAGTCATTGCCTCTATGGGGCAGTATTTTTTGATGTTTCTCGGTCGATAATATTAAAAAGCACCACCCCTACAGAGGTTGGTGCTTTTTAATTACTTTAACATAACTATAAACAATATGAGCAATCAAAAAATAACAATCGTTGAAGTTCCAATCAATGAGCTTCACCCCGCGGAGTACAACCCTCGCAAACACTCCAAAGAGCAGGCCGACCAGCTTAAGGAGTCTATTAAAAGACTGGGGCTGATCGACCCGATTATTGTCAATAGTGCGGCCGAAAGAAAAAATGTTATAATTTCAGGCCACTTCAGGGTCGAGGTGGCAAGAGAGCTTGGCATAAAAACTGTACCGGCTGTCTATGTCCGGATAACTGACCCGGCCAAAGAGCGCGAAGCGAATATCAGGCTCAATAAAAATACTGGAGACTTTGATTTAGACCTCTTGGCTGAATTTGATGAATCATTTCTTGCCGACATCGGCTTTGACAGTGAAGAGTTAGACGACATTTTCCCAGTAGAAGAAAACACAGAGATGTTCGATCTAAAAAAAGAATTGGAAAAATTGAATATTCAAAATGTGACAGTACAAAAAGGAGACGTCTATGAGATAGATGGCTCACGACTAATGTGTGGCGACTCAACTATTGAGACCGACGTACTCAAACTCATGAGCGGCATAAAAGCCGACATGTGCCTGTGCGATCCCCCCTATATTTTGGACTACCTCAAGGGTAAGACAAAACAAAAAGACGGCGTAACGACCGGCTTTGGTGCGAAAAAGAACAGGCGTTATCTGGAAACAGAATCTTTACCCGACAACTTTACCGAGTTATGGATGGGAAACATCAGCAAGGTAGCCAAGGAAAACTTCGCGATTATAGTATATGAGAATTGGAAGAACCTTCGCACCATTTGGGGAGAGATGGAGAAATATTGGAAGGTAAAGAATATGATTGTATGGCATTTGAACAACAGATGCCAGGGTTTCTCGGCAAAATATAGATTTTTCAATAAGCACGATATCGCCATGGTCGGGGCGACTGACGGTGTTGAACTTAATAACGAAGACGAAGGCGAGCTTCTTGAAAATGAATACGAAACTGCACTCTATGCCATAAAGGGAAAACCCCAATGGGAAAAATACGAGGCAGGAAAAAAGATTTGCCCTACTGATTTTTTGGAGTTTAATGCTGCGGACGAAAAATCATCTGGGCAAGGAGTAATCTTTGGAACTAAACCCATTGAGATATTAATTCCATATATCAAAGTGCTCACCAAACGCAATGACCTTATTGTTGAACCATTCTGCGGCAGCGGATCAACTCTGATCGCGGCGATCAAAATGCATCGTCGGTGCTATGCGATGGAAAAATGTCCCACTTATGTCGAGGTGATATTAAAACGTTGGGAAAAAGAAACCGGCAAAAAGCCGATGAAGATAAAATAGTATGGTTGACGACGAAACAAAACAAATACTCATTGAAGAAATCTCTAAATTTGGGAATGTATATTTGTCGTGCCTAAAAGTCGGGGTTAATAAAGCTACGTACTATCGATGGAAACAGCAAGACGAAAAATTTAGAGAGGAGTCAGACGAGGCGGAGAGATTGGGCAGAGGAAACATAAGCGACGTTGCCGAGCATGCCCTGTTACAGAATGTAAAAAAGGGAAATCAAAAGGCAATAGAATATGTCCTGAGCCATAATTCGGCGATATACAGAAATCCATTGTTGCCACTATTGAGAATGTTCGAAGATGTTTACCCGGGTGAAGGTTTAATCCGCTACAGAAGGGCGATGATACTCAAAAGAAAATTTGAGGAAACAGGAGGTATCCCTCTAAAACCGAGTGGAGATGAAATCAAGGATACTGAGTTGGAGTGGTACGAAAAATTTATCAAAGGATGGTACAAAGAAGCTTTGGAAAAACCGTTAACAAATTCTACTGACACTGTGGACTCAAAGTCCGAGAAGGATAAGCTGCCAGCAGTGCCTCAAGAGAATCAAAAACCTTTAGATAAGTCTGACTCAAGCCCTTCCACCCCGAGCAAGCAGCCGGGTAATAATACTTAGCTGTGTGATATGATGAGGTGTAATATTGTACGGTTGGTGAATTTGTTGTGTTTGTTTCGGAGGGCGTGGGTGTAGGAGTAGCGACGCTTGATGTAGTATCACCGTTGCAAGTGTCAGGTGACCACAACCCCCTAAGATTTTCTTGGGCCGATTTCTGCGCCGCCTTAAATTCAGATTGGTATTTATATGGTGTGTCGTAGGTGTACTCGTGAGCATAGCCCTGCTCAATCATGTATTTATTGTAGAACAGCCCGTCTTCACGATAGATATATGCAAGATGTCGGCCGTATTTATCAAGATCGCCCTGAGTCGAATCTTTTTCAATGCGAACCTTTTTGCCTGTCAGTAATTCCTTAGCTTTGTTCGACGCTTCTTCCCCGAAACATTGGACTGATTTTCTTGGATCAACAGTCTCTGGGGTGTCCATACCGATAAGACGAAATGTCTGAACTGTGCCGCTTACGTTTATCTTGATTGTGTCACCATCGACAATACTCGATACAGAATAATATTCGTCTTGCGTATCGGCTGTTCCCGCCGGAGCAGAAGATTGTGTTTCTGGTTGGGCAGTTTTTTCTTCGGCGACTTGAGGAATGGTTTGAGTATCGATTGCCGGTTCAGCCGCGGCTGTTACTATGTTTGTATTTTCAATAGCGACACTATCTTTATTTTCCTGATTTGTATTTGGTTCAGGCGTTGGGACAATAATAGCAATGAGGATAAAAAAACCAACAATGCCGATAATGCCGTAGAGAATTTTTTTAAGCATATAATTTTAGATTTGCCCTTATTAGCCATTTATCTATTTTGTTTTTGATACTCAGCGTTAAAAATTATCCATGCATCTTCTGTGGAAAGCGGCAATTTAAGTCTTTTTTGCAGGCGCGAATTATGTTCTATAAAGAGCAACTTAACTTCATCATGGTCTAATCTAAGTTTTTTTGCAATCAGCCTGATTGTATCAACATGGCCCGGCGACAAAAAACCAAGCTCCTTAGGATCAAACTCCGGAAAATCTTTTAATATTTCGGGATCATAATTTCCTCCCATATTTCGTGGCCCATTCATATCCCAATAGCAAACTTCGAAATAAGTTTGCATTGCCTCTTTAAATCTCATCTCCTGACAAAGTATTCCCGCCATGTCTGACCGAACGCATCTGTATAAACCCCAATCGCCGACCCTCATATGTTTTAGTAACGCTTTATTCATCAAAGCCCACTTTATATCCTTTTCTGACGGCTCTTTACCAGATTGTTTATATAAAATATTTTTTTCTTTTTCAAATTCTTCTTTATCCATTTCAAAATTATCGCTAGCTCCTCCCATGATCATCCTATCTTCATCAATTTCATCTGCGTCTTTTTTTGTTACAACTATACGAATGCGATCTTTAAAACGAGTACGTACAAACATAAAATGTCCGCAGTGTGGACATTTTGTTTTACTGCCGGGAATTTTTTTGAGTGCTTTGTTACAATATGGACATTCAGCTTTTCGTTCATCATTAAAATTTACAACGGGAGGTTTTGCATATTCTGTTTTTTCTTTATTATTTTTTTGTCCAAAAAATATATCTAATATTCCCATATTTTATTTATCTTTTAGGACATCTAATTTTTTCTTTAATTCGTATGGCTCTGTGACATGGAGGAGCACAATTTCGGTTTTACCGCTGCCGGCAGTATTGATATTTATATTCCCCGTATGGCTGATTATTCTTTCCATAAATGGTTCATACACTGAAACATCTGTTATCTTGTTATAGTCTACGCTGATTGTTTTAGTTGAGAGTAACCCTCGATGAATTAAAATTCGTTTATTAGTGAAGGCAAAAGCGTTGGCATATTTTAGATACAGCGCATACAGTAAGCCGACGGTGGATATAAAAATACCCCATCCAAATAATTTTAAAATTAAAAATAGCAAAGCCACGAGACAAAATGCTACGAATGAGTATATTGTATATCCGCTCCCTACAGAAAATTCGTGCTCTACTCTTTCGTCTCCGCTCAAAACTTTTTTCCAAATTTTTTCGTACTGCATAAATTTAATAATTATGATTCAGATAGAATTAATTATATGCATCGATCACCCTGTCATCGGAACCATAAAAACATGATGGCTGCATATCATACCAACACCATTGCCATTGAGTACCACTTCCATAATTTGACGGGTTAGCGGAGTTCGGCTTCCTACCGATTACAGCAACAAGCATGTCGTAGGTCATACCAATCCATATTTTTTTATCTACGATTTTCTGACAATCATCTCTGCTCCAGCCCGGGTTCTGTTTACATATTTTTCCGGCCGGAGTTTTATCAAAAGTTGCCTGCTCTTCGGCTTGGATCTTAGCTTTTGCTGCGAGTTCTTCTGCGGACAACGCGGGTGCTTGTTCTGGCGGTTGGCTAACTGAATCATTATTGATAATATTTACAATAAAAATAAATGCTATAAAAATAATAATGAGGGATAAAATTATGTGCCTTCCAAACCAACTTATTGTATGAGCACCACAATATTTACATCTTTCGGCATTCTTCGGAATATTTTCTTTGCACTTTTTGCATTGTTTTGTTTCTAATTTTTCTTCAAGCATATTTTTTCTCCTCTCTATAAACAAAATTAAGAATTATTTTTAAAATCACGCTTGGTGAGAGGATTATAAAACACAAAACCCCGCGCCAGCTAGGCCTTTCGGCCACATACCCGTTTCCGGATATGACTCGTTGAAAAGTTGCTGATCGCGGGGATCAGTATTTTCAACGAGTTTTTCCGCCATGCCCAAAAGCTAACTTTTGAGTTTAGGCGCCCGACCTTTCGGCCGGTGAATTAAATTGTTAAATACATTATACCTTATTTCTTAAGGCTTTTAAAGTTTAACTTAGATCATGGAATTTGTGTAGTCGAGTTATCTACAGTTTACCTACTCGGGGCGCTCTGGACTCCTTCTGAGAGCGGCGTCATTCATTAGATATATGAATACCGCACAAATGCCCATGGGGACTGTGAGCAAAATAGTGGTCCCGATAAAGGTAAAGTATTGCCTTTATGCAAGAAAATCAACCGAATCAGAAGAGAAACAAGTTCTCTCTATTGATAGCCAAATCAAAGAGATGCTTCAGGTGGCTGAACGGGAAAATTTGGAAGTGGTAACAATGAAACGAGAATCCCATTCAGCAAAAGAAACCGGCCAGCGGCCGGTTTTTAATGAGATTATTGAAGAGATAAAACTGGGAAAGTTTAATGGTATTCTGACTTGGGCGCCGGATCGTATTTCAAGAAACGCCGGTGACCTTGGAAAAATTGTGGATCTGATGGATTCGGGTGCTCTTGCGGAGATAAGAACATTTGGACAAAGATTTAGCAACAATCCAAATGAGAAATTTCTGTTGATGATTTTGGGATCGCAGGCAAAATTGGAAAACGACAATAAAGTAATTAATGTAAAGCGGGGGTTAAGAACAAGGGCAGAGATGGGACTTTGGCCGGCATTGGCACCGCTTGGATATTTGAACGAGAGAGATGCAGACAAAAAATGCCAAGTCAAAATTGATCCTCAACGCGCACCAGTGATTAAAAAAATGTTTGAGCGAGTTGCCTACGAACAATATTCAGGCAGAAAACTTTATAACTGGCTGAGATACGAATTAAATTTCCAAACCAGAGGAAATAAATCTTTAACGCTAAGTGGAATTTACCGCATCCTAGACAGTTCATTCTATTATGGCGTCTTTGAACATCCAGCCAAAAGTGGTAATTGGTATACTGGCAAACACGAACCAATTATCACACAAGAATTATTTGAAAAAGCCAAGGCACAATTAAAGCGGGACCAAATCGTCAGAGAAAATCACGAGTTCTCTTTCACCAAATTGTTCACCTGCGGGTATTGCGGATCAGGAATATCGGCTGAGGAAAAATACAAACAACTGAAAGACGGCTCGCATGCGAGGTATATTTACTACTCATGCTCACGGGCGAGAGATAGAAATTGTAAAAATAAATATATTCGAGAAGAAGAATTAATAACCGAACTTTTGAAAATACTAGACAAAGTAAATATCAATGAGCTTGGTATGCGGCAAAAACTTACGGATGAAATCAAGAGGTTTAATATATTTCAGAGATCTGTACTCGGTAGTACGGATAAGATAAAGAATACCGAAGATACTGACATACGAAATTATGCGAAATATATTTTGAAAGAGGGATCGGTATCGGAGAAAAGAGAACTGCTTGGGAATTTGAGGTCGAGGATTGTTTATAAAGATAAAACCTTGGTGCTACTGGGTGAGTAAAAAAAATAAAAACAGCGACCAAAAGTCGTTGTTTTTTATTTTAAGTTTTATAATTTATTTTGACATTCATCACACCGATCACTAAAAAGCGATAAAGCGCTCGTTATACCTCTGTGAAAATGCTTTCCGCATTTACTGCAAGTACGGCCTGGCAACAATGAGTCACTGCAATTTTCACATTTGCCTAAGCCAAATACATTATTGGTACTTAATTGATCAATTTCTGCCCCGCAGCAAATACACCGGCTCTTCCCACTTACGGTATATGACGGGGAACAAGTATTAATGCCGAGAGATTCACCGAGAACAATTCCCTTGTGTTCTCCTTGTCCAGCCAGGGGCGTGGGCATATATGAGGTAGCAAAAATAGAGTTAAGACGATCTTCTTCCTGGATAGTTTCTTCTTTGATGGGCTTCTTTTTATTTTTACTTTGTTGATTGATAAACGAACCAAGCTTGGTATAAAGTGATAATTTCTTTTTAGATTTCCCAGACCACTCTATACTCAAAAGTTCGTGCAGTTTTTCTTCGTTAATTTCACTCGCGAAATCTCCATCTCCAGAGATCAATATTAAATCTTCATCAACGCATTGATCGAGAATGGTTTCCCAAATAATTGCATCACCAAACGATGAATTATCTTTTCGCGGTGGATTGCCCCTTAGTGTTCTGAACCAAGCTCTCTGGAGAATTGAGTCTGTCTCAGATAGACGATCGGCATGAGAAAAAAGTTGGTTAATTTGTTGATTTATTTTACTTCTCGGGTTGAATACTCTATTTTTATAGTCTTCGACAGCATTTTCTTTTAGCAGTTGAAGTTTTTTGACCGTTCTTTTTATTTGTTCAATTTTTTGAGTGGATTTAATCAAGTGAGGAATTTTGAATTGGACTTCAAGACCTTTTTGAAAATTTAAAATGTGGTCACCATATATTGCACTTCTACTGTTTTTGTTTCGAATAAATTCATCTTCGATTTGACGGGGTAAAACTAATTTGAATTTATCGTCTGCAATAAGTTTGTTAAGATTTTTTAGCATCTCTAAAGATTGTCCGCTGTTCAGCCGATAGAAATTAAGATATATGTTTGTGTCTATTATTATTTTCATCATACACCAGTCGCTCCTTCTTCCCCAACAAAATATAGTGTTGGAAAAATTATCTAGGGCTAATATTTTCCAATATCTCTAAAAAGAGCCCGTCATTATTTTTGTATACCGCTTCCGAATAGGAAGTAAAACTATTTGTGTATGCTAAACTAACTTCAACAATACCCTCTTCTGCAATAGTTAATGCGCGCCATACAGTGGCATCTTCCGTAACTTTATATATAAAATATTTTTTATTATTAATATCTGCAATCTGTCCATTCTCTTTAGCATATTCTCTATCAAACATTGACAAATCTGGATCTTCCTTGTAAGCGGCTGCAAACTTTTCTATATCTTCAAAATTTTTTTCATTCTTTAACAATTTAATTTCCGCCACGACATAAGCGCTCTGGGCGTTGCTATCAAATTTTGCGGTTGATTCAATATGTACTCCGGCTATTAGATTACCATTAGTTTCTTCATTAGTTATATTGATCCCTAAGTTATAAAATCCCTCCTTTGGATATTTGAAATTAATATTGGTATCCGGTAGTTGAGCTTCTGTGTCAAAGTTTATTTTTGGCAGTTCATCTTCGTTGTTATTATTTTTATATATTATAACCAAAACTCCCGTCAAGATTACTGCGAGGATGACTATTATTATGTAAATACTTTTATACTTCATATATTAATCCGTGTTATTAGTATTTTGTTTCAAAAAAAGAAACCCGTCAAGCGGGTTCTTATATACTCGGGTCGCCCCACTTCCCTAACCACCTGGGTCGCTCCGATAAAAAGTTGTCATGGTAGCCCCAACGGGATTCGAACCCGTGTTACCACATTG
>Ga0172379_10008051_pt1 | contig 13421 bp, 8 predicted proteins | sample GrowelOW334metaG_FD_119756 | JGI IMG/M metagenome (GOLD analysis project Ga0172379, IMG submission 119756) | Groundwater microbial communities from an aquifer near a municipal landfill in Southern Ontario, Canada - Groundwater well OW334 metaG | ecosystem: Environmental > Aquatic > Deep... | reverse complement strand
TATTTAGATCGAATTTTTCATTATATTCTTTTTCTTGGAGCGCATAAGCCTGGCTTCTTATTCTTCGGGATAAAATAAACCCGTAATCAGAGTTTGTTTTATAAATAAAAACGGCCGTGGCCGTCAAAAAAATAAATATAACCAAAAATGTTAAAGGCAAAAAAACTAAAATAATCTTAAAAAAATTTTTATTGATTTCGGCCATAAAAAATTAAAAAATATTGGCGGTGGGATAGAGATTCGAACTCTAGATACCCTTTCGGATATACGACTTTTCGAGAGTCGCGCCTTCAACCGCTCGGCCATCCCACCAAATTCAATTACTTTAGCAATAACATCCCACTTATGGCAAGTAATAGCAGGACAAACAGGCTGGCTATGGTAGAAAACAGCATTTTTACTGCTTCTTTCTTCTGTCCATCCAAATAGAGTAAAATCGGCTTGCCTAAAACCAAAGAACCGGTTATGGTCGCCGATAAAACTAAAAGTAAGAGCATAACCACGCCAGTCATGGCATTATCCTCTTTGCCAAAAAATTTTTCGGCGTTGCTCATGAAAGCAACTACTAAAGAAACATAAGCTAATACGCCCAAAGAATTTAAAGCGCTTAGCATGATTAGTTTTGAGTTTTTTACTCGGTTAAAAATTTGGTTCATCATAATATTTTTGTTATGTTCCCCGCTTCCTAAAATTTTAGCGGGGTGAATAAATAATATTTTATGATTTAAAAGGGCCGGAAATAATCCGACCCTCCTTAAACCGTGATTAATGATTATTTTAAAGTTTCGTCCGTACCGCTAGTTTCTTCTCTTAAATAATTTTCAATTTTATCAAGATCTTTTTTGCATTGTTCTATAATCCTTTCTTCTCTCCCTCCGATAAATTTACGCCCTTCCCTGATTTCTTCTAATACCGCAATCAATTTCTGAGTATCTTTTTTAGATTTTTCTAATTCTTTTCTAAGAGTCCTTTTAACTTCACGTATTTCCTTGGCGGCTTTTATTTTTAATTTGGAAAATTTATGCCAACTGTACCAAAGCAATAAGGCTAGAAGAATTAATAAAGCAATAAACGGAATGAATAAAGTTAAAAATTTAATCGCCCATGATCCGGCCTCATAAAGCTTATCGCCTAAGCCGGCGATGATTGATTTCTTAACAACAATCGTTACCTTCTCCGAAAAATTATTAAGACCGCTTTCTTCATTAACCGCTGTTGCGAAAAAGTGTTCTCCTTCTTTATCAACCGCGGCGGCCCAAAGATGATAAATGCCCTTAATAAGGTCCGCTTTGTTAAACGTAAACTTCCCCGACTCATCGCTTCGGCTTAAATATCTTTGCGGCTCCTCTTTATCTTTTTGCAGCCAAATTGCTATGTCTGAATCTAAATAAATCGTTTTGCCAACGACTGTAAGCGTTTCGCCAACGGCCAGCTGGTGCGGATAATCAATGATTTCCGGGGCCGTAATCGGCTTAATAATAAATTTATCTTCGGCACTCGTAAAATTCCCGGCTTTATCAAAAGCCGTAACTTTAATTTGCTGCTCGCCTAAAGGCAATGACCGCAAGGTATATACATTATTAGCCCCAATTTCAGCGGGATAAACTTTAAGCGGATCTTTGCTTCCGCATTCTATCGAATAATAATCAATCCCCGATAAGGCGTCAGCGGCATTAAAGACAATATTTATCTGCGGCTGGCCGGATTCTTTACCGTCAATAAATTCTATGGTAAAAGGCGCGGGCGGCTCGGTATCGATTTGCAAACGAAAATGAGACGTCTCCCCCCAGCCGCTTTGATTGCGTAATTTAATATGAAAGTACCAAATGCCGTTTTCAATATTTTCATAAGATTTGGAATTTAAAAAACCATCCGAAACCGAACTAAGATTTGAAGTTGGGCTTTCGCTTAAATAAATGCTCGCGCCATTCGTGCCTGCCGGCGATTCCCAAGAAATTTCCGGATTATTATTAGCATACCATTTTTCCTGGTCAGGATGAGTTGAAGAAAAAACCTTTGGCGCCGCCGGAATTTTACTTTCTTTCGCCGCGGGCTTTTCTTCTTCGGTGGCGGCGGGTTGAATAGGGGCCGGCTCCTTAACGGCCGGAGGCGGTTCTTTATCGGCCGGATTAGTAATGCTAAATTTAGCACTGCCTAAACTATTTAAAACATTGCTCCCCATACCGTCGTTAGCTAAAATTGAGCCGGAAAAAAAAATCAAATTAGCTTGCCCGCTGGCTTTAGTTTTAAAATTAATAGTAATAATTTTTCCGCCTGAACCGCTAAATCCGGGATTCATGACAATGCCCTCAAAATTAACCGAACCAGTGGTATTGGAAAAAGCCGGTTCCTGCACCCATAAACTAAAAATTGAACCGCTCTTAGAAAGCGAGGTAACTTCTAACTTATCGGCCGGAAAAGAAATAACCCCGGAAGCGGCGTTCATGGCTTGGTCGGGGCTGGAAACAAAAACGCTTAGGGAAAAAGTTTTATTGATTTCGTAACTGCCGCTAGACGGCGATAAATACAGGCTGGCGGCGCCGGCCGCTTTTGCTCCGCTAAAAAAAACCAAAGCCAGGCCGATTACCGCTAAAAATAATTTAAAATAGCTTAAACGTTTATTTAGTAAAGCGAATTTTTCTTCCTCCTTAATATTTTCCATAAAATATAAGCGGTTAAACCTGATATTATTATAACATAAAATAAATAATTTTCATACCATAATAAAGGATGTTTTGGCGGGATTATTTCTATTTTTTCATTTCCGTTTAAATCAACCGCTTTGATAAAAATATAGCTTTTTAACTCTTGGTCGGCTAAAAGATGCGGGCTGGAGGCTTCCTGCCAGCCAGCAAAGAGCGAAAAGAATTTCTGCCTTAGCTCGCGCACTTCATACCTGGCCATGCCCGAACCTTTGTCCTGGGTAGCAAAGGCTAAAAAATATTTACCATTAAATATATTCGGGTCTTTGGCGATTTCCGGCCGGAAACTTTCCGGCGGTAAAGTATCGCTAACTTCAATGCCAATCGGTTTTTCTGACGATATAACTTCGGAAATTACTATATTTAAAGGCAAAATATCTAAAGAAGCGGCCGATCCTTGCCCGTCGTTTAATAAAACGCTGGCCTGGGAAATTTCTAAAACGGCTGCTCCGCTGACGGCAGGTTCAAAAATCATCGAAAAAATCAAACCATTTTCAACCATAACGCCGCCCGGGGTAATGCCGGAAAAAATAATATTGCCGGTTAAATCTTCTTGCGGTTTTTTAATCCAAAAATTAACGATTGAATTGCCGTCTTGTATTTTTTTTAATTTTAACAATTTTTCTGGAAAAACTATTTTGCCTTCAAGAGCGTTTATACTTTCTTCCTTGGCATTTAATAATAAATCAACTTGAAATTGCCGGCCAACTTCTATTTTTAAAACCGGCGAGGCTAGCTTTAGCTCCGCGGCTTGCGCTATGGGAGAAAAAAAAGAAAACAAAAAAACAGAAAACAAAAATAAATTTTTTAATTTTATAAATTTAATCATTTGAATTTTTAAGTTTCTTAAAACTACCCGGTCCAATTGTACGCCATAATGCTTAAATCAATTAAATCAACCTGGCCGTCGCCGTTTAAATCAACTTTCGCCGGCGGCGATGGCCGTTTATACCAATACGCCATAATGGAAAAATCAATAAGATTCACGCGCCCGTCATTATTTAATTCTCCTTTAACGGCTGTTTTTTCATTTTCAGCCGTAACATTTTTTTCGCCAACGGCGAAACTGACCGCCTTGCTAAAAGAGCTGATCTCGCCGCTAGAAGCCGCTCTGGCTTTAGTAAAATGCTGGCCGACTTCTAAGGGCGAAGTATTAAAATTATATAAATATACGCCGTTAGCGTCGGTCTTAACATTGCCGAAAAATTCTTCATCCGAATGCACGGAAATGGTAATTTCGCCGCTAGAAACCGACTGCCCGAAAATCACGACGTTATCGCCTTGCTTCACCTCGCTTTTATCAACGGAGATCGTCGGCGCAATAAAAATACCACTCACATAAGTGGTGGCACCGGCGGCAACGTTCGTGGGGAAAGATAAAAGTGATGAACGGATCCCCTTATAATCTTCGCTATAGAGTGAAAAAATATAACTTCCGGCGGTTAGGCCGCTAAGAGTCATCTGAAAATTAGCATTGGCGCCGGCAATAGTTGTGGCCGCAACCTGCGCGTCTTTTAAAAGCGTGACTGTGCTCCTGGGATAGGCTCGTCCGGAGAATATAACGCTGGTTACCGGCGCCACATAACCCGAACCGCCTCCTCCGCCACCACCTCCGCCGCTCGGCGGGCAAGCTCCGCAATCAGCCGGGCAGCTGCCGCAGCTTTCCGAACCGTTGCAGGAAGCGTCGCCGCAAGATGGTCCCGGAGGGCAGGCCGAAGTATCAAATTCGCAAGCTGGAGTGCAATCAAGTTCTCCAGCGCCATAGCCCAAGCTCACGCAAGATTGGCCGCCTAAATCACCGTTATCGCATTGCTCCCAGCCCTCTCTAACCTCGTCGCCGCAAACCAATATTTTTACCGTTATAACAACCGCGCTATTGTCAGCTAAAATATTTCTAACTAAAAAAGAAAAAATGACAATTAAAAAAATCACTATTAAAGAAAAACAAATTATCAAATAATTTTTTCTCATCCATCATTTTTAATTATTTTTTTTTAGGCCGACGCCGATGTTAAACGAAAAAAATCTACGGAACAAAGAGATGAAGATGGCGGCAAAAATAACCGCTAAAATAACATAGCTCCAAGGAGAATATTGTTTACAAAGCGATACGCCGCGATAATAAAGCCCGACAAAAATATTGGCCGGCGTAACCGTAAAATAAAGCTTGGCGGCCGCGGCCACGCCAACGCTCGTTGATCCGCCTACTCCGACTTTTTTAGAGGGAAACCCCTGTAAAAAAGCGAAATAATCACCAGGTTTAGCGCCGCTTACCGGCAAAGTTAACTTAACTTGAACGGTTTGCGACTGCTCGGGCTCTAAATGAAAATTCAGCGGTGAAAAGCTAAACCATTCTTTAGGCGGCACTAATTCCGGCTGTTTATCGCGGTATTGGACGCCGACTCCGTATTCGGACGGCTCGTCCCCGGTATTTATAACCGTTAGCGGAGGCAGAGTGTAAATTAATCCGGCTTTTAACGGCTGATCGACTTGAATCTTTCCCGTGCCGACGCCAACTCCGATTTTAGCCGAAACAAAAATCGGCAAAATTAATATTATCGCTCCACAAAATAAAATAAGTTTTTTCATAATTTAAATTAAAAGAATAGCCATTTAAGCCTTGCGCCTAAAAAATCCGATAAAACTATAAAACCGAGCGGAATTTTATTAGTTGGCGCTTGCCTGAAGAGTAACGGTTATGCTTTGCTCAACGAAAGAAGTCGGCGTTGCCGGAGTTAAAACTTGTAATTGAAAAGCCACGTCCTCGTCATAGGCTACGCTGGAATCAAGCGTTAAATAGCCGGTTGACATAGGATTAGCATCGTAGTTCGCCTGATCGGCAGGAACAGTACAGCCACCGGCAGTTTCATTACAAAATTTATGCATATAATTATTGCCCGTATTATTCGCGTTGCTTAATGTCCAACCGGTAGAATCGGAAGAGCTAAGCTCAAAACTGGATTCGGCGCCGCCATTATGGCCGGTTATGCCGACTCCGCCCCAAAGATTCACGGTGCTTGACGCGGTGTTAACGGCTACGCTTCCATAAGCAAAGCTTGCTTGGTCAAGAGTGACTGAAGCATACGCCACCGTAACGGTTGCCGTAACCGTATCGGTTGCCGCGCTGGCTAAACCCGCGACCGCCATGCCGACTAAAGCGACTAAAGAAATTAAAGAAAAAAATTGTTTCATAGAAAATTAAATATTAGTTATTTATTTAATTATATTAAAATTAATTAATTAATCAATTTTACTTATCCACACGTCTATATAATAACATATTTTTGCCATTATACAAAATGGTAAAAAATAAAATTCCTCATAGCTTATGGCTCTGATGCTTGAATAGTAACCGCAGCGCTTTGAGTGCTAGTATCGGTTGGCGCTGCCGGAGTCGTAATTTCCAATTGAAAAACAACCGTGCCATCCGCGGCCACGCTGGATTTTAATAAAGCCGGACTGGCGGTCAGAGCGCTATAATTAGTCGGCGGAGACGTGCAGTTATTATCCGTATCATTGCAAAATTTATGTATATAATTATTGCTCGTATTATTAGCGGCCAGAGTCCAGCCGCTGCCCGAACCCGTAGAATTCGCGCCGTAAATATCAAAATCAGCGATCGCGCTGCCATTAGTCGCGGTTATACCCGCCCCGCCCCAAAGACTTAAAGTGCTTGAGGCGGCATTAACATCAATTGTCCCATAAGCAAAACTTGACTGGTCAAGAGTTATGGAAACGACGGCCGTGGCGGTCTCCACCCAACTAAAACTCACCATGGCAAAACTCCAGACATTGACGGAATTTGTGGTGGTCGGACCGGAAGCGGTAGTATTTAAACTCAACCGCATTTTGTTGTTAACCGTATCAATATAATCTTCCGGATTAACCATATAGCCGTGAGCTCCGACAGCATTGGATAGAGTGCCGGCGCTGGCCACCGGATCGGTATAGGTCATGCCATAAGTCGGGGCGGCGCCAATCAAGCTTCGACCGCCGATTGTGCCGGTTAAACCGGAATAATCCCTAATCGCCATCTGGACTGTTCCGGCTGATCCGCTCATAGCCTGACCGGCCCAGAGAATGCCGGTAACAGCCGAATTAGCGGGAACAGTAACGGAGAATCCGATATGGGCTGAACCGGCTTCTTCGACGTTCACATCGCCGTCATTATCTCGAGCGTAGTAAGGATCAGCGAAATTAGTGGATTCATCTTTGGTTTGAATATTCCAAGCATTTCTGCCACCAGCGATATTATCGATATCTCTGGTGCCGGTGCAATCATTATCTCCAAAACTGTCATCAGTTCTTAGGCCGTTGGAAATATCTCTTTTTTCTATCAGCCATTGGTTATCGCCCGGAGCCGTGCCATAGCCGGCGATAAACACATAAGAACCGTTAACCTCGATGGCATTGGGAATATCCTCGCCGCCGTCATCAGATTGAGTCTTGCCGTCGCTGCCAAATGCCGTAATCAGAGCGCCGGTGGTAATATCATATTTGTGAACAAGCCAGGTGCCGGTATTGGCGGTAGCGGTATTTGAAAAACCGGCGACATAGAGATAGGAGCTGTCAATAGTCAGACTGGTAATCCATCCCAGACGGGCCTCGGGATTAAATTGAATGATGCCATCAGTATCAAAAGCCGTAACTAAGGCGCCGGTGGCAATATCTCTTTTTTCAATGCGCCATTGATAATCGGTAGCGCTGACTCCATCAAAACCGCCCAAATAAATATATGAGCTATCAATCGCCATGGCATAGATTCTGTCAATATAGCCCGCTGGGTTGATTTGCATAATGCCGTCGCCGTCGAAAGCCCCGGCCGCGCATTCTCCGCCGCCGGCGCATAGAGCGCCGGTGGCTTTGTTTCTTTTCTCCACGCGCCACTGGATATTGCCGGCTTCATTGTCATAGCCGGAAATATAGAGATAATTATCATCAACTTTAATCCTTTGCGGCCGTTCATCGCCGGCTGCGGCCAGGGTTTCGCTGATAATGCCGTCGCCGTCAAAAGCCCCGGCCGCGCATTCTCCGCCGCCGGCGCATAGATTGCCGTCAGTAATATTATATTTATGGATCCGCCAAACGCCGGTATCATCGTCCTGAAAACCCGTAACATAAAGATAGTCCGCGTCAGCCGTCATGGAAGTAATAGCGTCAACATCAGCATTTAGATTGGTTTGAATAATGCCGTCAGTATCGAAAGCCGTCATTAAAGAACCGTCGGTAATGCTTCTTTTTTCAATGCGCCACTGGCCGGCGCCGGTAACCGTATCATAGCCGCCAAAAAAAATAGCGTCCGAGCTGGAAGCGATGGCTAGAATCTGGTCGGCGCCGGTTGACGGGTCGCTGGTAACAACGCCGTCGGCATCAAAAGCCGTGACTAATTCCCCGTCAGACAGATTTCTTTTTTCCATGCGCCATTCATTGTCAACGCCCGAAGAATCAAAGCCTGCCAGATATACATACGCGCCGTCAATCTTCATGGCTTCAATGCGGTCGGAGCCCGGGGCCGAAGGATTAGAGGCGATGCGGCCGGCGGTATTTGAGCCGAAAGAAATCTCACAGTCGCTAGCATTGGTGTTGGTCGTGCCCAGCATGATATACATATGGTCTAATTGCAGATAGGTGGCGGAGGTAGTCAAGGCATAAACGCCAACCCAAATTTCATTTGAGCTGTTGATGTAGTTAGAAATAGTAATGTTGTTTTTGGCGAAATTGTTGAAATAGTTGGTGGTGGAGCAATCCATGGTGGAAGAAATATCTTCCCAGGTATCATCGCCCGTATCGGCCGTGCCATGAAAATTTCTGAGTTTAAAACGATATTTTAGGTCAGCGGTGGCGACCGAACAGGCGGAATCAGCATTAACTAGAATGGTATTCATGCCGGTGTAGGTTTTGATGTTTTTGAATTTTAGATAGAAGTCGGCAATTTCATCACCTCCGGTGTCTCCCTGGACTTGAAGATAGAGAGCATCGCCGGTGGTGGTCTGCTGGGCCACGGCCGTGTTGCCGGTCATTCTTAATCCGGAATAATGGCCGGCGACGGTACCGCCAGAATCTTGGGCGAATTCGGCCGGAAAATATGTCGGGTCAATAATGGCGTGAACTCTTAGATAGTCAATAGAAACGTAAGAGGCGGTATCGGCGGTAGTATAATAGCGGAATTTCATTTGGTTGGAGCCGTTAATGAAATTGGCCAGCGGGGTATTAATCGGCGTACCGCCGGTCGTGCCGGTTGACCAGTAGCCGTTGTAGATATGCCATTGGAAGGCTACGCCGGCATTGGTGTTTAAGCCGACCGCTACTTGGGAAGCGTTTTTAGTATTCAAAGTTCGCCAGCCGCCGCCGGTGCAATAATCATCAACCCCGGCGTCTACGTCGGTCGAGGATGACCAGTCGCAGACTTGGACTAAGAGGCCGATATCGGCATCCAGGTCAATCTCGGTTTGAATAATCATTTTGTTGGCGCCGTTGAGCTGGGCGCCGCCCACGTCTAGGTGGACTTCAACTCCATCGCCGTCGCCGGCCACCACCCAATGAAAATTATCATCAGCCAAAGTGCCTTTCCAGGAGCCGGTGTTAACGCCTTCGGCCACCGGAGCCGTAGCCGAAGTGATAGTGGTTTCCGCTCCCTTGATTAGCGTGCCGGATTCGGGGTTGAATTGGTAGGTTTTCGTCGGATGATTGGCGTCTTCAATCCAACTAAAACTCACCATGGCAAAATCCCAGACATTGACGGAATTGGTAGTGGCGGCGCCGGCCACCGTGGTATTTAAATTCAACCGCATTTTGTTGTTGACCGTATCAATATAATCTTCCGGATTAATCATGTAGCCGGGCGTGCCGCCGGCCGCGACTACGCCGCCGGTGGCGATGGGATCGGTATAAGCTAAAGCCGTAGTCAAGCTGGCGCCAATTAAACTTCGGCCGCCGATCGTGCCGGTTAAGCCGGAATAGTCTTTAACCGCATGCCTAACCGTGCCGGCTGATCCGCTCATAGCTCGTCCGGCCCAGAGAATACCGGTAACCGCGGAGCTAGGCGGAACCGTCACGGAAAAACCGATGTTGGCCGAACCGGCTCCTTCCACTACTCCGTCGCCGTCATTGTCCCAAGCGTAGAAAGTATGAGAAAAATCAGTGGATTCGTTTTCAGTTTGGATATTCCAAGTGTTTCGCCCGCCGGCCGATGTATCAAGATTTCTGGTGCCGGTGCAATCATTGGAACTAAAACTATCGTTAGTCCTTAAGCCATCGCCGATATTTCTTTTTTCCAACAGCCATTGGTTGTCGCCCGGAGCCGTACCATAACCGGCAATAAACACATACGAATCATTAACCGCGATGGCATTGGGCCGGTCGTCGCCGCCGTCTTCGGATTTAACTGTGCCGTCGTTAGAAAAATTAGCTTCCAATAGGCCAGTGGTTTTATTTATTTTTTCAACCACCCAGATACCGGCATCATCATCTTGAAAACCGGCAACATAGAGATAAGTGCCGTCAACGGTTAAATCAGTCACCCAATCCAAATCATTAGAAATAAAATCAGCCTGAATAATGCCGTCATCGCTAAAAGCCGTAACTAAAGCGCCGTCGGCAATATCTCTTTTCTCAATGCGCCATTGGCCGGTACCGGCGGCATAATCAAGGCCGCCCAAATAAATATATGAGCTATCAACTGTCATAGCGTAGATTCTATCTATGCCGACCGAAGGATTGGTTTGCATAATGCCGTCGGTATCAAACGCCCCGGCCGCGCATTCTCCGCCGCCGGCACATAAGGCGCCGGTGGTTTTGTTCCTTTTTTCCAGCCGCCACTGGATATTGCCGGCTTCATTGTCATAGCCGGAAATATAGAGATAATTATCATCAACTTTAATCCTTTGCGGCCGTTCATCGCCGGCCGCGGCCAGGGTTTCGCTGATAATGCCGTCATCGTCAAAAGCCGTAACTAAGGCGCCGGTGGTGATATCGTATTTATGGATCAGCCAAACGCCGGTATCATCGTCTTGAAAACCCGTAACGTAAAGATAGTCCGCGTCAGCCGTCATAGAAGTAATCTGATCCATGTCAGCGGCCGGGTTGTACTGAATAATGCCATCATCGTCAAAAGCCGTCATTAAAGAGCCGTCGGTAATGCTTCTTTTTTCAATCCGCCATTGGCCGGCGCCGGTAACCGTATCATAGCCGCCAAAAAAAATAGCGTCCGAGCTGGAAGCGATGGCTAGAATCTGGTCGGCGCCGGTTGACGGGTCGCTGGTGATAATGCCGTCAGTATCAAAAGCCGTGACTAATTCTCCGTCGGACAAATTTCTTTTTTCCATGCGCCATTCATTGTCAATACCCGAAGAATCAAAGCCGGCCAGATATACATACGCGCCGTCAATCTTCATGGCTTCAATGCGGTCAGAGCCCGGAGCCGAAGGATTAAAGGCAATGCGGCCGGCGGTATTTGAGCCGAAAGAAATTTCACAGTCGCCGGAGTCGGTATTGGTCGTGCCCAGCATGATATACATATGGTCTAACCGCAGATAGGTGGCGGAGGTAGCCAAGGCATACATGCCAATCCAAATTTCATTTGAGCTGTTGATGTAATTAGCGATAGTAATATTGTTTTTGGCAAAATTATCAAAATAATCGGTAACGGAACAATCGCGAACAGAGGAAAAATCTTCCCAAACATCGTCGCCAACATCGGCCGTGCCTTGAAAATTTCTGATTTTAAAACGGTATTGCAGTCCGGCGGTGGCGGCCGAACAGGAAGCATCGGTATTAATGACAATGGTGTTCATGCCGTCGTAAGTTTCAATGTTTTTAAATTTTAAATAAAAATCAGCGGCCGCGGCGGCGCCGGGAACCTGAAAATAGAAAGCGTCGCCGGTCGTAGTCTGCTGGGCCACGGCGGTATTGCCGGTCATTCTTAATCCGGAATAATGGCCGGCCGGGGTACCGCCGTCTATCTGGACGAACTCGGCCGGAAAATATGTCGGATCAATAATGGCGTGAACTCTTAAATAATCAATGGCGACTTGAGAGGCGGTATCGGCGGTAGTATAATAGCGGAATTTCATTTGGTTGGAGCCGTTGATAAAATTAGCCAGCGGGGTGTTAATCGGCGTGCCGCCGTCAGTGCCGGTTGACCAATAGCCGTTGTAAATATGCCATTGGAAAGCCACGCCCGCGTTAGTATTTAAACCAACTGCTGTTTGAGAAGCATTTTTAGTATTTAGAGTCCGCCAGCCGCCGCCGGTGCAGTAATCGTCAACCCCGGCATCTACGTCAGTAGAAGAGGACCAATCGCAGATTTGGACCAACAGGCCGATGTCGGCGTCAAGGTCAATTTCGGTTTGAATAATCATTTTGTTGGCGCCGTTTAGCTGGGCGCCGCCCACATCTAGATGGACTTCAACTCCGTCGCCGTCGCCGGCCACGACCCAATGGAAATTATCATCAGCCAGAGTGCCTTTCCATGAGCCGGTATTAACGCCTTCGGCCACCGGAGCCGTAGCCGAAGTGATGGCGATTTCCGCACCTTTTACCAAATTGCCTGATTCGGGGTTGAATTGGTAGGTGGCTAAAGCGGCTTTTGGCGCCACAGCCTGTTTTAATGTTTTCTCGCTGGTTTTTAATAAAGTCGCCGGCGAAGTATTAAAAACCAGCGACAAAATTAAAATCGCAGACACTAAAACCGCGCCTATAATAAAAAATTTTAAATTTTTTTTAATAACTTTTATCGGTGTCATGAAAAATTTATAATTAATTGCTAACACTCTCTAAAAATATTTTTTTTTCAAAACCACCGCGTTCAGTTTTACGCTGATTTTTTAATTTAATAATTTCTTCTTTATCCAAGCCGCAATTATCAATAATGGCATCAATAATCTCATAAACATCGCCGATTTCTTTCATTAGCTCTTTCTTATTTTTTCCGGCTTCGGCCGTTTCTTTGGCTTCTTCTTCTAATTTTCTAAACAATTCTTTCAGGTATTCTTCTTGCTCTAAAATCCTGATTCGCGGCTCGGCCTTGTCTCGCCTTATAATTTCCGGAATATTGTCGCGCACTAATTTGTTATAAATTTTTTCCATAATTTTTTTCTAAATTAATTAAACTCATCATGGCGGCCAGCAGCCAAAACATCGCGGCCAAATCATTTTTAAAATACGGCACGTCAACGATGCCATGGACGACAATCGCAACCATAGCACAGATTAATCCAATCACTAAATATTTATCTGTCATTGCGAGCGACCGGAGGGAGCGAAGCAATCTCTGGTTCGTAGCTTCTAACCGGGGATTGCTTCGGTCGCTAGCGCTCCCTCGCAATGACAAAGCTCCTAAATAAAAATATTTTCCGATTATCCAAATAAATAACAAAACGCCTGCCAAGCCTAGCTCACTCCAAAAATTTAAAACTATATTATGCGGATACAGATAAATTTCCAAAGGCTGCCAATGGGCCGTGCGGTAGGCTTCATTAAATACCAGTTTGCGCTGAGCGTCAGGATCTCTAGAATCTTTAATAAATATGCCTTGAGTATGGTATGGCGCTACCGCTGCCTGAAAATTAGCTAAACCGGCGCCGGTTAAGAGGCGGTCGTCTTTCAGCATTTTTAGGGTATCGGCCCAGCCGGCTTTTCTAATCTGGCCGGACTTATTGGCAAAAGTTATATTTTCAACCGCCAAATCTCTGGCCGGCTGATAAACCGCGATGCCGATTG
>Ga0172379_10008050_pt1 | contig 13424 bp, 9 predicted proteins | sample GrowelOW334metaG_FD_119756 | JGI IMG/M metagenome (GOLD analysis project Ga0172379, IMG submission 119756) | Groundwater microbial communities from an aquifer near a municipal landfill in Southern Ontario, Canada - Groundwater well OW334 metaG | ecosystem: Environmental > Aquatic > Deep... | reverse complement strand
TCACTGTGGGTAAGGAGGTGAAATGGAAATCGCCGGTTACCGGTGCCGGACAAACCTTTGTAATAACAATCCTCGTATCGGATGCAGAGGATGAAGTTTCCCGGCAATTCCAGCTCCAGCTCGGAGAACCGGAATTGGGCAGGGTTGAGGGGGTTGTCTATTTTGCCAATTTTACGATCCCGATACCTGAGGCGAATGTCACTGTCGGGGATCGTCAGGCCATAACCGATGACCGGGGGTTCTTTTCTATTCCAGCTATTCCGGCAGGCAAATATATCCTCAAAGCTGCCAAACAGGATTATAGCACCTACACCGCTTTGATTGAGATATTACCGAACAGTTCGCTGGTGACCAAGGCGGAAATAATTTCCGTGAACCATGCCACCAAGCTTTCCGGAATAGTTGCGGATCAGGACGGACAGCCTCTCGAATATGCCGAGGTGGTGGTCCTGAATCCCGATCGATCGGAAAGTAAGCTTAAGTCGATTGCCTCTGCCACCGGCTTCTACAAGCTCTGGTATATACCCCACGGCAAAATGACGATTGTGGCCAGAAGGGCCTCTGTGGATGATTTCTATTTTGTGGAGTTCAATGAGAAAATTGATTTTCAGGAGATCGAAACCCAGCTGGATATTACACTTCACAAGATGAGCCTGAACGGAGAATTCACCGATGTCCGCGATCAGCATGTGTACAAATACCGGACAATTGGAAAGGAGACCTGGATGACCGAGAACCTCAGCTACCTCCCGAGAGTCAGTCCATCGGACAAAACTTCATTTATGGAATCGTTCTTTTATGTGTATGATTACCAGGGGACTAATAAAGACGAAGCCAGGGCTACGGAAAATTACCGGGAATATGGTGTTTTATACAATTATACGGCAGCCATGGAGATCTGCCCGTCCGGCTGGCGCTTGCCTTACCGGTCGGAATGGTTGGCCCTGATCAATCCCTACGGTTCATTGGCCGGATTGAAACTGAAATCAAAATCCGGATGGTCCAATCACGGGAATGGCGACAATGCCACCGGATTTTCGGCTATACCGGGTGGGATGATTTATAAAGGGATGTTTTCCGGGAAAGGCGACGAGGCTGTCTTCTGGTCATCGACCTACGCCTATTCGAATGTGTATGATTTTGTTTTGTTTTATGACCACGATGGGGTATTGGCCTCCTTAACCGATGAGGATAATGCGCTTTCGGTGCGTTGCGTTAGAGAAAAGTGAATTTCATGCCTGATTGATATGATCTCAATTAAGAAGTTGCTCATGCTGGTTTTTTTGTTCGCCGGCATTTTTTCCTGCACCGAGGAGGTTGATTTATATACGAAAGGTCAGCCGGTCCCCATCGTTTATTGTCTGCTCGATCCGGCAGCCGATCATCAACAGGTCAGGATCGGCCGTTCCTATATCGGAGGAAAGGATGCCATGAACCAATCACCCGATGCTGATTCAACGGTGTGGAATATCGACCATGAAGTATATATGGAGGAATATACCGATGGGCAGCGGGGCCGGACGTACCGGTTTGAACCGGACCCGACCATTAAAAAGGATTCGGGATTTTTTCCTGTTTCCAATCTCAGGGTGTATTCGGCTGCCCTGAAACCGGTTGCCGGGAAATCTTATCATCTGTATGTCTATTTCCCTGATCTTGATAAAATGGTATCTGCTACGACTACTGCTCACGGATCACCGGAAATTGTTGATCCGCTGCCCCTGTCGATCAGAAAAGTCAATTTCGAATCGGGCCAGCCCTATACAATTCGCTGGTATCCGGGCCTTTATACAGGAGTTTACCAGATGATCTTCCGGATCCATTACCGCGATTCCTCGGCATTGGGTGAGGGATTCAATTCGGCCGATTATGCCAGCGACGGGATTTACAACCTGCAAACCGACCAGATGCTGGATTATGGCATGGGAGGACCGTCATTTTTTACCGCCATGGCGAAGGAAATCCCGGTATTGAGCGGCATCGTGCGGGAAGTCATATCGGTGGAGTTCATCATGGTGACCGGTGGAGCGGATCTGGGGATTCACTACCGGTCGGGACAGGAAACGGGCAGCAATTTCACCAACCTGATGGAGTATTCAAATATCGGGAACGGGATAGGGATTTTTTCTTCCCGGATGGTGACCCGTATACCAAATTTAGCCTTATCACCGGTTACGCTTGACCAGCTGGCGGATGGAGAAAGAACCAGGGTGCTGGGATTTAAAGACAGTAAAGGGAATTAATATGAAGAAGCTTAAGTTATTCATGATCATTGTGATATGCACCTTCGGATCGTGTAATCCGGATATTCCGGGCACCGATACCGGTGAGCAGATCATTGATCCCAAATACGGCCGTATTGAATTTGATTTCAAGGTACCTGAACTGGACCTGCCTGATAAAGGGCTCCATCGGGTCGACTTAAGTCTGGCCCGGTCAATGGACAGCCTGTACCGCAAAGAGTTTTGCAATGCGGCCAATGTTTCGGATTACAAGGAGAAATACACCTTTGTCCTTTTACCCGGACGCTACTTTTACCAGGCTGGAATTGCCTGCACCTGTCAGGCCGATTCCTGTCTGTATGCCGGTTTTCCGGGCGGACAGTTAAGCGTCTGGTGGACTAGTGGCTGGGTGGATGTGGAAAAAGGCAAGGTGTTCAGTAAAAATCTCAATTTCCAATGATGCAACGCAAACTTGTCACCGGATTTCTTCTTCTCCTGCTGACCGGTACCGCACTGCTGGTTCCGTCGTGTCATAAGGATCCGTTCAATTGGAAGCCGGAAGCAATGCTGGTTACGAAGCCGGATAGCGGTCTGACCACGCAAATATTTGATTTTTTGGTTGATATCACAAACCTCCCTACCTCTCAAAGAGAGTTTTATGTCAGGTGGGATTTCAACGGGGATTCCCTTTGGGATGATTCATTTACCGCACTCCCTTCCGTTAAGCACCGTTTCTATCAGAAAGGGGTTCATCAGGTAAAAGCTGAAATCCTGACCGAAGATGGCCAGCGGATCGCCGTATCCCGTGACATCCGGATCAGTCAGGGCTTTTCGGCTCCCCATGCTGCCTTCTCGATAGATCCGCCGGAAAGCCATTACCTGACTAATTTCACGTTTAATGCTGATTCCACCTTCGATGATGAGGATCTTTTTTCATCGTTACTTTTCAATTGGGATTTTGAGGACGACGGGGTGTGGGATACAGGGATCAGTTCCAGTCCGGTTGCCAGACACACCTATAGGAAGGCCGGCAATTATAAAGTCAGGCTTAGTGCCATGGATCCTACCCGAAGAGTTAGCACCGTTATCCGGACTTTGGTGGTGACCCTTCATGACGATGGAATTCAGCCCGATTTTACCTGGTCGCCGGCAGAGGCGACCGTAAAAGACACCTTTATTCTGGATGCTACCCTCACCAAAGATACGACCGGTTCAAACAGGGTTTTCTCTTATACCTGGGATGTAAAATCGGAAGTCACCTATGGGCCGTTTGACGATCCTCGCTTCGCCCATGTTTTCTGGTTTGCGGGTGCTCAGCAAATCTCCTTAACCGCGACTGATCAATCCGGATTATCCAATAAAATCACCAAGGAATTTTACGTCGGGAAGGAAAACAAACCACCGCGGCCGGCCATTCAGATATCCACTCCTTACGGGAATATTGCCACTAATTTTTTTCTCAGTTCCTGGTACTCGCTTGATGATGTAACCCCTCCGTCTGAGATGCTCGTCAGGTGGGATTTCGAGGGAGATGGCAACTGGGATACCGGCTGGTCGTACGATAAAATACTCTTTCATCAATTCGCCCAGGCCGGCGAATACTGGATTACTCTTGAAGCCGAAGATGGAGGTGGCGCCCGGGCAATAGCCAAAACCCGTGTACTGGTATCCCCCTATTCCTCTCCAACAGGGTTCATTCTCGACCGCCGCGATGGAAAGTACTACGGGACCGTCAAAATTGGTGACCAGTGGTGGATGTCGGACAACCTCGATTACCGGACCAACCCGAAAATGAAAATCCCGATGCTGCAGATTTGCTTTGCTGAAAGCAATGGTCTGTGCGATCTCTATGGTTCACTCTATCAGGCTGAAAGAGCGGTAGGGTATACGGAAGCAGGTAACAATATGTGTCCCGAGGGCTGGCGCATGCCTACCCGGGCCGACTGGCTGAAACTCGCAGAACAAGTTCCGCCGGTGAATGGCAGGGATGCCATGTTGGTTGGAGGATCGCTTGGGTTTAATGCCAAATATACCGGTTATGCGGATTTTGCATTCAAATATGATAGTTTTGGGAGAATAGTTGATACCCTCTATCATTTCTACGATATGACTAAGAAGGTACAATTCCTTTCGCTGACCAGCAGGAACTTCTTTGAGGAACATCAGGCCCATTTCTATATGGGAGTGCAGAATGATTTTGACGGCGTGGATTTTAGGTGGGGCAACCTGAACGGGTATTTCTACGCCAGATGCGTCAAGGATGAGTAAGTGGTCCCCGCCTGTAGGAATCCTACTAGCGTGACGGGGTCCCCGCTTTCGCGGGGATGACACTGCTGCCGACGGTCAGGCAGTGCGGCATTATTTCTCCGAATCGCGGTTTTGGAGGTACTCATCGATGATCGGACGGGCTTTAGCCAGATCGAGTTCACTGATGGTGAGGTCCAGCGATACCGGTGCCCCGCCATAGTACGGGCTGACACCTGAATAGGTTCCATAACTGGTTGAGGTAGCAATTCCGTTGTTTTCCAGTTCGCCCTGAAGAAGGATCACTTCGATCTCGGAACCGGAAAAGATAGTAATAAGAGAGTCTTTCATATGTTAAATAATTCGATCTTTCTTTCGTCCCCCGATCTTCTTCTTCGTTTCTTCGTTTCACGCTTCCCGTCTCAAAACCTCCACGCCACCACCCGGCTCACCTTCTGCCCCTGGGCCATATCGATGGTCTTTACTTCCATCGCCTTTGCGATGGCCAGCGATTTGTATACGGCCGGCAGGTGGTCGCTTTTGGCAATCAATGTGGAGAACCACTTGCATTGCGTGGGTATGCGCGAACTTTGCTGGATCATCCGCCTGACAAAAGCTTCCTCGCCACCCTGGTAGATCAGCTCCACATTCTGTCCGCCGAAATTCTGGACTGTATTAGCCGCTTTTCCGGGATTCAGGTTATATATTTTTCTTGAAGTGGCTGCCGCAGCCTCCTCCTTTGACGAATGGAAGGGCGGGTTGCAGATCGACAGGTCGAACTGTTCCTCCGGCTGGACAATACCATGGAAAATGTCTGCAGCAACCGGCTGGAGGCGCAGTTCGATCTTATCTTTAAGAACAGGGTTCATATCCACGATTTTCCGTGCCGATTCAATGGCTATCGGATCAATATCAGTGCCCACAAAATTCCATCCGTACTCTTTGGTGCCGATGATCGGATATACGCAATTAGCGCCCACACCGATATCAAGGACCCTGACTCCGGGACCGCACGGAATCTCCCCGCCATTCCCAATAGCCAGTAAATCTGCTATATGATGGATATAATCAGCCCGGCCGGGAATGGGCGGACAAAGATAGTTGGCAGGAATGCTCCAATCCGTTATGCCATAAAAATGCTTCAGGAGGGCGCGGTTCAATGCCAGCACGGCATCGGGATTGGCAAAATCGATTGACTCATTGCCGTATTTATTGTTGGCAACAAAGGCAGCCAGCTCCGGAAGACTCTCAATCAGCTTTTTGAAATCGTACCGGAAACGGTGCGGATTCCTGGGATGGAGTCCGGATTTCTCCATCGTGGGGATGATAATTTTTTTCGGCATAGAGTACAAATTTACCGAATAATGGCAGAAGGCCGAGGGCAGAAGGCAAAAATTAGTCTTATGACTTAAGATTTAAGAAAGAAATCAAGTATTAAGAAAAAAGACATTCGACGTCCGTTCAGTTCAACTTAATACTTTATTTGTGGTACTAAACAACCCTCGGAGAAGTGTCATCCCCGCGAAAGCGGGGACCGCTACCCCTACCTTACATGCCTGCACGGGGAACAACCTTAATGCTTAGTTCTTAATATCTTAAGACTAATTTCTGCCCTCTGCCCTCTGCCTTCTGCCTTTCAAAAAAGCCCCTCCACCGACAAGTACCTCTCTCCCGTATCATACGCAAAGGTGAGAATCCGCTTTCCTTTGAACTCTTCCTGCACTTTTGCGATGGCGGCAAGCGATGCTCCGGTGGATATTCCGACTAAAAGGCCCTCTTTTTTTGCGGCCAGACGGGCATAGTCGTATGCTTCCTCTTTTGATACCTGTATGACCCGGTCAAGCAAGGTTACATCCAGGTTGTCAGGGATAAATCCGGCCCCGAGACCCTGGAGCGTATGAGGACCCGGCGCTCCGCCGCTGATCACCGGGGAGGCTTCGGGTTCAACGGCAAATGTCTTAAGTTCAGGCCACCTGGCTTTCAAGACACGGGTAACCCCGGTAATGTGTCCGCCGGTTCCAACACCGGTGATGAGGTAATCGAGCCCTGCGGGAAAATCGTTTAATATCTCGCTGGCAGTAGTTTTGCTGTGAATAGCCGGATTCGAGGGATTAATGAACTGCATGGGGATCCAGGCGCCAAGCTCTTTTTTCAGCATCTCGGCACGTTCAATGGCCCCTTTCATCCCCTTTTCCCTGGGGGTTAAATCAATTTCAGCACCATAGGCCAACATTAACTTCCGCCGCTCGATCGACATGGACTCAGGCATAACCATGATCACCTTATACCCTTTAATCGCTGCAACCAGGGCCAGACCGATACCCGTGTTCCCGGAAGTCGGCTCCACAATGACGGTTCCCTTTTTGAGTGCCCCTGATGCTTCTGCATCCTCAATCATCGACAGGGCGATACGGTCCTTGATGCTGCCACCCGGATTTTGTTTCTCGAGCTTAATCCATACTTCCAGCGAAGGATCATACAGGTTGTTTATTCTCACGACCGGAGTGTTTCCGATCAGTTCCAATACATTTTTTGCTTTCATTCCGATTAGATAACGTAGTTGCCTATATTGCCAAGATCCATCGATTTATCGATCATTCGGATTTTATCCTGGTTAATGACCATGGAATGCGGTTCGACTGAATGCGTGAGCCACACATTGCCGCCGATCACCGAATCATGACCGATGATGGTATCGCCGCCGAGGATGGTGCATCCGGCATAAAGAGTGACAGAATTCTCAATGGTGGGATGACGCTTGCTTCCTGCGCCATCCTTGTTCACACTTAAAGCTCCCAGTGTAACTCCCTGGTACATCTTCACCGACCGGCCAATGACGGCCGTTTCCCCGATTACAATGCCGGTGCCATGATCGATGCAAAAGGATCTTCCGATGGTTGCTTTCGGGTTGATATCGATTCCGGTTTTACTATGTGCATATTCAGTCAGCATTCGCGGAATAAATGGCACCGAAATACGGTCCAATTCATGCGCGATACGGTAAATCATGATGGCGTAAAACCCTGGATAACTGATTATTACTTCCTCGATGGAACTGGCAGCCGGGTCTCCGTCATAAATGCCTGTGGCATCTGAAACCAGGATCCGGTACAATTCAGGGAGTGCCTGCTTGAATTCAAGGGTGGCAGCATGAACATCCGCCAACCCGGTTTCATAAGCATTTAGTGTTTTTTCCAGATGTAACAGAATACGGTCGAGGCACGATTCTTCACAGGGAAGCTGATCTTCAGCCAGTACCGGGAACAGGTACTCGGTTGTATCGTTGATAAACCGGTATACTTCGCTCTTCAGGGGGACTTTTCCCTTGACGTGCTCCCTGAATTGCCCGCGGTTCTGTATGAATGGTTTCATTTCTTCTTCTTCGGCCCGAACATATCCTTGAGGTCGTTCAGCCCTTTTTCCAATCCTTTTCCCAGACTATCAAAAACAGGGTCACTGGCATTAATATTGGATTCAGTCCAGGTAATTCCTGCCGGGAGTTCAAATTTGCTCTTGTCGATGTTCCCGTCGATTTCAATTGTCTTGACTTCGATGACGCTCTTGCCAAAAAGGCTCATCTCGGTTTTCAAAGCAAAGTTTTGCCAAACCCAGATCTTGGAATTCATGCCTTCCCAGATATCGCATTTCTTTCCGATCAGGACCTCTTCCCCGATTTTTTTAAACCCCATGTCGGTCCATGCCTGTTCGGCCGTTTTGGTCCACTTGTCAACATCTTTGGGATCAATGTGTATCGTCTGCTTTACCCCGGTTTTTTTATCCAGATCGACGGTGTAAAAAACGGAGTCTTTCTGGATGATAACCTGGTTGCTTTTTGTCGTTGATCCAAACGATTTTGTAGTCAAAACCGAATAACGGGCCGATAACCTTCCGTTATTATCGATATAAGCGGTTTCAGTCCCGGATGTTGAACCGGTATAAACCGATTCAATATAGGCCGATTTGACCGGGTAATAATAGACCGACTTGCTGCTTTGGCCGTAAGTGGCCGACTGGAGTTGGAAAAGACCGCATAAAGCGGATGCCATGATAAAATTCGTTGCTTTCATATCTAAAGGTTTTAGAATGTCAATTTTACTAAATAATCTTTAGAACTTTATAAAACAACCACTTTGATCCGGACCGGCTCACTGCACCGGATTCCATCCAGCACCCAGAATTTATATTCCAGCGTACTTTTTTTATCCGGAGCCTTTAATTTCAGGCGGGCTGACTGCGACAGATTGCCGCGCAACCAGCCGTCTGCGGCATTCCACCGGTATATCAGGGGCTGACCCTCCGGATCGAAGCTCCGCGATCCGTCGATTTCAAATTCCTCACCGGCTTCAACTTCCATCACCGGAGCGGCTATAGCCACCGGCCTCTTGTTCATCTTTCTGATCGCTCCGGGTATCGCGGCACGCGTCACGAGTTTCGGTTCTTCTGATGACTTAAGAGAAGTATTCAACACGTATGTGCCCTGAACGGTATGTCCGGAAAGAAATTCCGTGTTAAACTGCGTCAGGTCCATGAAATGATATTCCGAATGGTCGCCCGATACCACACGGATCAGCAGCAGCCCTTCCACAGTCCAGACATTCGGGGTAAAGGCGGTTTCCTTCACATGCGTCCCGAAAGGGTTCCATACCTCCACCGATCCTTCCACCTCATCCGTTTCCGGATCGTCCCACAATGAGTCGGTCACATTCGGGAATACAAACCGGCCGTCATCATCGGTGTTTCCAATGAATTTCGGACGGTCGGCGAAATATTTCTCTCCGCTGTCCTCTACCGGGGTTTGGGAAACATGATAGACATATACGGTGGCATTTTTCAGCGGACTGTCATTGACATCCTTGAAGATCAACCAGTTTGCCCTTCCCGGGATCAGCCTGCCCTGCGTACCCCAAAAGCGGTCCTGTCTGAACCCCTTGTAATACATGATATGCCCGGCCTGGGAGGGATGAAGCCATAGTTGACAGCCATCCATCAGGGAGGGATAGCCGAGATAACCGGCCACATTGATGCCGCCCGAAGCCTGCAGGGTCTCACGGCCGCTCACCACCGGCAGAAGGGGACCTCCGGCCACCGGATTTCCGTCATCGCCGGTGATGAAAACGTTGGATGCTTTTACTGGATATCCGTACAGATCGGGTTGACTCAGGATGGTGTGTCCGAATTCATGGATGATGGCGCAATCGATGGCCATCAGATCGACTTTTTCGTTCACGGGAAATCCGCCATCCCACCAGTTGGCTTCCCGGTTCCAGGGCTCATCGTCCCAATTGCCACCTACTAACTTTGTGTAAGTATCAATGCGATAGGCCTCTTCAACGCCATTCGGACCGGTGGTCGGCCAGACCGCTTCCCGAAGTATGACATCCATCCGGTTCTTTTCAGCCCGGAGCCAGTCGTAAAAGCTAAGAGAACCTACGTGATTGATCTTTTTACCGCTCAGGAAGGATTCCAGGTCTTTGGGCCGGTATCCCATCTGGATGGGACGGGCATCGGTCAGCTCGGCAATGGTATTGTTAGCTTCACAGAATTCATCGATTTTGTTTCCGGCATCCAATTCCAGGTCCATCCAGACTGCAGTTAATGGCCACTCGAATTTCACCTGCATATCCGATTCCTCACCGGGCATCAACAATTTATCAGTCGATAAGTCAAAAGTCTTCAGGGTTTTATCTTCAGGTCCCAGCTTATAATTTCCGGTGGCTTCCGTGATCAGCCGGAACCGGATGTTCATTCCGGCCGGAAGGGGAACGGTTCCGAAGTTGCCGAACCTCAGGCTGGCGGTGACGGTGTCACCTGCCGCCGGCCTGTTTTTTACCGCATCGTTCCGGTACCGGGGACTAATACTTATGCAAATCACTCCTGCATCCGCCTTGTCCGGTCCAACCACCGATAAACGGTAAGCGGACTTTAATCCGTGAAATTCCGCATTGACAACACATTTCCCTGGTTTCAGTGCCTTCAGCCTGCCGGTGCTGTCGATGGTTGCAATTTCCGCATCCGAGGTCGACCAGCGGATGTATGGTTTGGCATCGAAATAAGCCCACTGGCTATACCGCACCACATTTTCCGTTACGGCTTCCCACCGGCCATTCAGCCTGGCACTCAAGCCGAACTGCTTTTCGAATCCGGCCACGGCACGCAGATCTGAGGAAACACGCGCACTTTCATGATCAATACGGATGGATTCATAGGGGGCGGTCCGGAAATAATCACGGTAAACGGAGGCCACCGTGCCATACCGGCCAATGGATCCAGCGATCCACGGTGAGGTTATTTCTTCGGTGGGGATTAAAAATTCATAAGGAACGATGGGTCCGTCGACCGCCACCTTATCGACCCACAAAACCAAACTGCCCCCAAATCCTTCACTTACGCCTTGCGCCTTGAGCCTTGCGCCTTCACTTGCGCCTTGAGCCTTGCGCCTTGAGCCTTCAAACTGTTTCAGCCCGAGCGAAATAAAATGCCACTCTCCCGTTTTCCATCCGGAGATATCGGTCCGTGCTACGATGGTTCCGGCGGTTGTCCGGAGAATAGCCCGCAGCATTGCTTTTTCAGATATTTCAAGTGTTAGCCTGCAACCCTGTTTCTCCGGGCTCGACCAGATCTCGCGGGTAACACCGGCCCTTAGTTCCGGTCCGGCCAGGATCCATCGGCTGATCAGACTCTCCTTAGGGGTTGGGTCCGCCTGGTTTGGTTTAGGTAATGCACCAAAAGTGGAAACGCACAATCCCAGACAGGCGAAGAAAGTGATCCAGAATCGGATCCCGGCAAATTTCTGATGTGTTCTCATCTGATTATTTTCCCATCATGAACGTAATTTTTCCGCCGCCGGTAATATCATTATGAGTCAGGTAGTTCCGCCTAATAGTGATACCATTCACCAGCACTTTCTTTACATGAACATTCTCCGCCGACTGGTTAACCGCCTCGATCTCCAGTGTTTTGCCGTTATCGAGCTTAAGAATGGCTGATTTTACCATTGGGCTGCCTATGGCATACTGGTCGGAACCCGGACAAACGGGATAGAAACCCATAGCGCTGAAAATATACCAGGCCGACATCTGGCCGGCATCATCGTTGCCGCACAAACCGTCGGGGGCATCGTGGTACATGGTTTCCATGATCATACGCACCCTCTCCTGGGTTTTTTGCGGGGCCCCGGCCCAGTTATACAGGTAGGCGACATGATGACTCGGCTCATTTCCGTGCACATAGTTCCCGATCAGGCCGTCGCGGGTGATATCCTCCGTATTGGCAAAGAAGGAATCATCCAGTTTCATCGTGAACAAGGAATCCAGGTGCCGGATGAAGGATTTTGAACCTCCCATCAGCTGGATCATATGATCGACCTGATGTGGAACGTACAGACTGTAATTCCACGCATTTCCCTCGATGAATCCCTGATCATGCGTGCTCATTGCGTCGAACCCGGGTTTCCATGTACCGTCGGAAAGTTTTGGACGCATATATCCTGTACCTGAATCGAATACATTTTTATAACTCTCAGATCGTGCCCTGAACTGTTCATATACCGCCGGATTCCCTGATTTTTTGGCAAATTCGGAGATACACCAGTCATCATAGGCATATTCCAGGGTTTTGGAGACCGATGAACCGTTCTTGTCTTCAGGCACATAACCATCAATCATGTAATATCCCAGACCGTCATAGCGGGTATTGGAAGCAGTGGTTACCATGGCTTCGAGCAGCTTTTTAGGATCCATATCCAGATTGCCTTTTACAAAGGCATCAACCAGAACAGGAACCGCGTGATAGCCAATCATGCACCAGTTTTCGTTCCCGTAATGCGACCAAACCGGCAGCATCTTGTGAACACTTTGATCATAATGCGCCATCATCGATTTTGCCATATCTGCATTGCGTTTCGGCTGGATGATGTTGAACAGCGGATGCAGTGCGCGGTAAGTGTCCCACAATGAAAATACCGTATAATTGGTGAATCCCTTGGCCTGATGGTCATTCTGGTCGAGCCCGCGGTACATGCCATCAACATCCATGAAGGTAACCGGACTGAGTAAAGTATGATACAATGCGGTGTAAAACACCCTTTTCTGTTCTTCGTTAATGGTTTCCACCTGGATTTTCCCCAATTCGCGGTTCCAGCTATCCTGGCTATTCTTCCGGATAGCCTCAAAATTCCAGCCGGGAGCTTCTGCGTTAAGGTTTTTAACGGCACCAACAGTGCTGACGGGTGAGAGGGCGAATTTTACCATAACGGCCTCGCCATCTTTGACTTCAAAATCAAACCAGGTGCGGATCTGGCGGCCGGCCATCTCCGGGAAATCTTTGGTTTCATCAAACTTGCGCCAGAAACCTTTGTACACCTGCTGGTCATATTTTCGCTGCCCGTAGTGACTGATGGGTTTCGAAAAGGTCATGGCGAAATAAACCGTCCGGGTGCGCGCCCATCCGCTGGTCTGGCGATAGCCGGTCACCAGGGTGTCATTCTCCACACGAAGAAAGGTCCATACGTTTTTCTCCGGATAATTATAAATGCCCGACATCAGGTCGAGCAGGATATGCGCCGGGCCGGCTGCTGGAAATGTATATTTATGCACCCCAACACGCGTGGTAGCCGTGAGTTCTGCTTTGATCCCATAATCGTCAAGCATCACGGAATAATATGCCGGTTCTGCTTTTTCAGTTGAGTGGGAATATTTTGAACGATAACCCGATCCTGGTTTGTCCTCCGTTCCCGGATTCATCTTGAGCGGTCCGGTTGTCGGCATGATCAGGAAATCGCCGAGGTCGCTGTGCCCGGTGCCGCTGAAATGGGTGTGGCTGAATCCAACGATTGTCGGATCATCATATTGATAACCTGCGCAATATCGATAGACTTCACCATTATATTTGCCGTTCAGCTCATAGCTGACCGTATCGGTATCGGGTGATAGCTGTACAAATCCGAAGGGCACCGAAGCC
>Ga0172379_10008049_pt1 | contig 13424 bp, 7 predicted proteins | sample GrowelOW334metaG_FD_119756 | JGI IMG/M metagenome (GOLD analysis project Ga0172379, IMG submission 119756) | Groundwater microbial communities from an aquifer near a municipal landfill in Southern Ontario, Canada - Groundwater well OW334 metaG | ecosystem: Environmental > Aquatic > Deep... | reverse complement strand
TTTGACGACACGTTGTGGCTGCTGCGCACCGATTGACCCTGGTTCACGGACATTATTACCACCATGAGAAGCAGGACCGCGGTGAAAACCGTGACGCTTGATAGTTCCTGCAAAGCCTTTACCTTTGCTCTTGGCAGTGACTTCGACGGTGTCGCCGGCTGCAAATTGGTCTGCCTTGACCTCTTCGCCTTTTTTGTAGCCGCTGACATCATCGAGTCGAAATTCCATAATTCGCATCGGATTTTTCTTTTCATCTAGTTGTTTGTGTGCGGAGATTTGAACCGATACATAACCATCTTTATCTTGTGTCTTGACCTGGCTGACAACGCATGGCAAAAAAGCAATCCGAGTAACCGAAATAATCTTACCATCAGCGTCGAAGACGCGTGTCATACCTAATTTTTGACCTAGGATAAATTTCATAGTATCCAAATAACCACTAAAAACGAAATGATACGAAAATACTAAATTTGCCGCAAAATAAACAACGGTCGTGGATCGCCCCGATAATTATCGGGGGATATCTATGACCTATCAACAGAATTTACTTAAATATCTTACTTAACTTAACTGATTTTGTGCATAAAGTCAACCGCAGCAGTTCATAAAGTTTGAAAGTTAGAAAGTTAGAAAGTTTGTAAAGTAGTGGAATTTCCTTGTTACTTTATGAACTTTATAAACTTTTTACTTTATAAACTGTGTGCTGTTTACATTTTGATTTCAATATCGACGCCGTGTGGCAGATCCAGACTCATGAGTGAGTCTATCGTTTTTGGAGTTGGATTTAGAATGTCGATCAGGCGCTTGTGTGTCCGCATTTCGAACTGCTCGCGGGAATCCTTGTGAACAAAGGTCGGCTTCAAAACTGTAATTTTGTTCTTGTCTGTAGGAAGCGGGATCGGACCGGCAACAGCCGCACCAGATCGAATTGCTGTTTCGATAATTTGCTGAGCAGATTTATCGATGATGCGGTGATCGTAGGCCTTGAGTCGAATTCTAATTTTTTGCTTTACAGCGTCAGTCATTCTTTGAGCATATAGGACTTATCAGTCTTATGGGTCCTATATGTCCTACGTTATTTAATAATCTTCGTAACAACACCAGCACCAACAGTCTTACCACCTTCACGAATAGCAAATTTCAAGCCTTCGTCCATAGCAATCGGCTGGATAAGTTTGACTTTGATCTGGGCGTTGTCGCCAGGCATGATCATCTCACCTTCAAATTCGATCTCACCAGTAACATCAGTTGTTCTGATATAAAACTGTGGTTTGTAGCCTTTGAAAAATGGTGTGTGTCGGCCACCTTCCTCTTTGTTCAGTACATACATCTCAGCTTCAAACTCGGTATGTGGAGTGATACTACCCGGCTTGCAGAGGATCTGACCGCGCTCGATATCAGTTCTTTCAATACCGCGCAAGAGAAGACCGACGTTGTCACCGGCTTGACCTTGATCAAGCATTTTCTTAAACATCTCAACACCAGTCACAACAGTGCTTCTGGTTTTGCGAATGCCAACAATTTCGACTGTGTCATTGATTTTGACAATACCTTGATCAATACGACCGGTGGCAACTGTGCCGCGGCCTTTGATCGAGAAGACATCTTCGATAGCCATCAAGAATGGCTTATCGACTTCACGTTTAGGTTCTGGAATGGCTTCATCAACTGCATCCATAAGTTCGTCAATGGACTTGGTCCATTTTTCATCACCCTCAAGAGCCTTGAGAGCTGAGCCACGAATAATCTTGGCATTGTCGCCATCGTATTTGTACTTGGCTAGAAGTTCGCGAACTTCCATTTCGACCAAATCAATCAACTCTGGATCATCAACCATGTCACACTTGTTTAGATATACGACGATAGCTGGGACGCCAATCTGGTGAGCAAGAAGAATGTGCTCGCGGGTCTGAGGCATAGGACCATCAGTAGCGGCAACGACAAGAATAGCGCCGTCCATCTGAGCGGCACCAGTAATCATATTTTTGACGTAGTCAGCGTGACCAGGACAGTCGACGTGAGCGTAGTGACGCTTTGCTGTCTCGTACTCTTGGTGCGATGTTGCGATAGTGATACCACGCTCTTTTTCCTCGGGAGCATTGTCAATGTCGTCGAATTTTCGAGCGGTCGCGAGACCTTTTTTTGCCTGAATTGTCGTGATAGCTGCGGTCAAAGTGGTCTTGCCGTGGTCGACGTGACCGATAGTACCGATGTTGACATGCGGCTTGCTTCTTTCAAATTTGTCTGCCATATAATCTCCTTTTGTTCGTATTACGTATTACGTATATCGTATTAGGGACAAATGCAATTCCCCATAATACGTTATACGAGATACATTTTACGATTTAGTTTATATAAATTAACTGTTTACTACAAAACTATAACAAATTTATACAATAATTACAATACTAATGCGCACCGAAATAGTTAATAGCCAAACACCAAGATACAATAGCCAAAAATGTTCAAAAGTTTGAATATTCGAAGAATATAAAATTGAATATTTTTGGTGTTTGTAGCTTGATTATTGGTTATTATTTATTTGGCTCTTTTCTCAATAATTTCCTGTGCGACGTTTCGTGGAACTTCAGCATAGTGGGCAAATTCCATCGATGCGGCGGCTCGTCCCTGCGACATCGAGCGCAGAGAGGTGGTGTAGCCAAACATTGAGCCGAGGGGGACGAAGGCGCTGATGTGCTTGATGCCGCCATTGCGATCTTCCATCACATTGATCGTGCCGCGCTTGGCATTTAGATCACCGATCACGTCACCCATGAAATCTTCCGGCGTGGTCACTTCAACTTTCATCACCGGCTCGAGGATGACAGGATCAGCTTTCTTGAAGCCATCCTGAAAAGCCATCGAAGCGGCAATTTTGAAAGCAACTTCTGAAGAGTCTACTTCGTGGAATGAGCCGTCATAAACCTCTGCAGTAAGATCAACTACTGGATAACCGGCGATAACACCTCGCGACATTGCTTCCTTGATCCCCTCTTCGATTGGCTTGATATATTCACGAGGGATAGAGCCACCGACGATCGAGTTGACGAAAACAAAACCTTCACCGGCTTCATTTGGCTTAATCCGCAACAAGCAATGTCCGTACTGACCTCGTCCACCGGTCTGGCGAATGTATTTGCCTTCAGATGAAACCTCTTTTCTGATGGTTTCACGATAGGCAACCTGAGGTGCACCGACATTGGCCTCAACCTTAAATTCGCGCTTCATGCGATCAACGATGATTTCAAGATGAAGCTCGCCCATACCAGCAATAATAGTCTGGCTGGTTTCTTCGTCGGAACGAACACGAAAAGTTGGATCTTCCTCAGCCAATCTTTGCAGTGCGATACCCATTTTTTCCTGATCTGCCTTGGTCTTTGGTTCGATAGCAATGTCAATAACCGGCTCCGGGAAGACAATTTTTTCGAGAATGACGGGTTTGGTCGGATCACACAGAGTATCACCGGTGGTCGTATTTGATAGACCAACTGCCGCCGCGATCTCACCGGCGTAAACTTCATCAACTTCCTCTCGATGATTGGCGTGAAGTCGGACGATTCGTCCAATCCGCTCTTTTTCGTCAGCTGTAGAATTGTAAATATATGAACCTTTTTTGATCGTGCCACGGTAAACACGGAAGAAAATAAGTTTACCGACAAAAGGATCTGTCGCGACCTTGAAGGCAAGCGCGGCAAAAGGTTCATCGTCAAGCGGTTTGACGGCAACTTCTTCATCGGTTTTCGGATCGTGACCGATCGCCGGTTCGATATCAAGCGGAGACGGCAGATATGAGACAATCGCGTCCAGTAGTGAAGAAACGATGATGCCGCGACCGTCACCACCGAGGATCGGGTAAAATTTGCTTGAGAGACAAGCTTTGCGCACCAATGATTTTAATTCATCATTGCTTATTTCGTCGCCGTTTAGATATTTTTCCATCAGCGTGTCGTCATATTCGGCGACCATTTCAACCAACTTTTCGCGCCATTCTTTGGCTTTGTCCACCATATCGGCGGGAATTTCACCCTCGATAAGCTGTTTATCCTTGTAATCTGAGTAAGAATAGGCTTTCATCGCAACAAGATCGACAACACCGTTGATCGATTGCTCGACACCAATCGGGATCTGGATCGGCGCCGCGTTTTTGCTGAGTCGCTGGTGGATCGAGTCGATCGAACGATAGAAATCGCCACCAGTTTGATTGATTTTATTGACAAAACACATTCGAGGCACCTGATAATTGTCAGCCTGACGCCAGACAGTTTCTGACTGTGGCTCGACACCCATCTTGCCATCAAAGATAACAACGGCGCCATCAAGCACACGCAAAGAACGCTCGACTTCGACAGTGAAATCAACGTGGCCGGGGGTATCGATAATATTGATACGGTGTTCTTTCCAAAAGCAGGTCGTCGCGGCCGAAGTGATGGTGATGCCCCGCTCCTGCTCCTGCTCCATCCAGTCCATCGTCGCTTCACCTTCGTGAACCTCACCGATCTTGTGAACACGACCCGAGGTATACAAAATACCCTCAGTGACTGTGGTTTTGCCGGCATCAATGTGGGCAATTGTTCCGATGTTTCGAACATTTTCTAGTGCGTAATCTCGAGCCATAAATCCTCTCTTAGCCCCTCCCCTTTTCAAGGGGAGGTTGGGTGGGGTTTATTTCCCAACCAATAAATTGCGTTTGACAAAAATAAAATCCCCCCTCACATCCAGCTACAATATTAACATAAAAAAACGATTGTTGTCAACGCACGCGCAATGTCTGCAATAAGAGAGTTTCGATCGTTGGGTTGACAAAGATACTAAACATACGGTAGAATATTTACTTCGTTATAACGACATAGCCTGATTTGCACCGCATGAACGTGTTTCTGCTCGGTCAAATCACCAAGTCCAGGTAGTGCAGGAACGGCACTATCAACGAAAAGGAACGAGAAATTCCAGATTGTTCAGCCATTTATAAAAATCGCTCAGCAATGTGGGTCACTTCGTTCTTTTTTGTTGGCCAATTGGTTGATCTCAATTCTGTTTTTCTAGTTTTACAAACAATGACTTTGGTCCGTCCCTAGTCTCGCTCTATTGACAAACTGAGATAAAGGTGGTACTCTTTCATGTTCGCTTCGCACGGCCGGATAGGTCGAGGCGCGGAGCGACGGAGAGACACCATGCGCAGTCTGCGCAACGCTTTGCTTCTCACCGCGCTCTGCGCGGTGGTCATCTTGGTCGGGTGCGGCGCGCCCGGACCGGTATCGTGGGAGAATGCGATCCACAATACTCCTCCGTCAGTTCGGAGGGTGGCATGGGTCGTTCCGGCGTCGTTGGTAGTCGTCGACTACCAGCCGTACGACGCCACGCATGTTGAGGTCGACGGATGGGCCATCAGGTCCGATGCCGACTTCAATGATGTCATGACCCCACGGATCCATCTCTATTGGAATCTGCGGGACAGCCTGGACACCACTCACGGTCGCGGGTTCTACCTGCTGGCCGACGAGGGATGGTCTGGATGGTCGGGTGATCACCCAATCATTTCTTCACTGGATTCCTACTTGCTGATCTCTGTCCACGATCCGGACGGACAGCGGGTCGGAGCAAGCGTCTGGCGACTAGCAGCCGGCGGCAGTGTCAGCCAAGTCGCACGCCGCGCCAAGGACGACGAGTCTGCGCCGGCTGGCGACCAGGTCGGTCCGTCTGTAATGATTCCGATTGAGAAGTGGGAAACCATGACGCAGTCGGATCGGTTTGACTTGACACAGAAGATCACCAGATCACACCGAGCACAGTCGGACGAACCGATTACTATCGACCAACTCTAGGATCCGTTCGAGGGGAAACACGACCGAAGAGCGCTCCGGCGGCAACGCCGGGGCGCCTCCCCACAATATTTTACAAATGTATATTAAAAATAACTCCCATTTGGAAGTTATTTTTATTTATAGAGATATTTAGAATTAAATTAAATTTGGGCCCGTTCGACTCTCCACTAGTTAGTAGATCGCTTAGGGCGCGTTTTAGAACCGTGCAAAATGGGCAAAGGCCTTGTTGGCTTCGGCCATACGATGGGTATCGTCCTTCTTCTTGATGGCAGCACCTTCGTTGTTGTAAGCACTGATCATTTCTAGCGCCAGTTTCTGTGCCATCGGCTTACCCTTCGAACCCTGCGCCGCACCGATAACCCAGCGCATCGCCAGAGTGTTTTTGCGGTCACGACTTACTTCCATCGGTACCTGGTAGTTTGCGCCACCGATACGCTTGCTCTTGACTTCGACGAGCGGACCAACGTTTTTCAAAACAGTGTCGAGGATCTCCATCGGCTCAGCCTTGAGTGTCAGAGCGGCCTGATCGAGTGACTGGTAAACAATCTTCTCAGCGACAGTCTTTTTGCCATTTTTCATGATGTAGTTGATCATCTTGGTAACAACCAAACTGCTGAACTTTACATCAGGCTGAATTGCTTTTCTCTTGATTTTTAAGTGTCCTCTGGGCATTGTATTTAGTGAAGTTCAACCACAGATCCTGTCTCACAGATAGACACAGATTTCGATTCCTTTATCTGTGAACATTTGTGAAGAAAATCCGTGGTAGAATTACCTTTTAATTATGATTTTCCTGCTTTTGTTCCATATTTGCTTCGGCCCTGTTTGCGACCAGCTACACCGGTCAGGTCAAGCTTACCACGAACAATATGATATCGCATACCTGGCAAGTCTTTGACACGACCGCCACGGATTAGAACCACCGAGTGTTCCTGCAGTCCATGACCTTCGCCACCGATATATGCATTTACCTCATAACCATTTGCCAATCTGACACGAGCAAATTTACGCAAAGCAGAGTTTGGTTTCTTTGGTGTCATCGTACCAACTTTGATACAGACACCGCGTTTCTGAGGCGAACTCAAACGGACTGATTTGTTGTGAAGATAGTTGAAGGTCGTCTTCAAAGCAGTCGTCTTGGAACGCTTTACATTGCTCTTGCGGCCTTTTCTCAGTAATTGGTTTATTGTTGGCATGCTGTAAAATTATCTCTTATAAATTTCATTTTCCTAGTATTTTGCACCTCATTAAGATAGCACAATCTCAGCGCCTTGTCAAAGCTGTTCTTCGACTTCAGCCAGAACTGGACAATCTACAGTGTCGTTGACTGGATCGAACCCGGTACCAGCAGGAATAAGTTTACCGATGATGACGTTTTCCTTCAGACCTTTCAAATTGTCGATCTTACCAGAGATGGCAGCATCGATCAGGATTGAGGTTGTCTCCTGGAAAGAAGCAGCTGAGAGGAAGGAATCCGTTTTCAGGGCGACTCGAGTGATACCCATGATCATGTCGTCGGACTTTATCTGTTTCTTACCTTGATCGGCTAACTCGCGGTTTTTGTGAGCAACATCGATTTTAGAAACGACTTGACCTGGTAGATATTTAGAGTCACCAGCTTCGACAACCTTGACTTTGCTACTCATCATCCTAACGATAACTTCAATATGCTTATCGTTGATATCCTGACCCTGAGAGTCATAAATAATCTGAACTTGTTTGATGATATAATTCTGCGTCTTGATCGCACCGTTTAGCTTAAAGCTAACTCCGAGATCGAAGTGACCTTCGGTCAATGGCTGGCCTTTTTCAACGACGTCACCGTCTTTGACTAGCAGTGAAGTTGTTTTTGCGATGGCATATTCAGCTATAGCATCGCCAACCCCAGCAACTTTTATCTTGTTTCCAGAGACGTTGAACTTGCCAGAGATAAGTGTGCGAACTGGCTTGCCGTCTCCTGATTCCGACTCCGCAATTGTTTGATTTTTGACAACAGCAGCGTCATTTTCGACAACTGTCTTGTAGCCAGATGGTAGCTCATAGTCTTCAACTTTTTCACCTTGACCAGAAACGGTAATTTTGACAATATCTGAGGCCTTAGTGACAGTGACTTTACCAGCAACCTCAGAAAGAACAGCAGGAGATTTTGGCACTCGAGCTTCAAACAGTTGTTCGACGCGAGGTAAACCGGTTGTAATATCAGCACCGGCCGCGCCACCAGTATGGAAGGTTCTCATCGTCAACTGTGTGCCCGGTTCGCCGATTGCCTGAGCTGCGACGATACCAACAGCAGTACCAATTTCTATCGTTTTACCAGTTGCCAGATCAATTCCGTAACATTTCTGGCAAATTCCCTTTTTGGCCTCACAACCGAGTAATGAAAAGATCTCAATTTCAGTCAGTCCGGCCTCGTCAAACTTGGCAATATCAGCTTCAGTAATAGTTGCGCCTTTTTTTACTCCAGCAGCAGTCTTTCCGAGTGTTCGGCCACGAATGTATTTATCCCATTCCTCACCAAACTCAGCATAAAAACTCTTAGAGATTCGACGAGTATTGCTCGTACCACAGTCTGGGCAGCTAGTGACCACATCCTGAGAAACATCGACAAGGCGTCGAGTCAGATAACCTGCTTCTGAAGTACGTAGAGCAGTGTCAGCACGTCCCTTTCTGGAACCGTGAGTTGAAACGAAGTACTCGAACACTGACAATCCTTCCTTGAAGTTCGAACGAATTGGCAGCTCAATAATGGCACCGGTCGGGTCTGCAACCATGCCTTTCATCGCACCAACCTGAGTCATCTGGGCAATGTTACCACGTGCACCAGAATTCATAATGATATAAATATCGTTTTGTGTCGGATAACCAGCCATCATGTCTTTTTCCATCTGTGACTGTGCACCCATCCAGATTTCAATCGTTTTATTATAACGTTCTTCGTCAGAGATAAGACCGCGCTCAAAGAGCTTAGTGATATTGTCTACCTCACCCTGTGCTTTCTCGAGGATTTTGTCTTTGGTTTCAGGAATATAAATATCATCGACAGCAAATGTCATACCAGACTTTTGAGCGTATTCAAAACCAAGCTCCTTGATATCATCAACCAGCGTGGCAGTGATTTCGGCGCCACAAGCGTGATAAACCTTCTCAGTCAATTTACCGATAGTTTTCTTTGTCATCGCTTCATTGACATAGGGCCATCCTTCTGGCAAAACTTCGTTAAAAATCAGACGACCGGGAGAAGTATCTAAGATATTGCCGTCAGGCATTCTGACTTTGATTTTGGCATTGATATCAATTCCGTTGAGCTGAAATGCACTGATCGCCCCGTTTTTTGAAGAGAAAACACTGCCGTTTCCAGCCAAACCATCAGTTCCTTCGCGAGTCAGATAGTGACAACCAAGGACGATGTCAAAAGAGAGTGTCAAAACTGGGTCACCACTGGAAGGTTTGAGCAGGTTTTTGGACGAAAGCATAATCTCATGTGCCTCTTCTTGGGCCAGGTCAGACAGTGGCAAATGAACTGCCATCTGATCACCATCAAAGTCAGCGTTGAAAGCTGAACAAACCAGTGGGTGAACCTTGATCGCCTTACCTTCGATAAGAATCGGTTTGAAAGCCTGGATACCAAGACGATGAAGAGTTGGGGCGCGGTTTAGCAAAACACACTTATCTTTGATCACGTCTTCAAGTATATCCCAGACGAAAGATTCACCTTTTTCGATCAAACGGGTGGCATTTTTGACATTATGCACATAACCATCAGCGATCAGACGGCCGATAACAAAGGGCTTGAAAAGTTCAAGCGCCATCACTTTTGGCAAACCACACTGAAAAAGTTTGAGTTTCGGACCAACGACGATAACTGAACGACCAGAATAGTCGACACGTTTACCAAGCAAGTTCTGACGGAAACGACCCTGTTTGCCACGAAGCATATCAGAAAGTGATTTAAGCTTGCGCTTTCCACCAGTCGAGGAAGCAGCTTTGTCTTTGCGTGCTGAGTTGTCGATAAGAGCATCGACAGCTTCTTGTAGCATTCTCTTCTCATTGCGACAGATAACTTCTGGGGCACCCTGACTAAGCAGACGCTTGAGTCGATTATTTCGATTGATAACGCGGCGATATAAGTCATTTAAATCGGAAGCAGCAAAGCGACCACCGTCAAGCTGAACCATCGGGCGAAGATCAGGTGGAATAACCGGAATCCTGCTCAGAACTAGCCAAGCTGGATTGATCCCAGCACTGTTCATGCTTTGCAAAACTCGTAACCTCTTTAGCACTTTAGCTCTTGCAAGACCTGCTAATTTGCGTGCTTCGGTTTTGGCGATTTCAATATTTTCTTTGATGTCATAATTCTTCAAGAGCTCGAGAATGGCTTCAGCACCAATACCAACTCGAACGATCTGACCGTACTTCATATTCAGGTCGCGATAACTTTGCTCAGAAATAATTTTTCCGACTGCCAGAGAACCAAGTTCGCTCTTTGTCTCTTTGTAGATCTGTTCTATCTCTTCAGAGGTAGCGCCTGGTGTTTCATCACCTTTTTTAATAGTCTCCTGATATTCTTTGTATTCTGTTTCAAGATTTTCCAAGCTTGATTGTCGCAAGTCTTCGTTGATATCAAGGATGACGTAGCTAGCAAAATAAACAACTTTTTCGATATCTGCCCCGGACAAGCTAAGAATGGCGGCACAAATACTAGAAGTACCGCGGACGTACCAAATGTGAGCTGTCGGCACGGCTAAATCAATGTGGCCCATTCGAACACGGCGAACTGACGAGCGGGTGACTTCGACACCACATTTATCACAGATGACGCCTTTGTAGCGTATCTTTTTATACTTGCCACAATAACATTCCCAGTCTTTGGTCGGACCGAAAATGCGCTCACAGAAAAGACCATCACGTTCAGGTTTCTGCGTGCGATAGTTGATCGTTTCTGGTTTGATAACTTCACCGTGTGACCAGGAGAGAATATCTTCAGGCGAAGCGATTGAGAGTCGAATCGCTTCGAAATCAGATACCGCGACTTGGTCCTTTACTTCTATGCTTGGCATAATATTTCCTCTTTATGTATTAATATGTTTATTTGTCATCGTCTGCGTCGACTTCTTCACTAACAAGATCTTCATCAGCATCTGTTTGCTCTGCTGCGATTTCTGTTAGCTTTTCATCAAGCTCTTCGTCGTATTCTTCGTCACCGTCGATATCGCCGTCTTGGTCTTCATCGCCTTGCTTAATTGGCAGTTCAACCGTCTGCGGTTTTTCGACTGGTGTCTCTTCTGCGACGACAGCTTCTTCGCGTGTTGTGATCAAGTCAACGTCCAGACATAGACTCTGTAGCTCTTTAACCATAACATTGAAGGCTTCTGGGATAACCGGTTTCTGAATTTTCTCGCCTTTAATAATTGACTCGTAAATCCGGCTACGACCGACAATGTCGTCAGATTTGATCGTCAGCATTTCTTGAAGCGTGTGAGCGGCACCATATGCTTCAAGTGCCCAGACTTCCATCTCACCAAATCGCTGACCACCAAACTGAGCTTTACCACCAAGTGGCTGCTGGGTAATCATGGAGTAAGGTCCGACACTTCGTGCGTGCATCTTGTCGTCAACCAAGTGGTGAAGTTTCAAGATATACATGATGCCTACAGTTGACTTGCGGTCGAACTTCTCACCGCTTTTACCGTCAATCAGCTGGATCTTACCATCTTCAGGTAGTCCCTCGGTCTTCAAGCGTTGTTTGATTTCAGTCAGTGTTATGCCTTCGAAAACAGGAGAGGCGATTTTGTAACCACCGGCTGCAGCGGCCAAGCCAAGATGCGTCTCTAGGATCTGTCCGACATTCATACGTGAGATAACACCAAGTGGGTTGAGAATAACGTCAACTGGACGACCGTCGGGTAGATATGGCATGTCTTCAACAGGTAGGATGACTGATATGACACCTTTGTTGCCGTGTCGACCGGCTAGCTTGTCACCGACTGAAATTTTGCGTAATTGAGCGACTGATACTTCAACTAACTGATAGACACCGGACGGAAGCTCGTCACCATTTTCTTTAGAAAAGATTTTTATATTTACAACTTTGCCGTACTCGCCGTGTGGCAAGCGAAGCGATGAATCACGGACGTCCTTGGCTTTTTCGCCGAAAATTGCCCGAAGCAGTTTTTCTTCAGACGACAATTCTGTTTCACCTTTTGGTGAAATCTTTCCGACCAAGATGTCTCCGGATTGGACCTCGGCACCGATGCGAATGACACCAACTTCATCAAGATTAGAAAGTGCTTCTTCGGAGACGTTTGGAATGTCTCGAGTAAGTAATTCCGGACCTAGCTTGGTATCACGAACTTCTATCGAATATTGCTCGATATGAACAGACGAAAGAACATGATCTTGAACTAGGCGACTAGAAATGATGATAGCATCCTCGAAGTTTGAACCACCCCAAGACATAAATGAAACCATCAGGTTTTGACCCAGTGCGAGCTCACCGTTTTGCGTTGCAGAAGAGTCAGCTATAATTTGACCAGCAGTGACTTTATCGCCAACTTTGACGATTGGTCGCTGATTGATCAAAGTGCCTTGATTTGAACGAGAAAATTTTTCTAAGTAGTAATCATGTTCTGGACCTTTGCTCGGTTTTACTCGAATCAGATTTGAGGACACGTGAGTAATCGTACCAGGTGTTTTGGCCGCGGCAATCTGTCCAGAATACTGAGCTGCAGCTTTTTCCATACCGGTTCCGACAACAGGAGAATCTGGGATAACGAGCGGGACAGCCTGCCGTTGCATGTTTGATCCCATCATCGCACGGGCACCATCATCGTGCTCGACAAAAGGTATCAGAGAAGTAGCTACTGAAACGATCTGTCGTGGAGAAACATCCATGTACTGAACTTCAGATGCCAAAGCCATGTCAGGGTGACCATGTTTTCGAACAATGACACGGTCATTTTTGATATAACCTTTATCATCAATTTCGACAGAGGCAGGGGCAATAATCGTCTTTTCTTCTGTGCCTGCGTCAAGATAGATTACATCGTCTGTCACGCGGGCCTTGCCCTTTTCGATATGAACTTTTCGGTACGGGGTTTCCATAAAACCATAACTGTTGACTCGTGCATATGAGGCCATATAACTGACCAGGCCGATGTTTGGACCTTCAGGAGACTCGATCGGACAGATGCGTCCATAGTGAGACTCGTGAACGTCCCGAACCTCGAAGCCAGCACGTTCTCGTGACAAGCCACCAGGACCAGTCGCTGATAATGTTCGTTTGTGTTCCAGCTCAGAAAGAGGGTTTGTCTGGTTCATAAACTGAGATAATTGTGACGAAGAGAAAAATTCCTGCAATGAAGCAACGACTGGGCGAGAATTGACCAGTGCCTGCGGAGTGATATCAGCCGCTTCGATCACACTCATACGATCCTTGGCAATTCGCTCGACGCGCAAGAGACCAACACGAACTCGGCCTTGGACAGATTCACCGATAGATTTGATACGACGATTTTTGAGAGCGTCGGTATCATCCGGTTTTGCACCGGGTGTATTGTTCAATCTGATAATTTCGCGAATTATTCCGATGATGTCTTCACGACG
>Ga0172379_10008048_pt1 | contig 13427 bp, 11 predicted proteins | sample GrowelOW334metaG_FD_119756 | JGI IMG/M metagenome (GOLD analysis project Ga0172379, IMG submission 119756) | Groundwater microbial communities from an aquifer near a municipal landfill in Southern Ontario, Canada - Groundwater well OW334 metaG | ecosystem: Environmental > Aquatic > Deep... | reverse complement strand
GATGGATGGGGCCCGCGCTTGTGCGGGCGGCGCGGCGAAGCCGTGCCGCACGTGCGCCGCCCAAGCATCCCGGGAGAGGCTCGCGGTCAAGGACGGCCGAAGGCCGCCGCGAAGCGGGCGAAGCTCCTTGACGGCGAGACCCGGGATGCTAAGCGCGTGGGCCCAGCACCCCGAGCGAACAGGCAAGTCGGCGACCAGGTCATCGGGTCTCGAGGCTCGTCACTTCGAGGCTCGCAAGCTCACAGCTCAGTACAAGCGCTGGCGCTCCTCGCACCTGACTCGTAGATAGACGGTGGGCCGCCTCAGCGGTACGTCGTACCCCGCGCGTCGCGCGTCCACGTCGCCTGACCCGAGCCGTCGGCAGCAAGATGCCGCTTGAGCACCTTGTTGGTCGCCGTGCGGGGAAGGGCGTCGACGATGCGGACGTAGCGCGGCCAGGCCTTGGGGGAGAGGTCCTGCTGCTCGGCCAGGAACGCCTCGAGCTCCACAGGGGTGAGCGGCGAAAGCAGGTCGATCGCGGCCATCACCTGGTCGCCCACGGACTCGTCGGGCACGGCGTAGACCGCGGCCTCGGAGATGGCGGGGTGGCGCAGCAGGATCCGCTCGATCGGGGCGGCGGCGAGGTTCTCGCCGTCGACGCGCAGCCAGTCGGCGGTGCGGCCGGCGAAGTAGACGAAGCCGTCGGAGTCGCGGTAGGCGAGGTCGCCCGACCAGTACATGCCGGCGCGCATCCGCTCCTGCTCGGCGTCCGGGTCGTTGTAGTAACCGGCGAACGCACCGGCGCCCTGGGTGTTGACCAGCTCGCCGGTCGCCTCGTCGGCGTTGAGCAGCTCGCCGTTGGGCCCGAAGACCGCGTCCGGCGTCTCGGCCATCGTGTCGGCGTTGAGCACCTTCACGCCGTCGAGCGGCATCCCGAGGCTGCCGGGCGGCATCTCGGGCACCCGCTGCACGACCACGGCGTTCTCGGTCGAGGAGTAGGAGTCGACCACCAGGCAGCCGAACCGGCGCCCGAACGCCTCGATGTCGCGCTCGTTGGCCTCGTTGCCGAACACGATCTGCAGCGGGTTGTCGGCGTCGTCGGGCTGCTCGGGCGTGGCCATGATGTAGGCCAGCGGCTTGCCGACGTAGTTGGCGTACGTCGCGCCGTAGCGGCGGACATCGGCGAGGAAGCCGGAGGCGCTGAACTTCGGCGCCAGCGCCATCGTGGTGCCGGACGCGAGCGCCGGTCCCCACCCGGCCATGATCGCGTTGGAGTGGAACATCGGCATCGACAGGTACGCCGTGTGCTGCGGGCCCAGCCCGAAGCGGTCGGAGAGGAACAGCCCCGGGAACGCCACCTTCACCTGGGTGATGTTGACCGCCTTCGGGTTGCCCGACGTACCGGACGTGAAGATCAGCATCATCAGGTCGTCCTGGCCGACCTCGGTGTCCGGGACGCCGGCGCCGGCGTGCGCGGCCAGCAGGTCGGCCCACTCGTCGGAGTCCGTGCGGAGCACCGGAACCGGAAGGCCCTCGAGCAGCGGCGCGTACGCCGCGTCCGTGACGACCAGCTGGCAGTCGGAGCGGGCGACGTCGTCGGCGAGCGCGACCCCGCGGCGGGTCGTGTTGAGCCCGACGACCACCTGCCCGCCGAGCGCGGCCCCGCCCAGCAGGAAGCTGAACTCAGGGGTGTTGTCGAGCAGCACTCCGACGTGCGGCGGCTGCCCGGCAGGCAGCAGCGCGCTCAGCAGCGCCGAGCGCACACACGACTCGTGCACCACCTCGTCCCACGTCCACGACCGGTCCTCGAACAGCAGCCCCGGGTGTGTCTCTCCCCGCCTGGCCAGCAGCTGGTTGCGGACGGTCAGCGCGTCGTCGCTCATCGGCAGTCAGGCAGGCTCGGAGGCGAGAGCGCGACCGATGGTGAGGGCCTGCTCGGTGGCGCCGCCGAAGAGGAACTCGAAGCGCTTGGCGGAGGTGAAGTAGCGGTGGGCCTCGCCGTCGAGGTCGATGCCGACGCCGCCGTGGATGTGGATCGTGGTGTGGGCGAGGCGGTGTCCGGCGTCGGCGGCCCACAGCTTCGCGGTGGCCACCTCGGTCTCGGCCGGCAGGCCCTCGGAGAGCCGCCAGACCGCCGCCCAGAGGGTGAGGCGCTGGGCGAGGACGTCGATGTAGCCGTCGGCCAGGCGCTGCGAGACCGCCTGGAAGGTGCCGATCGGGCGGCCGAACTGCTCGCGCGTCTTGGCGTACGACGCCGTCAGCTTGAGCGCGCCCTCGGTGACCCCGAGCTGCTCGGCGGCCGAGCACACGGTGAGCAGCTGCCCGAGCCGCTGGGCGGCCTCGCCGTCGGCCGCGCCCAGCAGCGAGCCCGACGCTCCGGTCAGGTCCAGGCGCGCCACGGCATCGCCGTCGCTGGTGTGCTGCTCGACGAGCTCGACACCGTCGGTGCCGGGCTCGACCAGGAACACGCCGACCCCGTCGTCGGTCGTGGCGGTCACCAGGATCACCGACGCGGCGAGGCCGGCGCGCACGATCGCCTTGGAGCCGGACAGCGTCCAGCCGTCGTCGCCGGCGACAGCGGTCACGGTCGGCCGGGCCGGCAGGTGCACCCGCTCCTCGGCGACGGCCGCGGTCAGCACGCCCTCACCCGAGGCGGCACCCGGCAGCCAGCGCTGCTTCTGCTCGTCGGTGCCGAGCTCGGCGACCAGCAGCGCGGCCGCGCCGTGGACGGCCAGCGGGACCGGCGCGACGGTGCGGCCGACCTCGACCAGCACCCGCCCGAGCTCGATCAGGCCGAGCCCGGCGCCGTCGTACTCCTCGGGCACGGCGAGCGACAGCAGCCCGGCCGAGGCGAGGTCGCGCCACAGCTCGCGGTCGAAGCGGTCGCCGCCCTTCTCGACCTCCTTGAGCCGGTCGTTGGTGGTGCGGTCGGCGAGGATCTGCGCCGCGAGGGCGGCCGCCTCGTCCTGCTCGGGTGTGAAGGTGAAGTCCATGGTGTGCCTCTCGTGTCAGCGCTTGGCGGCGGGGAGGCCGAGGCCGACGTAGCCGATGATGTCGCGCTGGATCTCGTTGGTGCCGCCGCCGAAGGTCATCACCAGGGCGGAGCGGAAGTAGCGCTCGAGCCGGCCGGCGAGTACGGCGCCCTCGGAGGCGCCGGTGATGCCCGCGTTGGGGCCCACGACCTCCATCAGCGCGCGGTAGACCTCGGTGGCCAGCTCGGAGCCGTAGATCTTGGTCGCCGACGCCTCGGCGGGGGAGAGGGCGACGCCCGCGTCGGCGTCCGCGGCGAGCTTCCAGTTGATCAGGCTCAGCGCCTCGATCCGGGCGTGGGCGCGGCCCAGGGCGATCTGCACCCACTCGGAGTCGATCACCCGCTGGCCGTCGGGGTTCTTGGTCTGCTGCGCCCACTCCCGCACCAGCTTGAGCGAGTGCACCAGCGGCGCGGACGAGGTCAGCGCGACCCGCTCGTGGTTGAGCTGGTTGGTCATCAGCGACCAGCCGCCGTTGAGCTCGCCGACCAGGTTGGTGGCCGGGACCCGCACGTCCTCGTAGTACGTCGCACTGGTGCCGACACCGGCGACCGTGTGCACGGGGGTGTAGGAGACGCCGGGGGCGTCGGCCGGCACCAGGATCATCGAGAGGCCCTTGTGCCGCGGCAGGTCGGGGTCGGTCCGGCAGGCCAGCCACAGCCAGTCGGCGTACTGGATCAGCGACGTCCACATCTTCTGGCCGTTGATCACCCACTCGTCACCTTCGCGGACAGCCTTCGTCTTCAGGGACGCGAGGTCGGTGCCGGAGGCGGGCTCGGAGTAGCCGATCGAGAAGTGCAGCTCACCCTTGAGGATCCGCGGGAGGAAGTACTCCTTCTGCTCGTCGGTGCCGTAGCGCATGATCGTCGGCCCGACGGTGTTGAGCGTCAGGTAGGGGATCGGTACGCCGGCCACCGCGGCCGCGTCGGTGAAGATCAGCTGCTCGATCATCGAGCGGTTCTGGCCGCCGTACTCCTCGGGCCACCCGATCCCGAGCCACCCGTCGGCGCCGACCTGGCGGATGACCTCCTTGTAGACCGTCGAATCGCCGAACTCGCCGGTCGCCGACGCGAGCCCGGCCTTGCGTTCGGGGGTGACGAGGTCGGCGAAGTACTGGTGGAGCTCTTCGCGCAGACGGATCTGGTCCGGGTTGAGTGAGACCTGCATGGCGCTCAGACTAGAACGTGTTCTCGTTTTGGTCCACCACGACCCACCGTCACTCAGTGGGTGAGAGGTGTCGGGTCAGGAACCGCACCTGGTGCGTGACCGCCGGCTCGAACCACTCCTTGCCCGGCCACACGTCGAAGTGGTCGCACGGGTAGTGCCGCACCTCGGCCCGCCCCTTGAACGCCGCCTTGGCCGCCGCCTGCGGGGGAGCGCTGCGGTCGAAGTCGGCGATCTGCACCAGCAGTGGGCAGGCCACGTCCTTGGCGAGCTTGCCGGGGCGGTGCCCGCCGAGCTCGAGGCCCACCGACGCGTCGATGTCGTTGACCCACGTCGGACCGGCCAGGGCGAGGTAGTCGTCGTACAGCCCGTCGAGCGTCAGCGCGGCCGTGTCACCGGGGCGGCCGACCACCGGCATCATCACCGGCGCCTTGCCGCGCCCGGTCGCCACCTTGCTGCGTACGCCGGCCACGGTTGACCGCAGGATCGCCGACGGCTTGTGCGATGCCAGCGCATGCCGCCCGGCGGCGACGCCGTCGACCAGCGGGGTCAGCGACACCACGGCCGCGACGTCGTCGCGCCCCGCCGCGGCGGCGAGCACGTGACCGCCGGCGAGCGAGACGCCCCAGAGCACGATCCGGCCGGGATCCACGCCGGGCAGGGCGGCAGCCGCAGCCATCGCGGCGCGGTAGTCCTCGAGCTGGCCGGCCAGCGACACCCGCTGCCGCGGGCTGCCCTCGCTGGCGCCGAAGCCCCGGTAGTCGAAGGCGAGGACGTCGAGCCCCGCCTCGGCGAGACGCCTGGCGAACGGCTCCAGCCCGGAGTCCTTGGTGCCGGCCAGGCCGTGCGCCATCACGACGACCGGCCGTCCAGCGGCGGTGGCGAGCGCGCCGCCCTTGCCGGGGAAGTGCCAGGCGTCGCAGGCCGTGCCCTGGGAGTCGAAACGCACCGTCGTGCGAGCGCTCACTACTGGATCCTTCACTTCTGGGTCCTTCCGTAGATCGTGCGGAGCCAGATCTCGATGACCGCCTCCTGGAGTAGTGGTCGCGCCGCCCCGCCGCTGAGCGCGAGCCGCTCGAGCATCCGGTCGTTGAGCTCGAGCAGCACCGTGGCCACGCTGGTGGCGTCGACGCCGTCCGGCGCGCTGCCGGCGGCCCGTTCGGCCTCGATCATCTCCGCCACCGGGCCGACGAAGGACTGCCGGTCGCTGTCCCAGAGCTCGCGTACGGCGGGACTGGTGGCGCGGGCGTCGAGCATCGCGCGGAAGAGGTGCTGGTGGCTCTCCCAGGCGTCGAAGAGGCCGACGATGGTGGCCGTGATGTTGTCCGTGGGCGTCGCGTCACCGGACAGCTCGCCGGTCGCGACGAACGCCGCGACGTACATCTCCTCCATGAGCGCGGCGACGGCCGCCTGCTTGTTCTCGAAGTAGAAGTAGAACGCCGACCGGGTCACGCCCGCACGCCGCGAGATGTCCGCGATGTTGATCGAGTCGAGGCTGCTGGCCTGGAGGTCCTGCTCGCGGAGGATCTCGTCCAGCGACGCGAGGAGTGCGGTACGACGTGCGTCACCGCGCTGCGCGGTCCTCATCCGGCGCGTCCCGCCAGCGCCGGTGCGCCGTACGTCCGGGCCCGCTTGCGGCCCGCGGGGATCTCCTTGGTGCGAAGATCGTGCTCGTAGAGGAAGTAGTCGACCTGCTGGGTGTGGCGCGGCCGGTCGAGAACGTGGCCGGTGTACTTCTGCTGGTCCTCGACGATCACCCGCTCCATCACGTCGACCGGCGGCAGCCGGTAGTGGCCGGTCGCGTAGGCGCCGAGCAGCCGGGCCTGGCTCTCCACGAACGGGAACAGCGTCGGCGTCGCCTGGGCGAAGCCCATGAAGACCAGGTCGTCCATCCCGGGCTTGAACATTCGCTTGAACAACGGGATCTGGTTGTCGGGGGCGCTGATGAGCTCCGGGTCGAAGAACGGGAACGTGATGTTGTAGCCGGTGGCGTAGACGATCACGTCGAAGTCGCCGCTGGTCCCGTCCTCGAAGTGGACGGTGCGGCCGTCGAGGCGCGCGACGTTGCCCTTGGGCGTGATGTCGCCCGAGCCCAGCCGCAGCGGCAGCTCCACCGACTGCGTGGGGTGGGCCTCGAAGAACTTGTGGTTGGGCGCCGGGAGGCCGTAGAGCTCGGGGTTGGACCCGGCCATGAACTGCATCTTCTGCAGGAACTTCCGCTGCCAGGCGAGCGGGAGGTAGGGCGTGGTCACGTAGTACTTGTCGGCCGGCAGTCCGCCGGTGTACTTCGGCACGATCCACGCGCTCGACCGGGTGGAGAGCGTGACCTCGTTCTGCAGCGACCGGCTCGAGAGCTCCACCGCGATGTCGGCCGCGCTGTTGCCGATGCCGACGACCAGGATCCGCTGGTGGGTGAAGTCGAGGGGGTCCTTGGGGTCGATGTAGTGGTGGGAGTGGATCGACTCGCCGGTGAACTCACCGGGGAAGTCGGCCATCCGCGGGTCCCAGTGGTGGCCGTTGGCCACGACCAGGAGGTCGAAGTGGCGCGTCGCGCCGGCCTGGTCGACGAGCTCCCAGCCGCCGTCCGGCAGCCGCGTGGCGCTGACCACGCCGTTGCGGAACTCGATGCGCTCCTTGAGGTCGAACGCCTCGGCGTACGACTCGAGGTAGGACTTGATCTGGGTGTGGTGCGGGAAGTCGGGGTAGTCGTCGGGCATCGGGAAGTCCTTGAAGGACAGCCGGTGCTTCGAGGTGTCGATGTGCAGCGAGCGGTAGGCGCTGCTGTGCCCGTTGGGGTTGCCGAAAGCCCAGTTGCCGCCGATCCGGTCGGAGCTCTCGAAGCACGTGTAGTCGACGCCGTAGTCGCCGAGCATCTTGCCGGAGGTGAGTCCGCTGATGCCGGCGCCGATCACGGCGGTGCTCGGTCGAGGGGTGGGGCGGCTCATGGTTCGGGGCATGTCAGCCTTCCGGTCGGGACCTCTTGCCACGAGACGTGACGACCGGCACGCTAAGGGCTCGTTTGACACGCGTCAACCAGCGTCGACAGAGGGTGGGCAGGCATGGACCAGCAGCAGCGGATCGCGGTCGTCGTGGGCGGGGCGTCCGGCATCGGCGCCGCGATCGCCACGGCTTTGGAGGCAGACGGCTGCCGGGTGGTCGTGGCCGACCTGCCCAGAGAAGGTGTGCAGAGCGTCGACGTCACCGACGAGGCCTCCGTGGAGGCGCTCTTCGCGTCGGTCCTCGCCGAGCACGGCCGGGTCGACGTGGTGGTCAACAGCGCGGGCGTCAGCACGCTCGGACTGCTGAGCGAGCTCGACGTCGCGGAGTTCCGCCGGGTGGTCGACGTCAACCTCACCGGCGCGTTCCTGGTGCTCAAGCACGCCGGCCGGGCGGTGGCCGACGGGGGAGCGATCATCTCGCTGACGTCGCTCAACGCCCGCCAGCCGGGCACCGGCATGGGCGCCTACTGCGCCGCCAAGGCCGGCCTGGCGATGCTCACCGAGGTGGCCGCGCTCGAGCTCGCACCGCGCCGGGTCCGGGTCAACGCGATCTCGCCCGGGCTGGTGCTGACGCCGCTCACCGCTCCCGCCATGGACATCCCCGGGATCGAGGACGACTACCTCGCCAACACCCCGCTCGGCCGCGCCGGGCTGCCGGAGGAGATCGCCGCCGCCGCGGTCTACATCGCCGGGGCGCAGTGGCTGACGGGGGAGGTGCTCGACCTCAACGGGGGAGCGCACCTCCAGCGCTACCCCGACATCCACGGCCACGTGATGAAGGCGTTCGCATGAACCGGCAGGCGATCGTCACCGGCGGTGGCTCCGGCATCGGCGCTGCTCTGTGCCGGGCGCTGGTGGCCACCGGGGACCACGTCGTCGTCGCGGACCTCGACGAGGACGCCGCGGTCCGGACGGCCGAGAGCGTCACCGGGCCGGGAAGTGCACGGGCACTTCGGCTCGACGTCACCGACGCCGCGGCCGTCCAGGCCGCCGTCGACGACGTGGTGGCGCGGGCCGGACGGCTGGACCTGATGTTCAACAACGCCGGCATCTCGATCGGCGGCGAGACCGAGGAGCTCACGCTCGCGCACTGGGACTCCATCATCGACGTCAACATCCGCGGTGTGGTGCACGGCGTGGCGGCGGCGTACCCCGTGATGGTGCGCCAGGGCGCGGCCGGTGGGTGGGGAGGCCACATCGTCAACACCGCCTCGATGGGCGGGCTGATGGCCGCCGGGCTCCTCACCAGCTATGTGATGACCAAGCACGCCGTCGTCGGACTGTCGCTCGCGCTGCGCTCCGAGGCGGCGGCCAAGGGGGTCGGGGTGACCGCGGTCTGCCCGTCGGCGGTCGACACGCCGATCCTCGACAAGGGGGCCGTGGGCCGCTTCCACGGCCGCGACTACTTCCTCAAGGGCCAGGGCGTACGGCGTCCGCACGACCCCGACGTACTCGCCCAGGAGGTGCTGCGGGCCGTGCGTGACGACCGCGGCCTGCTGGTCACCCCACGCACCGCCCGGGCGACCTGGCTCTTCGGCAGGCTGGCGCCGGTGACGACGCAGCGGATGTCGGTGAAGTTCGTGGCCAAGCAGCGCGCCATGCAGGCGGCGCGGGCGGACACGCACTGAGCGGCGCGCTTTCATCCCGGCGGCAAAAACTATAACCTGTTCTTGTTTTGGCCTTCACTGCCGAACGTCCGCCCCCGCACACTCCGCCACAGTGAGAGGCACACGATGAGCGACACGAGGATCCTCGACAAGGGCAAGCCGCCGGAGCGTTTCGCGCGCGGCTGGCACTGCCTCGGCCTCGCCGAGGCCTTCGCCGACGGCAAGCCGCACGGCATTGAGGCGTTCGGCGGCAAGCTCGTCGTCTGGCAGGACAGCCAGGGCCAGCTCAACGTGCTCGACGGCTACTGCCGGCACATGGGCGGCGACCTGACGCAGGGCTCGGTCAAGGGCGACGAGGTCGCCTGTCCGTTCCACGACTGGCGCTGGGGCGGCGACGGCAAGTGCAAGGCCATCCCCTACGCCCGCCGGGTGCCGCTGCGCGCCCGCACCCAGAAGTACCCCACGGCGATCCGCAACGGCCAGCTGATGATCTGGCACGACGTCGAGGGCTCCGAGCCCGACCACGACACCCTGCCTCCCGAGCTGCCCGGCGTCGGCACCGCCGACTACACCGACTGGACGTGGGAGGTCGTGCCGATCACCGACTCCCACTGCCGCGAGCTGATCGACAACGTGGTCGACATGGCGCACTTCTACTACGTGCACTTCTCGTTCCCGACCAGCTTCCGCAACGTCTTCGAGGGCCACCAGGCCACGCAGTTCATGGAGTCCAAGGGCCGCCCGGACATGAGCGGGGGCTACGGCGACGCCGACATGTTCCTCAAGTCCGAGGCCACCTACTACGGACCGGCGTACATGATCAACTGGCTCCAGGTCGACTACAAGGGCTTCGAGACCGAGGTCATCCTGATCAACTGCCACATCCCGACCGGGCCCGACTCGTTCACGCTCCAGTACGGCATCACGGTCAAGAAGCCCGACGGCATCGACGACAAGACGGCCGCCTACATCAGCAAGAAGTACGCCGAGATGTTCGGCGGCGGGTTCCTGCAGGACGTGCACATCTGGAAGAACAAGGTGCCCGTCCAGAACCCTCTCCTGTGCGAGGAGGACGGGCCCGTCTACCAGCTGCGCCGCTGGTACGAGCAGTTCTACGTCGACCGCGCCGACGTGCAGCCGGAGATGGTCGAGCGCTTCGAGTTCGAGGTCGACACCACCAAGGCCAACGAGTACTGGCAGGAAGAGGTCGCCCAGAACCTCGCCAAGAAGGCCGCTGACGATGCCGCCGGGGCCGCCGGGGCCGCCGGGACCGACAGCGACTCCCCGTCGGTCATGACGGGCACCTGATGGCCTCGTTCGTCCCGACCAGCGCCGAGACGCTGGAGGACCAGCGCCTCTACACGCAGGCCCGGCTCACCGAGGTGGCCTGCCTGGACTGCCTGGCGCGCGTCGGGGTCAAGAAGAACAGCGAGCACCACACCTCGATCCAGTGGACCACGGAGGCGCGCGAGGCCTGTCCGGAGCTCGCCAGGCGGGACGCGTCGGCGGACGGCCGTGACTACCACCAAGGTTGTCCCCGTCTGGTGGCCAGCATCGACGCCGCGGTGCGCGAGGGCCAGATCCACATCGGCGCTGAGGACGGTTACTGACCACCCCATGGACACCGAAACCTTCGAGCTCACGGTGGCTGACGTCGTCGAGGAGACTGCCGACGCGCACTCGATCACCTTCGAGGTGCCCGCCGAGCACACCGACCACTTCGCCTACAAGCCCGGGCAGTTCCTCACCGTCGCGGTCCCGAGCGACCAGACGGGGGTCGCGGCCCGCTGCTACTCGCTCTCCAGCAGCCCCTTGACCTTCGCCGAGAGCGGACGCCTGACGATCACGGTCAAGCGCACCGCCGACGGCTACGCCTCCAACTGGATCTGCGACCACCTGCGCCAGGGCGACACCATGCGCGTGCTGCCGCCGAGCGGCATCTTCACGCCCGCCTCGCTGGACGCCGACCTGCTGCTGTTCGCCGGCGGCAGCGGCATCACGCCGATCCTCTCGATCACCCGCACCGCCCTGGCCCAGGGCTCGGGCCGGGTCGTCCTCTTCTACGCCAACCGTGACGAGCGCTCGGTGATCTTCGCCGGGGAGCTGACCGCCCTGGCCGCTGCGCACCCCGACCGGCTGCAGGTCATCCACTGGCTCGAGTCCGTGCAGGGGCTGCCCAGCGCCGAGCAGATGAAGGCGTTCGCGGCCGGCCACCCGTCGTACGACGCGTTCGTCTGCGGTCCCGCGCCGTTCATGAAGATGACGACGACCGCGCTCAAGGAGCTCGGGCTCCCGCGCGAGCGGCGCCACCAGGAGAAGTTCGTCTCGCTCGGGGGCAACCCGTTCGGCGACCTCCACGACGTGGAGGTGGCCGAGTCCGAGATCGCGGCGGCCGAGACCGACGAGCAGGACGCGGCCGAGGACCAGGCTGTCGACGGGGCCGGCTCGTCGCGGGGCCCGTCGCGGCTCGAGGTCGAGCTCGACGGCGAGAAGCACGAGTTCGACGACTGGCAGCCGGGCACCAAGATGCTCGACTACCTCGAGGCCAAGGGCGTCAAGGCGCCATTCTCCTGCCGCGAGGGGGAGTGCTCGGCCTGCGCCGTGCGGCTGCTCGAGGGTGACGTGAAGCTGCTCCACAACGACGTCCTCGACGACGAGGACCTCGCCGAGGGCATCCGGCTGGCCTGTCAGGCAGTGCCCGTGACCGACACGGTGCGGGTCACCTACAGCTGATCTTCGGGCTGATCCTTCGGCCGCTCAGGCGGGGCCGAGATAACTACAAGTCTGTAGTTATCGCGAACCCATTGTGGGGCTGGTGTGACTGGTGTGATTCTTGCGGCACTTCCCCCGCAACTCTCTGACCTGTCACTTAACCGAAGGAGTCCCCGTGGCTTCCCCCACGGCTTCTCGCCTCGCGTCCCGGCTGGCGTCGTCGATCCTCGGCCTCGTGCTCCCGGCCGCGCTGGTCACCGGGCTGGGCGTCGCGCTCCTCGTCGTACCCACCACACAGGCAACGCCCGCCGCGCCCACAGCCATCGACGCCGCCTCTCTGCGGCCGGTGGCCAAGGCGCTGCCGTCGCCGACGTACCGCACGTTCACGATCAACATCAAGCACGACCTCAACAAGGTGAAGGCGCTGCACGACATGAAGCGCGCGCTGACGCTGGGCGATGCGGGTGGCCTGCAGGAGATGTCCGACGCGGAGGACCGGGAGTCGCTGATCCGGCTGTGCAAGGCCCAGGACTGGGGCTGGTACATGCCGAACGAGGGCGGTGTCGCGATCCCGATCGTCTGGAACCGCGACCGCTTCCGCCTCATCGACGGCCACACGGTCAAGGTGCACGGACCGCAGGAAGGGGTCACCCCGAGCCGCTACATCAACTCCGTGCGGCTGCGCGAGATCGCGACCGGCAAGGTCTTCGGCTACATCAACACCCACGTCATCTCCGGTGCCTCGCGTGACGCCCAGCTGTCGAACATGAACCGGATCCCGCGGCTGCGCAAGCACCTGAAGATGCTGCGCGCCGAGATCCTCGGCCTGTTCCGCCAGACCGAGCACGTCTTCGTCAGCGGGGACCTCAACGTCAACTACCTCGCCGACCGGCGCCGCCAGAACGCCGGCCTGCCCACCGACGCGCTCGGCGACCTCGTCAACTTCGACATGCCCCTCACCGGCTCGTTCAACCCCACCTCGCTGCTCGACTACGGCCTCTCGGTCAAGCGCAACGGGGGCCTGGTCAAGACCGACGCCACGATCGTCAAGGGCTTCAACTCCGACCACTGGGCGATTCAGTTCACCTACCGCACGCTCGACCTGTTCGAGACCGGTCCGCTGTTCAACCGCCCGGTCGGCGACGTCTACGAGCGGCGCCGGGCGCTCGACCGCACCGTGCGTGCCGTGCTGAACGCCGAGGCCGGCGACCTGGTGCGCGTCGCCACCAGCAGGCTGGACGACCCCGACCTGGCCAGCGCGCTCACCGCGGCGTACGCCGAGGGCGCGCTGGTGCGGGTGGTCCTCGGGGGCGGGGCCCCGAGCGCGGCCGAGGAGCAGCTCGTGGCGCTGCTCGGCACCGACCAGGCCCAGCCTTCATGGGTGCGCCGCTGTGTCGGCACCTGCCTGGGCGGCAGCGGTCGCCAGGAGAGCAACTTCGTCCTGGTCAGCCGGGCCGGCGGCACGACGGAGCTGACGCTGGTGTCGTCGGGACCGTTCGAGGCCGACGCCAGCATCCGCTGGGGTGACGTCTTCCGATCGTCGTCCCCGCACGTCTACGCCGGCTACGGCACGGTCTTCGACCGGATGTCGCTGGACACGACCGACACCGCCGCGGTCCGGACGATGGACCTGGGCTCCGGCTACCTCGCCCAGCTCTACCCGGTCCCGGCCCAGGCCACCCGTGACCACGTCTACAAGGCGCTGCGGCCGGTCGGCTGCACCAGGGCCCGCGGCCTGCGCACCGACGACGGGCGCACCAACATCCGGGTCGCCGTCCAGTCGTGGTCGGGTGACCGCGGCCAGTGGCTCGCCACCCGGCTGGCCGTCCTGCAGAAGAAGGGCTGCGACGTCGTGGCCCTGCTCGGGCCGAAGGTGCTCAAGGGCGTGCGCACCACGCTAGTGCGGGCCGGAGTGCCGACGCGCTCGGCGCGGGTCG
>Ga0172379_10008047_pt1 | contig 13427 bp, 7 predicted proteins | sample GrowelOW334metaG_FD_119756 | JGI IMG/M metagenome (GOLD analysis project Ga0172379, IMG submission 119756) | Groundwater microbial communities from an aquifer near a municipal landfill in Southern Ontario, Canada - Groundwater well OW334 metaG | ecosystem: Environmental > Aquatic > Deep... | reverse complement strand
TTGCGGACACTTTCGTGATCGCAGCAGTAAGCGTCGTTTTGCCGTGGTCCACATGCCCGATGGTCCCCACATTCACATGCGGCTTGTTCCTGTCGAATTTAGCTTTTGCCATAGTTTATTAGCTCCTGTGTATGATTATATCCCGGGAAAGTCCGCCTAGACCGCGTTCTCTCCCGTTACTCCCCTGCAATCCGCCGACTGCCGGCCATACCTCAACCGTTGCCACACTACGCCGGGCGCTGAAATCTAAACCGCTTCGGTCGCGGCCTGGGTCCGTTTTTCTATAACGCCTTTTGCGACATTCGCCGGCACTTCTTCGTAGTGGCTGGGTTCCATGCTGAAGGAAGCGCGCCCCTGCGAGATGGATCTCACCACCGTGGCGTACCCGAACATCTCCGACAACGGCACGGTGCCGCGCACAAAGCGCGCGTTGCCTCTGTTGCCCATTTCGGAGATCTTGGCGCGGCGCGAGTTCAAGTCGCCTATTACATCGCCCACATTGGCTTCGGGAGTGGTGACATCCACTTTCATGATGGGTTCCATCAGGTACGGCGAGGCCTTGCGGCAGCCGTCCTTGAACGCCATGGCGCCGGCTATTTTGAACGCTATTTCCGAAGAATCGACATCGTGGTAGGAACCGTCGAACAAGGTCACCTTCACATCCACTACGGGGAACCCGGCAAGCACGCCGGAATCCATGGCTTCCTTGCAGCCCTTTTCAACGGCGGGGATGAATTCCTTGGGAACGCGGCCCTGTTTGATACCGTCCACGAACTCAAAACCTTTGCCCATCGGCTGGGGCTCGACCTTAAGCCACACATGGCCGTACTGGCCGCGGCCGCCGGATTGGCGGATAAATTTACCTTCGATCTCCACGGCTCTCTTGATGGATTCGCGGAAAGCGACCTGGGGGCGGCCCACATTGGCCTGCACATTGAACTCGCGTTTAAGGCGGTCCACGATGATGTCTAGGTGGAGTTCGCCCATGCCCGAGATGATGGTTTGGGAAGTCTCCTCGTCCGTCTTGATCCTGAAAGTCTGGTCTTCCTCGGCCAGGCGGCCCATCGCTATGCCCATCTTCTGTTCGTCCTCTTTGGATTTGGGTTCGATGGAGATGGAGATGACCGGTTCCGGGAAGTTCATGCCCTCAAGGATTATGGGGTTGTTGGGATCGCAGATGGTCTCGCCCACGGTGGCGCTCTTGATGGCCACGGTGGCGGCGATGTCGCCGGCGCTGATCTCTTTTATTTCCTCGCGCTTATTGGCGTGCATCCTGAGGATCCGGCCGATGCGCTCGCTGGTCTTCTTGCGGCCGAAGTAAACGGTGTCGCCGGGTTTAAGGGTGCCCGAGTACACGCGGAAAAAAGTAAGTTTTCCGACAAAAGGGTCGGGCTGGATCTTGAAGAGCAGCGCGCAGAAAGGCGCTTTGGGGTCGGCGCGGCGCTCCGCTTCTTCGCCGGTATTGGCGTCCGTACCGATGATGGCGGGAACATCCAGCGGAGAAGGCAGGAAATCCACCACGGCGTCCAGCATGGGCTGCACGCCCTTGTTCTTATAGGAGGAGCCGCACAGCACCGGGAAGAATTTGCAGGTGAGGGTGCCGCGGCGGATGGCGGCCTTAAGCTCCGCCTCGGAGAAATTGTGGTCCCCGGCCAGGTACTTCTCCATGATGTGTTCGTCGAAGTCGGCCAGTTTTTCCACGAGCTGATCGCGGTACTTTTTGGAGAGCTCCGCCATATCGGCCGGGATCTCCACCTCGTCGAAGTGCGCGCCCAGGTCGTCGCCAACCCAGATCAGGGCCTTCATTTTCACCAGGTCCACGAGGCCTTTAAAAGTTTCCGTCACGCCTATGGGCAGCTGTATTGGAGAAGCGTTGGCGCCCAGTTTTTCCACGATGGAATTTGCGGACATGTAGAAATCCGCGCCGATGCGGTCCATTTTGTTGACATAGGCCACGCGGGGGACATGATACCGGTCGGCCTGACGCCACACGGTCTCGGACTGGGGCTCCACGCCCTGCACGCCGTCGAACACGGTGACGGCGCCGTCAAGCACGCGCAGGGAACGCTCGACTTCGGCGGTGAAATCCACATGTCCGGGGGTGTCGATGATGTTGATGATATAATCATGCCAGGTGGTGCTGATGGCGGCCGCGGTGATGGTGATGCCGCGTTCGCGTTCCTGGGGCATCCAGTCCGTGGTCGTGTTGCCGTCGTGCACCTCTCCGATCTTGTGGGACTTGCCGGTGTAATAAAGTATGCGCTCGGTCGTGGTGGTCTTACCCGCGTCGATGTGGGCGATGATACCGGTGTTCCTTACCTTAGTCAAGTCAAAGTCTGCCATGATGTTCCTCTAAATAGTAGTCGTTCGCTGTCCGGGGACCCGCAGCCCGCGATCGTTCTGTTACGAGCCGCCGGTCGCGGGGCCTCAAGCCGCCGTGTTGTTACCAGCGGTAATGGGCGAACGCGCGGTTGGCTTCGGCCATCCTGTGGGCGTCTTCCCGTTTCTTAAAAGCGGAGCCCTCTTTCTTGAAAGCAAGGAGCAACTCTTCGGCCAGGTGCACGTGCATGGACGCGCCCTTGCGGTCGCGGGCGGCGTTCAGGATCCAGCGCATCGCCAGCGATGAGCCGCGGTTGGCCTTCACTTCTATCGGCACCTGATAATTGGCTCCGCCGACGCGGCGGGCCTTTACTTCCACCATGGGGCGGACATTCTCTATGGCCTTGGTGAGCACCACGAGCGCGTCTTCCTTGGTCTTTTCCTTTATAATATCCATGGCGCCGTAAAGGATGCTCTCAGCGGCAAGTTTCTTGCCCTGGAAATTTATTTTGTTGATGAACCGGGAAACCAGCACGGAATTATATCTGAAATCCGGCGGCGGGAGTTCCCTTCTGTCGCGGGGTCTTAAACCTTTTCTAGGCATAGTGTTCGCTCCAATTTTACAATTTTAAAGTCTTCCGTTATAAGCCTTCGGCATTCCGCTCCCCGGCTTGTGACATGTGACTTATACTCTTGTGACTGCCGAACGGCCTTCGCCGTCCGGCTATTTCTTCGCTTCCGTCTTGCCCGCTTTCGGGCGCTTGGCGCCGTAAAGAGAGCGGCCCTGTTTGCGGCCCTCGACTCCGGACGCGTCCAGCGCGCCCCTGATAATGTGGTACCGGCAGCCCGGCAGATCTTTAACTTTGCCGCCTCTGACCAGGACTATGGAATGTTCCTGAAGATTATGGCCGACGCCGGGGATATAAGCGGTGACTTCCTGCTTGGAGGTCAGCTTCACCCTTGCCACTTTCCTGAGGGCAGAGTTGGGTTTTTTGGGGGTCGTGGTATAGACCCTGGTGCAAACGCCTCTTCTCTGCGGGCAAGACATCAACGCGGGCGCCTTGCTGAATTTCCTTAAAGATTCTCTTCCATGACGGATCAACTGATTTATTGTAGACATAATTTCCTACGGGGGAGGGCCGAAGGCGGAGGGCGGAGAAAAATCCGCTTTGCGCAACAATCTCCGCCCCAAACCCTATGCCCGAACCCCGCTTTAACTCTCCTTGTTATTTTCCTCAAAAAGCTTGCGCCTGGCGAACCCGCTTCCCGCGGGCACCAGATGTCCTATTATAACATTTTCTTTGAGGCCTTTTAAATAGTCGACTTTGTTCGTCGTCGCGGCGTCGGTAAGCACCCTGGTGGTCTCCTGGAAGCTGGCCGCCGAGATGAACGACTCCGAGGCCAATGAAGCCTTGGAGATGCCGAGCAGCACTGGCTCGCCCTGGGCGGGCGCGTGCCCGGTGTCCACGGCGCGCTGGTTCTCGGCCTTGAAGGCGGTCTTATTGACGATCTCGCCTTTAAGGAACGCGGTGCCGCCCGGTTCGGTTATCTTGATGTTCGAGAGCATCTGGCGCACTATGATCTCGATATACTTGTCGTTGATGTTGACGCCCTGCAGCCTGTACACTTCCTGGATGGCCTCGACGATATAGTTCTGCACTTCCTTTATGCCTTTTACGGCCAGCAGGTCGTGCATATCCACGGCGCCGTCGGTCAGGGCTTCGCCCACGGCAACGCGGTCGCCTTCGTAAACCACCAGGTGCTTGCCGTACGGGATGCCGTAGGGCTCCACCTGTCCGGTCTCCTGGTTTTTCACGGAAACCTCGACCAGGCCCTTGGCGGTGGTGCCCAGGGAAACGATGCCCTCGATCTTGGTGATGATGGCGGCGTTCTTGGGCCTTCTGACCTCGAAGAGCTCGGCCACGCGCGGCAGGCCGCCCGTGATATCCTTGGTCTTGGCCACATCGCGGTGGATCTTGCCGATAATATCGCCTCTCTGCACCTCCTCGTTCTGTTCGAGCAGGATGATGGTGTCGGTCGGCAGGGCGTGGGAGCCGATGATCTTGCCGGCGGATTCGATAATGATGCGGGGATTGCGCTTGGTGCCGCGGTGCTCGATGATCTTGCGCTCGATGATGCCCGTCACCTTGTTGCGTTCCTCGTGCAGCGTAACGCCTTCCTTGATGTCCAGGTATTTTATCTTGCCGTCGTGCTCGGCGATCATGGGCACCGTATGGGGGTCCCACTCGGCTATCTTGTCTCCGGCCTTCACGGAAGCCTTGTCGGCCACCGTTATCTTGGCGCCGTAGCTGAGCTTGATCTCCTCAAAGGTCTTGCCGGCGGAATGCTTGATGATGATGGACGCGCCGCGCGAAACGCAGATATGCTCTCCCGAGCGGTTCTTGATGGTGCGCAGTTCCTTGTATTCCACCTTGCCGTCGGCCTTGGTCTTGGCTTCGGATTTTTCAAGCACACGCGAGGCCGTACCGCCGATGTGGAAGGTCCGCAGGGTAAGCTGGGTGCCGGGTTCGCCGATCGACTGGGCGGCGATGATGCCCACGGCTTCGCCTTCTTCCACGCTCTTGCCGGTGGCGAGGTTGAGGCCGTAGCACTTGCCGCAGATCCCCACATCCGATTCGCAGGTGAGCACCGAGCGGACATAAACGCCCTCTTCCTTGGACCTGGCTTTCTCTATGATCTTAGCGTTCTCCCCGGTGATCATCTCGTTGCGTTTGACGATAGTCGTCGTTTTGCCTTCTCCGTCGGGGATCTTGATATCCTCAAGGGCTATGCGGCCTTCGATGCGCTCGGACAGGGATTCGATGATCTCGTCGCCGCTCCTGAGGGCCTTTATTTCCACGCCGTTGATCGTTTCGCAGTCGTCTTCCATGATGACCACATTATGCGCGACATCGACCAGCCTTCTGGTGAGATAGCCGGCGTCGGCGGTCTTAAGAGCGGTGTCGGAAAGACCTTTGCGTCCGCCGTGCGTAGAAATGAAGTATTCCAGCACGGTGAGGCCTTCGCGGAAGTTGGACAGGATGGGGTTCTCGATGATCTCGCCCACGCCGCCGGTCAGCTTCTTCTGGGGTTTGGCCATCAGGCCGCGCATGCCGGCCAGCTGTTTTACCTGCTGGCGGGAACCGCGGGCGCCCGAATCGGCCATCATGAAGATGGCGTTGAAGCGGGGTTCCTCGGCCTTGTAGGTCTTGTTCTCCTGCTTCTGCATCTCTTCGAACATCTCGTCGGCCACCTTGTCGCCGACATGCGTCCAGATGTCTATGATCTTGTTGTAGCGCTCGTTCTCGGTAATGATGCCGTCCTTGGCCTGGCCTTCGATCTCGCGCACCTGTTTCTGCGCCTTATCGATGCGTTCGCTCTTTTTGGTCGGGATGGACATATCGGCCAGCGAGATGCTCAGGCCCGACACGGTGGCGTAATGGAAACCGAGGTTCATGAGCCTGTCGAGCAGAATGACCGTCTCGTGATGCCCGATCTCCGGGTTTTTAAAGCATTCGAAGACCAGATTGGAGAGGTCCTTCTTGCCGATGACGCGGTTATATTTTTTCGGGTCGACATTCCTGGGCAGGATGTCCAGGAAGATAATGCGTCCGACGGTGGTGAACTCGTTGTTCTTTTCGCACTTCTCGCGGGAGGCCTTTTCGGCCAGCTTCGCGGGGTCCAGTTTTTCGATGCCGGTAACGCCGCGCACCTGGATGATGGCGTGCAGGTCCACCTTGCCGTGCTGATAGGCGGTCAGGGCTTCTTCCTTGTCGCCGAAGACCTTGCCTTCGCCGGGCTCGCCGAGCTTGACTTTGGTGAGATAGTTGACGCCGAGCACCATGTCGTGCGACGGGTTGGCGATAGGGCGGCCCGAAGCGGGGGACAGGATGTTGTTGGTCGCCATCATCAGCATCCTGGCTTCCATCTGCGCTTCCTGGCTGATGGGCACATGCACGGCCATCTGGTCGCCGTCGAAGTCGGCGTTGAAGGCGGCGCAGGTAAGCGGATGCAGCTGTATGGCCAGACCTTCGATCAGCACGGGCTCGAAAGCCTGGATGCCGAGGCGGTGCAGTGTGGGGGCGCGGTTAAGCATGACCGGGTGTTTTTTGGTCACGCGCTCCAGGATGTCCCAGATCTCGTTGTCCGCGTGCTCCATTTTTTTCTTGGCCACTTTAAGGGTGATGTTCTCTTTCTTTATAAGCTCGGACAGGACGAAAGGCTTGAAGAGTTCGAGAGCCATTTCCTTGGGCAGCCCGCACTGGTGGAGCTTGAGGTTGGGGCCTACCACGATAACGGACCGGCCTGAATAGTCCACGCGCTTGCCCAGCAGGTTCTGGCGGAAGCGGCCTTGCTTGCCCTTGAGGATGTCGGAAATGGACTTGAGCGGCCTGTTGGCCGCGCCCAGCACCACTTTGCCGCGCGCGCCGTTCTCTATCAGCGCGTCCACGGCTTCCTGCAGGAGGCGCTTTTCATTGTAGATCATGACCTGGGGGGCCCTTAAGGCCTCGATGTGTTTCAGGCGGTTGTTGCGGTTGATGATCCTTCTGTAAAGGTCGTTAAGATCGGAGGTGGCGAACCGTCCGCCTTCCAGCGGGACGAGGGGGCGCAGGTCGGGCGGAAGCACCGGCAGGATGGTCATGATCATCCATTCCGGGCGGTTGCCGCTGGCGACGAAGCCTTCCAGGATCTTCAGCCGCTTGATGAGCTTGGAGCGGTCCATGTCGGCCTTGGCGTTGGCCAGTTCCTGCTGGATGGCTTCGATCTCCTTTTTAAGGTCGATCCTCTCAAGCAGGTCCTTGATGGCGCCGGCCCCGATGCCCACTTTTATCTTGGAAAATTTCTTCCTGACCTCGTTAAGCTGCGATTCGGTCATGACATCGCCGACATTGTGTTCGACGCGGCCGGTGACGGGGTCCTTGGCGTCTTCCAGCACTACATAGGCGGCGTAATAGACCACCTTCTCAAGGTCGGAAGGCTTCATGTCCAGGATAATGCCTATGCGGGACGGGCTTTTGCGCAGGAACCAGATATGGGCGACGGGGGCGGCCAGGTCTATGTGCCCCATGCGCTCGCGGCGCACTTTGGCTTCGGTGACTTCCACGCCGCAGCGGTCGCAGACCACGCCCTTGAACTTGACCCAGCGGTATTTTCCGCAGGCGCACTCGTAATCCTTGGACGGGCCGAAGATGCGTTCGCAAAGCAGGCCGTCGCGCTCCGGCTTCAGCGTGCGGTAATTGATGGTTTCCGGCTTCTTCACTTCGCCGAAGGACCAGAGCTTGATCTTCACAGGGCTGGCTATGCCGATCTTCATCCCGTCGAAGTCGGAGTAATTGATCTCTTTGCGTTTTTTGGAAGTCTTGGGCAAACCGAAAAAATTCCTGGCTTCTGAGGTTATTCCGTCCATAGTTCTTTTCTCCATTCAGTTCGTTGAACTACCTTCAAGATGTTCGGACCGCGACCGCTAAACCGGGGGCTTCGGGCTGAAGACTTCAGGCTGAAGGTTTTTAACCGCGCTCTTTACAACCCGCTTTCCCTTCAGCCTCGTCTTCCTTAGAGGCCTTCCGCCTAATTCGCCGCTTTCGCGGCCGCTTTTTTCTTGGCCTTTTCTTTCACGCCTTCCACGCGGGCCGCCTCGTCGTCGGCCTTTATCAGGTCGACATCGAGGGCCAGCGCCTGCAGTTCCTTCACCAGCACCTTGAAAGATTCCGGCACGCCCGGCTGCGGCGGGAAATCTCCTTTGATGATCGCTTCGTACATCTTGGTCCTGCCGGAGAAGTCGTCGGACTTGACGGTGAGCATCTCCTGGAGCGCGTAAGCGGCGCCGTAACCTTCCAGCGCCCAGACTTCCATTTCGCCGAAGCGCTGTCCGCCGAAAAGGGCCTTGCCGCCCAGCGGCTGGCGGGTAATGAGGCTGTACGGGCCCGTGGAGCGGGCGTGCACCTTGTCTTCCACCAGGTGGATAAGCTTCAGGATGTACATGTAGCCTATCGTCACTTTCTCGTGGAACCGCTCCCCGGTCCTGCCGTCGTAAAGCGTGATGCGGCAATAATCGTCGGGGAGATATTCCTCCGCCACGCCCCGTTTCTTCAACTGGTCCTTGGCAAGCTGCACCATCTGGATGACCCCGGGCTTCTCGGCGTTGGGGTGAGCGGAAAGGTCGGCCACGATATCGTCGACCGTGATCTCGCCGCGCAGCTTTTTACGCTTCTCTTCCCAATATTTCCAGTAGCCGGGGTTGTCCTCGGCCGCGCCGTCGAAGACGGGGCAGACCATCTGCGTGTCCAGCTGTTTGCCGGCCCAACCCAGCATAGTCTCCAGGATCTGGCCGATATTCATACGGGACGGAACGCCCAGAGGGGACAGCACCGCGTCCACGGGCGTGCCGTCGGGCAGGTAAGGCATGTCCTCTTTGGGCATGATGCGGGCTACGACGCCCTTGTTGCCGTGACGGCCGGAAAGCTTGTCGCCGACCCGCAGCCGCCTCTTGAGGGCTATATAGACCTTTACGACCTTGTTGACGGTGACGGGCAGCTCGCCGGTCTGCTTCAGGAGCTCTTTCTCGCGGGCGTACTTGTCCTTGATCTTTTTCTCCATCAGCTTGTAGAATTCTTCGATCTCGGAGCCTTTTTTTTCGTCCTTCATGGCTTCCTTGCGGAAGTTCTTAAGGGCTTCGAGGTTGTTCTTCATCTCCTCGTTGATCTCGTCCACGCGCCGTTTTTCCTCGGGCTTGGAGAGCTTCTCGCGGCGCACGAAGACGCGGGTGCCGATGATCTTGCCGTTGACGCCCGGCGGCACGCGCAGCGAGGTATCGGTGACATCCTCCGCTTTTTTGCCGAAGATGACCTTAAGCAGCCTCTCTTCCGGCGAAAGCTGCTGCTCGCCTTTGGGGGAGACCTTGCACACCAGGATATCGCCGGGGCGGACCATGGTGGAAGGCACGACCACGCCTTCGGAGTCGATGTGTTCCAGCGCGTCGGAGCCCACATTCGGGATGTCGCGTGTGATCTCTTCGGGGCCGAGCTTGGTATCGCGGGCCTCCACTTCGAACTCCTCGATAAAGACCGAGGTCAAAGCGTCTTCCTCCACCAGCTTCTCGGAGACCAGGATGGCGTCCTCGTAGTTAAAGCCTTCCCAGCTCATGAACGCCACCAGGAGGTTCTTGCCCAGGGCCAGCTGGCCCGCGCCGGTGGCCGGGCCGTCCGCGATGACATCGCCCTTCTTCACGAAGTCGCCGCTCCTGACGGTGGGGACCTGGTTGACGCAGGTATCCTGGTTGGACCTTCTGTACTTGATAAGGTGGTAAAGGTCGGGCTCCTTTGAGTTGTCCGCCTTGATCGAGATCATCTCTCCCGAGGAATAGATGACGCGACCCGAGGTGCGGGCCGTGATGCAGGCGCGCGAGTCCTTGGCGATGGCCGGTTCCATGCCGGTCCCGACGAGCGGGGGCTCGGTCACGAGCAGCGGCACGGCCTGGCGCATCATGTTGGAACCCATCAGGGCGCGGTTGGCGTCGTCGTGTTCCAGGAACGGCACGCAGGCGGCGGAGATCGAAACGACCTGCATAGGGGACACATCCATGTATTTGACGTCGGTGGCGTCCACGAACACATAGTCGTCCTTGGCGCGGCCGTAGACCTGGTCCGAGGAGAGACGGCCGCTCTCCATAGGGGTGTTGGCCTGGCCGACGAAGATATCGTCTTCCAGGAAAGCCGTCAGATACTCCACCTCGTCGGTCGCCTTCCTGGAGGAGACCTTCCGGTACGGGGTCTCTATAAGGCCGTACTGGTTGACCTTGGCGTACGCGGCCAGGGAAACGATAAGGCCGATGTTCGGGCCTTCGGGCGTTTCAATGGGGCAGACGCGGCCGTAATGGGTGTAGTGCACGTCGCGGACCTCGAAGCCGGCGCGCTTTCTGTTAAGACCGCCCGGGCCCAGGGCCGACAGGCGGCGTTTGTGCGTCAGTTCGGCCAGCGGGTTGATCTGGTCCATGAACTGGGAGAGCTGGGAAGTGCCGAAGAACTTCCTCATGATGGCCACCACGGGCGCGGCGTTGATGAGCGTGCGCGGTGTAATGGTCTTGTCTTCCTTGTTCATGCGGTCGCGCACATTGCGGGAGATCTGGACCAGGGCCACTCGGATCTGGTTCTCCAGGAGCTCGCCGATGGAGCGCACGCGCCTGTTGCCGAGGTGGTCGATATCGTCGACCTTGTATTCGAACCGGGCTCCCTGGTGGTCGAAACCGGGCGCGCCAGAATTCATCGCCATCAGGTATTTCACCGTGACCAGAAGGTCCTCGATGCAGATATTGCGTTTGTTCTCGGCGGGAACCTTGAATTTTTTGTTCTCGCGGGCCAGTTCCTCGTAGATCGGCGTCAGTTTCCTGGCGGCCTTGTAACGGCCGACGATGGAAAAGTCGTAGCGGCGCAGGCTCTTGAAAAGGATGTTATCCAGGTATTCGTCGGCCTGTTCCTTGACGATAAAGTCCTGTCCGCGCATCTTTTTGTAGATCTCGTAGCGGGCCTCGGCGGCGTTCTTGGGCTGGTTCTTGCCTTCCAGCGCCAGGATTATGCCGGGGTTGTCCTCCTTGGGGCTGCCCTTTATCAGGCGGACGCGGGAGATCTTGCGTTCGAGCATCAGTTTGACGGTCTTTTCGTCCAGAGGCTGCGCGGCTTTTTCCTCCAGGTTCCAGATAACCTCGCCGGTCTTCGTGTCCACGATATCCTCTATGGCGTAGTGGCCCGCGATATTGACGATGTTGTCAGCGGTGACGGCGGCTTCGACGGAAGGATAGAAGATCTGAAGGATCTCGGCGTTGGTTTCGATGCCGGCGGCCTTGAGGAAAGTGGTCGCGAGTATTTTTTTCTTGCGGTCCAGCCTCACCCACAGCACATTGTCCAGGTCGAATTCGAATTCCACCCAGGCGCCGCGATACGGGATGATGCGCGCGTAATAAAGGGGTTTGCCGAGCACGGACTGTTTCTTCTCGTCGTCATCCTCGAAAATAATGCCGGGCGAGCGGTGCAGCTGGCTGACCACGATGCGTTCCGCCCCGTTGAAGATAAAGGAGCCGGTATCGGTCATCAGGGGCAGGTCGCACAGCGTGACATCCTGGTCGATGATGTGCTTGAGCTTGCCGCTTTCCTGCTTAAGGCTGAGCGAAAGGTAAGCCTTCAGCGGAGCGGCGTAGGTGCCGCCGCGGACCAGGGCCTCTTCGGGGCTGTGGTATTTCGGGGCGCCGAGGTCGAATTTCAGGAAATCCAGCACCATGGAGCCGTCGGCGGACTCTATCGGGAACACATCCACGAAAGAAGCCTGGAGGCCCTGGATCTTTCGTTGTTCGGGCTCACTGTCGAGCTGCAGGAACCAGTCGAAGGACTGTTTCTGCATGTCCAGCAGGTCCGGGACTTTGAGGATCTGGGATATACGGGAGAAGTTAAGTTGTTTCATCGTCACCTCTTTAGTGTGTGGACTGCATCGCGGTTTTGCGCCGTCATATTGGAACACGCATCCCTATATCAGGCGTCGGACCGAGCTGCAGCTACTTCTTAGAGACCGGACTACACTTAAATCTTGGGGGACCGCTTTGGAGCAGACAGTGGAAAATACCGACAGCAGATAATCCCGACGGACATTACGTCCGCCGGGATAAACCTATGGCCACCTACTTTCCTGTCTTGATCGAGACTATTATTTCAATTTCCAGTTCAAACAGCGGCACGGCTCGCGGTACCTTCAGATACCGTTTCGCCGTATCGCCATCTGCTTGCCGTATGTGGTTACTTCAGTTCAACCGCTCCGCCGGCGTCGACGATCTTCTTCGACATTTCATCGGCGGTTTTCTTGTCCACATTCTCTTTCACATTCTTGGGGGCCCCTTCAACGAGGTCCTTGGACTCTTTCAGGCCGAGGCCGGTCAGTTCCCTGACGACCTTGATAACGCCGATCTTTTTGGCCGGGTCCGTGACGGCTTTGAGCACCACGGTAAATTCGGTCTTTTCCTCTACGGCGACCGCGGCTCCGCCGGCGGCGGGGGCTGCGGCCATTGCCATCCCCATGGCGGGGGCGGCTTTAACGCCGAACTTCTCCTCTATGCTTTTCACGAGGTCGGACAGTTCCATCACGGTGAGCGTGGAAATAGCGTCCACTATCTGGTCTTTATTGAGTTTTTCTGACATGTTATTGTCTCCTTGTAGTCATGAATAGCCCGCCCAAGAGAAATACTAAGCGGTTTATCCCCGAACTTCCGGGGGCTATCAGGATTTTAGTTAATTACTGCAAAAGCTGTTTGGATCCGGCGGCCAGTCGGCGGGAACTACGCCTTTTTGGCGGCCTTTTCCCTTACGGCCTCTACGGCGTAAGCGAGATTCGTGGCGGGCGCCTCAAGCACCCATCTGATCTGCGCCAGGTTGGAGTAAAGAACTCCGGCCAGCTGCGTGAGGAGTTCGGTCTTGGAGCCTATCTTGGAAAGTTTTTCCAGGTCCTTGGGAGTCAGCCAGCGGCTGGAGGTAAAACCGCCTTTTATCTTTAAAGCTGGGTTGTCCTTGGCGAAAGCCAGCAGGGCTTTTGCCGCCTTGGCGATATCGTCTGCGCTGTCGATGGTGATCACGCCCGTCGGCCCCTTGGCGACACCGGCATCCTCCGCCTTGAGAGAGGCGTTGGTTAAAGCGTGCGAAACGACCGTATTGCGCATTACCTGAAATTTGGATTTCGCCGGGCGCAGGCTCTCTTTAAGGGTGCTGATATCCTTGAACTTGAGGCCGTGGAACGAAGCAAAAAAAACATCCTTCGTTTTTAATTCGTCGCCGAGCTTTTTAGACCGTTCGATCTTATCGTTTTTGGTAAGTTTCATAACTGATCACCGGCTGAAATCCGCTGGCTGAAGTGAAACCTGAACCGCGGCCGCCCGGCCGCCTTCAGGCCTCAGCCTGCCGCCCCGCTTTGAAAACAAATGCGCGATCCTGAACAACCTCGTATGATTTATAAGACCGGCAGCGACCTACTCTGCCAACACCGGATTGGGTGTTAGTACCATCGGCCCTGGAGCCCTTAACTGCCGTGTTCGGAATGGGAACGGGTGTTACCTCTCCGGAATTACCACCGGTCTA
>Ga0172379_10008046_pt1 | contig 13431 bp, 12 predicted proteins | sample GrowelOW334metaG_FD_119756 | JGI IMG/M metagenome (GOLD analysis project Ga0172379, IMG submission 119756) | Groundwater microbial communities from an aquifer near a municipal landfill in Southern Ontario, Canada - Groundwater well OW334 metaG | ecosystem: Environmental > Aquatic > Deep... | reverse complement strand
CTGCACATCCATTTCCACGGCCGCTCGCTGGAGACCGTGGCGGATTTTGCCGAAATAGGCATCGATTGCGTGTGTCCCTTCGAACGCGGACCTGGCGGTGATATCGACACCCTGGCAGATCTGATCGAAGTACGCCGCCAACTTGGCGACCGGGTAACCATGAACGGCAATGTCCATACAGTCGAAACCCTGATTAGGGGCAAGGCGGCCGACGTCCGGCGGGAAGTCCGCCAGATCAAGGAAGCTTTTGCCGGATCGGCCCGGTTGATCATCGGCACCGGCGATCAGGTAGGTCGGGAAACCCCCGACGAGAATATATGGGCCATGATCGATGAGGCGAAGTCGGGCCAGGCGGACACTCCGAATATCAATAATTGACAGCTCGGGAATCATGAATTAAGGTGAATACCATACCAGATTTGTCATAAAAAGGAGGGAGCCGTGGACTTACAGTTTGTTTCGCGCGGCGAGCTGAAGGATAAGGAATGGAACGAGGAGTCGAAGCAGTGGGAAAGGCCAAGGCTTGATCGCGAAATCCTGCAACGGCTGAACGAACGGAGCACCCTGGAGGCCTTCGTGCGCGTTGTGGTGCACCTGGCGCTTATCGTAGCGACCGGCTGGTTGACCGTGGTCGCTGGCCAACAGCAAATCCTGCTGGCGGTGGTTCCCTTTCTTGCGTATTGCTGGCTGATCGGCTTTCTGAACGGCATCGAGCACGAGATGCGGCACCGGATCGTGTTTACCCACCACCTGGAATGGCTGAGCGAAGCGGTCTATTTCCTGATACATGTCCTATGGAAAGCGGGATCGAGGAATCAGCGGGTATCCCACGTGATTCACCACCGCTACACCATGGTGCGGGGTGTGGACCCGGAACCGGCCTTTCCGGAAAACCTCAGCGCCCGCTGGGTCAGACAAGAGCTGTTGGGCAAGCTTTTTACCGTGGTGACCCTGGGCATCCCGGATTTCTTCAAGACCATGTGGGCTTTGATACAACGTATGCGGGGTCATCTGCATCCCATGATCCAGGTTCAATGCAGTGAAAAGGACCTGCGTTTCATCCAGCGCGAGTCGTTCGCCATCCTTCTGATCAATGTGGTTGCACTGGCGGCTTTTATCGTGTTCGCACGATGGGACCTGATCTTCCTCACCATGCTCGCATCCCAGATCGGCCACGCCATCGCCGCTTTCTAACATCGCACCGAGCACATCGGCATGATGTACAACTCGTCGGATCAACGCCTTTGCACCCGCGGTGTGAGGGTGTCGTTCCTTACCAAGTTCTTCTATGGCGGATTGGACGAGCACGTGGAGCACCACCTGTTTCCGGGCATACCCTCCCGCAACCTCACCAAACTCCGCAAAACCCTGGACCTATCCATACCGGAGCGAAAGAACGTCATCGACTGCTGGAAAGAAATCTACGCCATCGCCAAGCACAAGGAAGCCCATCCGGACACGGTGTTCGTGCCGGAGGGCTGGAAAGCAACTGCGGAATAAGAGGCTAATCCTTCTCGTTGCCCGTATAGCCCTTGGTGGTGTAGGGACCTGTGCCGTCGTAGAAACGGCCGAACCACTTGTCCAGAGGCACCGTGGTCTCGCCAAAATTACAGGACACATACCGGTGGTGCAGGTAGTGGAAGTATGATCCGGTAATCAGTTTGCCGCCGAAAAGGGGGCCCTCGAAACCATGGTGGCCGTTCGCGGGGGATAGGCCCGTAGTCATGGAGTTGAAGAGGAAGTGTACCGGATGGGATGGAACGACGAAATGGATGAGCACCACGCTGAAGTATAGGATTGTCTCTACCGGGTGCATGGCGAGGCCGGACCAAGGCCCCGGATTGGGGTTCTTGTGGTGGACCGAGTGGACTGCCCTCATCAGGGGCTTGATGTGTATGAGGCGGTGGATAAGGTAGAAATGGGTCTCCCTCCACAGTGGTATCAGGAAAAAGAGCGCGACGAACCAGACCGGATTCCGCGACCACTCAAGGATGGTTAGATGGCCATTGGCGGTCAGCCAGAGGTACAGTACCTCGTACGCGGTCCACGTGGTGGCGCCGACAACACAGGTGCGGAACATGTTATCCCACACCTGGTTTTTGAACAGGAATTTTGCGCTCTGCTTTTCTTGCCACTTCGGATGGTATTTGCGATCCGAACCGTGGAGTTTGAGGGTGTACAGGACCAGGTGGTACCCACCATATACTAGCCAGATCATCACCAGATTCCGCAGCAGCATCAGCAGTATCCACCCGGCGCTCAGGGTCCTGCTTGTTTCGGGGCCTGGAATGAGGTACATCCAGCTGAGGGTCGCGAGCAGCACATAACCCAGGTGCCAGGGCCAGATGAAACCGGGAAAACCGAACAACCATTTAAGAACTTTCAGCGGCTTCCATGGCCACTGGAAAATGGGCGCGTAGGTGCAGGGGTAAGGCGGCCGCCACTCCCCGTTTTCACTGCGGATTCCAAAGGAAGCATCCGTAACCCGATCCTTGCCTGTACTCATACCTGTTACCTGCCTTGTACGCCGTAATAATAGGAAAGACTATCATAGTTTGCACATTTGTCAATATTTTTCTAAAATACGCCGGTATTTTTACCGGATATTGGTAAATTATTTTACCAAACTACTATGAAACATGCATTCTGCCATTCATTCAGAGGTAACTGGCCTTTATTTTTGCCGGGGATGGTGTATTTTAGGAGGATACAAGGAGGCTTCCATGGTACGCCACGAAAACGATACGAAGACAGTCGACCTATCCGGCAAGGGCATGAGCGGAGTGAGCAAGAATATTGTCATAGGGCCTCAAGACGGTTATGACGGATTCTGCCGGGTATTCACCGTCCAGGCAGGCGGCAATACGCCCTACCACAACCATGCGTGGTGGCACGCCAACTACGTGCTGGAAGGTGAGGGCAAGGTGATCATAGAAGGCACCGAGCACCCCGTTAAAAAAGGGTCCGTAGCCTATATCGAAAGCGGCAAGACCCACCAGTTCGTCAACACCGGTTCCAAGCCGCTCAGGTTCATCTGCCTGGTGCCGCCGGAAGGTGACGCATATTAGAGGTTCACGGCCCGCTTTTCCGTGTGGGACTGCAGGGCCGTACGGAATATTCAAAGTCCTAGAAGGAAGTCCAGGATCCGGTCGTTATGCACCGGCAAGTCCTCATGTCCAAAGTCCGGGTAGAGGAGTCGGGTTTTCTCGGCTTGTATGCGGTTGTACGCCGCGAATTGGGTGGACGGCGGACACACGGTGTCCATCAGTCCGGTACCCATGAATACCTGGGCCTTGATTCGCGGCGCCAGATGCTGGACATCGATGTAGCCCAAAGTCTCAAAGACCTCGGCCTCCCTTTGGTGGAGGGGATCGGAATGGCGGAACCACTCGGCCAATTCGGCGTAGGCTTCCTTGGCAAGGTCCATTTCCCATACCCGTTTATAGTCGCTCAGGAAGGGGTAAACCGGAGCGGCCCGGGCAATCCGGGGTTCCAGCGCGGCGCAGGCCAGGGTCAGACCCCCACCTTGGCTCCAGCCGGTGGCGCCTACTCGTTGGGGGTCTACGCCGTCCATGCCCATCACGATGCGGGCGAGCCGTACGGTGTCCAGAAAGATGGCACGGTACAGGAGCTTTTCGGGTTTTCCGTTGATGGCGTCCGTAAGCCCGCGGATGATGTGTCCGTTGAGGGTATTCCCGCTGACACCGCCCGAATCTTCCGAAAGCCCGCCCTGCCCGCGGCAGTCCAGATTGGCCACGGTAAAGCCTGTGGCTACCAAGCCCAGGTTTGATTGCCAGTCGCCGCAATCCACGCTGTAGCCGTGGAACTGAAGCAGGGCCGGTCCCTTACCGTTGGCAGCCGCCCGCCGCGTGGAAGCCTCGCCCACAGGTCTGACAACTTTGGCGTGGATGCGGGCTCCGCCCACACCGGTAAACCAGAGGTCGAGATATTCAGCAAAAACCTCGTGCTTTCCGGTGCCCACCGGTGCGGAAAGGGCGGCGGGAACGAATTCAGCGTTCGCCGGGATCCGTTCAAGTTCGTCCAGGGCCGAAGCCCAGAACGCATCGAAATCGACAGGTCGTGGATTGCGCCCGGTGTAGGTTTCAAGGGCTTCCAGGGGTAGATCAAAACCGAGTGGCATAGGGTACGCTCCGACTATGTGGTGACTCTTTAAAGGCTCATCACGCTGAGCCGATCATGGAATCCAGGGCAGCCTTCATCCGGCTGACCACCAAATCCACTGCTAAACGACTGGACGTAAGAGGCAATTTGGTGAGCGCCGAGGGGGGGCAGTCGGCCTTGTAGTTCTGGGCTGAAATATCGATGCCCCCGTCCGAAAGGATCCGGCAAAAGCGCACGGCGTCCTCGGCATTATGGAAAAAGACGGCGGAAAGCAGCCGGTACCCTTCAATCGTCAAAATGATGGTCTTGTACGACTGGGCGAGCTTGCGCAGCTCCGCTTCGTAGTATTCGCCTATCCGCCGTATATGGACCTGGTTTTCGGAAACCAGTTTCATGGTGATGAGGTATGAAAGGGCTGCCAAGTCCTCCTGGCCGTTGGTCACCAGGGCGCCGAATTGGTTGAGGTCGTCCATTTCCGGAGTGGTGATGATGCGGGAAGCGGCGTACTGCCCCCCGGGGAAACCCTTGCCGACGGAGACAAAATCCGGGTCCAGCCCGTACTCCCTGAACAGGAACAGCCCGTCGTACCAGAGACAGGACTGGATCTCGTCTACGCAGATGGGAACGTCCGCCGTGCGGCAGAGGGAGTAGGCTTTCTTGAGGTATTCAGGGCTAAGTTTTATACCCCCGTAATTCATCAGGACGATCTCATGGAGGAAACCCGCCACCTTCAGGCCGTCTTTCTCATTTTCTTCCAAGGCACGGGCAAAATCGGCGGTATCGTTGATGCGCACCGGACGCACCTTATAAATGCCACCCTGTTCGATTTTATCGTACAGGTCCGGCCAGAGACCACGGAAAGTCTGGTTCGTGATGGAGGTGCCGTGGTAGTTAGCCTGCTTGCCGCCATTCCCATCGGCCATCACCAGGAACACAGGGGTTTTACCCTCGTACTTGGGAGATGGAAGCTGGGGCTCAAGCCTGTAGAAACGGGCGAGCATCATCTTGACGGCGGCTTCTACCGCTACGCTGCCGGATTGCAGGTTGATCACCCTATTGAGGGTACGTGGATTTTTTGAGGCGATGGCGTTATCCAGCGCGGTTGCGTCACCGGGGACGATTCCGTTCACCACCCGCACCAGTTCACGTTCCAACAGGCGGACGATATGACCACGGGTATTGTTGTGGGTGGCATTGGTTATGCCCAGACGCCTGGCGGTTTCCAGCAATTCGTAGGCGGGAATATTATGCCCCACCGAGGCGTGGTAATGCTCGCTTTTGGCAGTAAAATAGAGTCGCCCATCCTGCCCTACCCTATAAAAACCCAAGGCGGCCAAAGGCGCTGCATCTTCCTTAAAAGCCTTTTGGAAGGAGACGGTGGGGGCACCCCGTTCCCGGAGTACCAATTCCGGAACGATTTTTTCGCCCACCTTCTCCAGCAAGCCATCCAGGCGTTCCTGCAGTTCCGCCGGATAGAAGTCTTTCCGCTCCGCTCCGGCATCGCGTAATTCACGGTAGGGGACATCCCATAAAAAGGATGCGGCCCCGCAGACGGCATCCAGGTACTCCCTGCCAACAAGATCTTCCAGCGAGGCCTGGGGGCTATGCACCCGGCTATCGATCAGCTTAGTATCCATCTTCGTTGAATCACGCATTATGAAATATTCTATCATTTATTATGATTATGTCAATCATTTTGAATAAGATACTACCTATTATTGATTGCAATAATCTTATTAATAGACAAAATGTGAAACGTGCCCTATAGTGTACCGATAGCGCGACAAAGGGACTTTCATGAAAATAAATGATGAGGGAAAGCGTCTTATCCAGGAAGCGTTGAATTCCCAGGGGAAATTATCGGTCCGCGATGTGACCGAACTCCTGAATATATCGGAAGCGACCGCCCGCCGCCTTTTCGTAAAACTGGAAGAAGAAGGCAAGGTAATCCGTACCTTCGGTGGTATCCAGGGTTTGGATGCGGACAAGAACCTGTATTCCTTCAAGGATTCGTCCCGGCAGAAAATGAAGGAAAAGCTGGCCATCGGCAGACTGGCCGCGTTGGAAGTCGAGTCGGGGGACCAAATCTTCCTGGATTCGGGGACGACGGTCATGGCCATGGCACGGGTGCTCGCCAGTCGCATGGAAGCAGGGGAGCTGAACAATGTCCGGGTGGTCACCAATTCGCTCATCATAACCGACCTGCTGGCGGACAGGTGCAAGGTTATTCTGGTAGGCGGCGAAATCCGCACCGAGCGGCGGGACGCCTGCGGTTATCTGGCCGAAGAATTCCTGAAACGCCTGCACATGAAAAAGGCCTTTCTGGGCTGCGACGCCCTGGATTTTACGAGCGGCCTGATGACCACCGACGAACGGACCGCCCACATGAACGAAATCGTCATGAAAAACGTATCCAACATTTATGTCCTGGCCGATGCGGGCAAGCTGGGAGAGATTTCCTTTGTTTCCTATGGAACTCTGGATGCGGTACACACGCTTATCGTGGACGACGGTATAAAGGCGGAGCACCGGGCTGTACTCGACGGGAAAGTCTCGCGCTTGCTGGTGGCGGCAGTCGACTAAGCCCCCGATTCGTATCGGGGCACCCCTCATCTTGGCGCCTGCTTTTAATGCCGGCTTTTAGCTTCCCAGGCTTTCCGAACGTCCTCGTATACCGCATCCTGAATATCGGGCACCCCGAAGGAACACTGGGGGGCCAGTTGCGATCCTGCGATGTCCGGGTTGGTGCAGAAGTTGTCGTTCCGATAGGCCGCCCGAGTTTCTTTTTTCCTAAAATCCGGCACCTCGTAGGGTATGTTCCCGTTTAGTATGGATTTATACGCCAGTATGCCCGGGATGGCCATGTCCAGGGCCTGGTACACGTCTATGGATTCCTCGCCACCGCTCTCGCCCAGTATTTTCTGCAGGAAAAAGTGGACCGGATAGAAATCGCTGCCACCGTGCCCGGCGGTTTCCCGCGCCAGGGCCGAATCGGCTACGGGTTTTGGCCTGTAACTTGTGGCCGTGTCGGTGCTGGTTGAGCCTTCTTCGAAGAGGTTCAACCTTTCGATGCCGCCATCCCAACGGTCGGTCTCCACCATGCCCTTGGTACCGTACAGCGAATACCAGATGGAGGACGGCTCGCGTTTCAGATAGCCGTGCAGGCTCTTCACCACCGCCTTGTTGTCCATCTGCATGACTATCATGCCGGATGTACCGCCCCGGAAACCGTATTTGGCCATGTTTTGTACGTTAGGCGTCTCGTAGCCGGTAACGCGCACCGGACGGTTTCCGGTTATATGCAGCAGGGGACCCAAGCTATGGGTGCAGTAATAGGTGGAATACAGCCGGTTCCGCCAGTGATCCCTTTCGCCATAGGTGATCGAGGGCCAGATGGACTCGCAGTCGTGGATGTACTCGCCCTCCCCGTGCAGGAACTCGCCTATCCTGCCTGAACGGTACAGTTTCTTCATCTCCATGGTGGCAGGGAAGTAACAGTAGTTTTCGGCGTAGGCGTAAACCTTTCCGTTCCGTTCCACCGCTTCCACCAAGGCGACCGCCTGGGCTAGGGTTTCCACCGGAAGGACCTCGCTCAGGACGTGGCGTCCGGAATCCAGCACCCGGACGGCAAAGGGGGCGTGCTCGTTGGCGTAATTGGCCAGCACCACCGCGTCCAGGTCGTGCTTGAGGAATTCATCGAAGCTTTCGTAGAGCGCGATTTTCTGGTCATGGAGGACCGATTCCTTCGCACAGACGTCCAACAAGTCCTTGGCCTTATCACAAATGGCTGTCAGCTCCGCCTGGGGGTGCCGGGCCAGGACCTTTATCATCGACATGCCGCGGAAGGCGCCGAATACGCCTATCTTCAATCTTCGAGCCATAAGAATCTCCTGGGAATCTTCATTCCTTGATGGAGCCGACCATCAACCCGCTGACGAAATATTTTTGCAGGACCGGGTAGATGAAAAAGATCGGCAGGATCGTGATGATCGTGATCGTGGTTTTGAGCGACTGCGGCGAGATCGCGGTAACGTTCATGCTCCGCTTTGCCTGCTCTACTGATTGGGATTGGGACATCAGGTAATTGTAGAGTATGTACTGCAGGGGATACAGGTCGGGTTTCATGAAGTTGTAAATCTGCACATCCACGAAGCTGTTCCATTGGTTGACGAAGGAAAAAAGACCCACCGCCGCGAATACCGGGGTACTCATGGGTATGATGAGGTACACGAATATCTGCAGTTCATTGGCACCCACCATCAGGGCAGATTCCTCAAGACTCGCCGGAATGCTCTCAACGTAGGTGCGTATCAGTATCATGTTGAAGACACTGACCATGCCGGGGATGATGTAGACCAGAAAATTGTTCGTCAGCCCCAGGCTTTTTATCAGCAGATAGGCGGGGATGATTCCTCCGGAAAAATACATGGTCAGAAGGAAGAATACCCGCAGGAAACGCACGCCTATCAGGTGCTTTTTGGAGATGGCATAGGCTGCCGCGCCGGTGACCATCAGCATGGTGATCGTTCCGATAACTGAACGGGCCACGGAAATATAGACGCCGTTGATGATGACCGGGTTCGCGAGGATCACCTTGTAGGAATTCAGGGTGACCTTCTGGGGCCAGAACATCAGGCCAGCCTTCAAGCGTGAGGGATCGCTTATCGAATACAGAAAAACATATAGGAAAGGGTATGCCATCACAAGGACGACGGCGATCATGAGGACTGCATTGAAAATATCGAACAGGAGCTCGAAAGCTTGCACCTTTCTCATATTATGGACCTCGACGACAGACGCTTGGACAGCAGGTTCACCCCATAAAGGATCGCGATGCTGACTACGGACTTGATGATGCCCACCGCCGTCGCGTAGGAATAGTTCATGAGCTTGATGCCGTAACGGTAGATGTACATGTCGAACACTTCCATGGTGGGCCGGTTGGTCGGGTTGGTGAAGACCAGGTATTGGTCCAGTCCGGAATTGAGTATCCATCCACTGTTCATGATGAAGAGTACCAGCAAGGTTGGCAACATATAGGGAATGGTGATGTAGATTGCTTTCTGGAGGCGTCCCGCGCCGTCGATGGAAGCTGCCTCGTAGAGATCTGTGGGCACGTTGCTGATGGAAGCAAGGAAAATGACACTATTGTACCCTAGGGTATTCCAGATATTCACCAGAACGATGAGGGTCCAGGAATATTTCTTGTCCCCCAGAATGTTGAGGCTTTCCTTCAATACCCCAGCGTCCACCAGGAAGTTGTTTATCGCCCCCGTGGAAGTCGAAAACAGGGAGTAGATGACCGAATATAAAATTACCCAGGACATGAAGTAGGGAAAAAAGGTGATTATCTGGATGACCTTTTTGGCCCTTCCGCTGCTTACTTCCTTGATGAGCAAGGAAAAGATGAAGGCTATGCCGAGTCCTCCCACCAGGCTCATGACATTCATGGCCAGAGTGTTCCGGATGATGTTGAACGCATCGTCGGTTTCGCCGAAGAAAAGCCTGAACTGCTTCAAGCCGGTCCATCCCCCGGAAAAGAAGGAAAATCCAAGCTGGTAATCTGAAAAGGCGATGAACCATCCGGCTAGGGGAATATAGGAAAAAACCAAGGTTAGAATGAACGCAGGAAGCACCAGCACAATCAGGTACTTCTGATTCGAAATTATTTTGAATACGTCATTGCGGCTTTTGACCGCAGCACCTACCTTCGCCACGTAACCTTCCTTAGTCGGAATCGGCACGGGAGTATACCCGCAGGGACCATCCCGTGCCTTTCGTCGATGCTGAGTTGCAGTACTAGTTCTTGAGTCCGGCCTTCAGTTCATTGTATACCTTGTTGTACTCGTCGACGACCCGCTGAGCATTCAGCTTCTTGTAATCTTCCAGGATCCCGGCCAGCATCTTCTGGTACTCTGCCTCGGATTTCGCAGTGATCAGGGTGGCAGCCGCCTGATACCTGAACTGTGTCACCTTCTGGTTGAGCATGCTGAGTTCGTTGTCCTGATCGATGACCACCCGCGCGATCAGGCCCACAGGAGCGGAGACACCGGTTTTGAGCCAGTATTCCAGGGAATTCTTCCAGCCCAGCTTCTTGTAGGCTTCCATCTGGCGCTCGGTCAGGGTGATCTTATCCCGGTAATTGGCGTCCAGAAGCAGGTTGTAGGCCTGGCCATCGGCGGCGAAGGTCTTGGCAGCTCCCAGGAAGCTGAAAATGTTGAAGCCGTTCTTCTCGGCGTATTCGGGATCGGCGCTCATGCCCGTAACGAAGGCTTCCGTCGGAACGCGTTTGCCATCCTTGATGGTATAATGGACGCCTTCGACGCCGCTCTGCAGGAGGACCTGTCCTTCCTCGGAGGAAGCCCAATCAAGCAGCTCGAAGAGACGCTTGGGATCCTTCGCGTTCTTGGTGATAATGTAGGAATCGAAGGGCCGGGTAATCTCAACCCGTATCTGGCGCTTCGTATTCTCCTTGACTTGCGTGTTGGTCCGGATGGGCATATTGATGTACTGCATATCGGAATTGCCGGACTTGATGAGCTCGCTGTTCGCCCCGCCGGCGAGCCAGAGGGTGTAGAACACGCTTAGCGCGCGTCCGGAATTCAGCTTCTCCGCAACCTGGGTACCGAAATCGGTGAAGCATTCCTTGTCGAGCAGGCCTTCCCGGTACAGGCGGTTAAAGAATCGGATGTTCTCCTGGGTGTACTTGTTCAGGAACACGTCTTCGAAGCGACCTTCCGCCTGATTCCAGCAGGTCGACAGGTTGTCGCCCGTATCGATGTAATCGCCGCCCTTTTCAATCATGACATTGGTCAGGCTCATTCCCCAGGATTCGGCTAAAGGAACCACCATGCCGATGGTCTTCTGACCGTTCGTCATCGGATTGTCGGCGAGACCCTTCTTGAGGAAAGCGACATAATCATCCTCCGACAGGAGATTCGGCCAACCCTGCTGCTCGAGCACGTCGGTGCGTACGCCGATATCGTTGATATCGAGTCCAACTTCGAATTGCTGGGGTTCAAGCCAATCCCAGTTGTAGAGCTTGCCGTTTCCGGTAAGTTTCCAGAGGGGAATCTGTTCCTTGAAGCGTTCCTTGAAGTACTTGGAGCTGGTTACATAGTCGTCCAAGGGCAGCGCGGCTCCGGCCTTGATGTACTTGGACATGATGTCCAGTCCTTCTATGCGGAGGATTTCAGGATAATCGCCGGCGGCGAGCATCATGTTCATCCGTTCCTGGGCATCCGCCGTCATCGAAATGAACTCAAACTCGATGTTGAATTTATCCTTGATCACCTTGCCGATGACCGTTTCCCCACTCGTCTTGACGGTAGCCAAAGCCCCGTTATAGAGGATTGGAATGGAGTACAAACCGCCAGCCGCGGGTTTTGCGGCTTTATCCTTACCGCCTGAAGCGAAAACATTCGCCCCGAGCAGAACCAAAACCGCCAGAGATACAAGTTTGAAGCGTACCAATTGTAGGGACATGATTCCAAGACCTCCTGATCCATGAAAATGATGGACAATATCATCATAGACGTGTTAAAAAGCTTTTGTCAAGAAAAATGATTGTAAATAACAATTATTATGATTGAAATAATCATTTCAGAACCTTTTCATGAATACCATTTTTCATTATTAGAAAAACATAACACACAAAGCAGGCTTATTCCGGAGCCCACAAGGTACTACGAACTTCTGCCAGATTCGGAGCTATCTTTCCACTGCGGGCAAGCAGGGAACGTTACACTCGCGGTTACCATCTAGAATATCGCTGGCCCTTCTTTCTTGCCTCAAGCTGATCAAGTTATAGAACTAAGGTTACACCCTCCCGATTAGTCACGGATCTTCATGCATTTGAGAAGAGTGTCGATCTTTTCGGCGGACACCGGGGATTGTTCTGTGATCATGAGTGCATCCGGTTACAGAAAGATTGCAAGGAATTCGCTTGATGAAAAGCAAAGAACAGAATACCATGATCATGTAGAGCAAATATAATGACTGAATAAGACAGTATATTCGACAACTATTGTTGTTATCGATCAATACTAGCCTTTTTCTAAAAGGAGACCATAATAATGCTTGCAATGAACATTTTATATCTGTCGCAATCCGATGTCGTGAAGATCGGGTTGAGCATGATCGAGATCATCGAAATTCTTGAAAAAATGTTCAAACTCAAGGGCGAGGGACAGACGGAGATGCCTCCCAAGCCCGGCATACATACCCGCAAGGATGCGTTCATCCATGCGATGCCCGCATACATACCCGATATGAATGCAGCAGGCATCAAGTGGGTTGGAGGATATCCGGAGAACCATAAGAAGGGTTTGCCGTATATTACCGGCCTGATGATCATGAACGACCCTGAAACCGGCTTGCCGCTGGCAATAATGGACTGTGTCAGGGTGACGGCCATGAGGACGGGAGCGGCGACGGCCGTCGCCGCCAAACATCTCGCGCGGGCGGATTCGAAAACCATCGGGATTCTTGGTTGCGGCGTCCAGGGTGAAAGCAACCTTGAGGCGCTTATGGTGGTGCAGAAGCAGGTGCGCACTGTATTCGCATATGACCTGTTCCCGCAAAACTCCGAACAGTTTGTAACCAAAATGAAGGGAAAGTATCCGGGGACCGAATTCCTGAAAACCGATACACCGAAGGCTGCAGTTACAGACAGCGACATCATAGTAACGGCCGGTCCCATCCGCAGGGAGCCCGATCAGATCATCGAAGCTGGATGGTTCAAGGAAGGAGCGTTCGCATCGCCTGTTGACTTCGACAGTTATTGGAAGCCAGATGCGATGCATTCGGCGGACAAATATTGTACCGACGATTTCAACCAGCTGATGCACTACAAGCATGAAGGATACTTTAGGGATATACCGGAAGTGTATGCCGATTTAGGCGAGATTGTGGCCGGCAGGAAGGCAGGTAGGGAGAACGACAGGGAGAGGATAATTTCGACAAACCTCGGTCTTGCCTTGGAGGACATCGCGACCGGCACAATCCTTTATGAAAGGGCCAAACAGATGGGGATAGGTATCGAACTACCCTTATAGTATCCGGGATGAACGCAGGGGACACCGAACTTCTGGGGCTTCAAAGCCTCATCTACAAGGAGATAGGGGAGTGCCGCAGATGAAATACCCGAAGATTCCACTGATCCATCCGCTCACTGCCGCTTTTTTTTGCCATGGCAGTGAGGGTCTGTCCCTCGACTTCTGCCGATCAGGATCCTGCCTCGGTGGTCGCCGAAGAGAATCTGGCCCTCTAACTTCTTCAATTCGAGACTCAAATCGAACAGTAAGTGCG